>ERZ891134.2071-NODE-2071-length-12416-cov-6.825014_pt1 | contig 12416 bp, 6 predicted proteins | sample MGYA00520888_ERZ891134 | MGnify/ENA primary metagenome ERZ891134 (study PRJEB32303, sample SAMEA104408692) | aquatic metagenome | biome: Brackish water; feature: Coastal; material: water | place: Baltic Sea | collected 2014-10-23 | depth 10 m ... | reverse complement strand
GCGAGGGTGGCAATCTTCCGCCGGGGCTGCTCGGTGGCCAAATGGGCGGCCACCGAAAGTGTTCCCGTTCCGAAAGTTGGGCGGTCCATCACGGATGAGGCGGGGCCCGACCGAGGCAGGAGGCGAGGCTCCTGGGGCCTGTGGTAGGCTTTTTGAGCGGAAGACCGGGGGGAGAAGTGATGCGGCACGCCCAAAAACGCACTGTCACGAAGCGCACTGTCACGAAACGCACGTTTCATGGAACGTCCATTGTGCAGAGCCTCGTGTGCCTGCTGGCGGGTGCGGCCTCCGCCGCGGCTGCCAGCGAGCCGGTGCTGACGCTCGACGTAGTGATGCTGCCGCGGGCCGAAGCCGCTGTCAGCGGCTTTGAGGTTCGTGAGGGGCCGCTGGCCGCAGGCCCATCGCGGATGGAGGGGGGCAAGGCCTCGCTGCTTCCCCGCAGCACGCAGCTGCTGAAGGTTGTCGATCCGGGCGACGCAAGCCCGCTCGACTTCGCTGCTGGCGACACCCTCACGATCGAGGCCTGGCTGCGGATCGATGAGTCGCCTGCCGGTGCCTTTCCCTACATCGTCGGCAAGGGCCGCACCCACACTGTTGCCGGCAAAGACAACGACGCCAATCAGAACTACGCCCTCCGGCTGCAGGGCGGCGGCTCCACGGCGCTCTCCTTTCTCTGGATGGACGCCAGCGACCCTGCGGGCGGGCAGCGGGCCCATCGCTGGACGAGCACGGCGGCCGTGGCGGTCGACGGCCGCTGGCACCATGTCATGCTCAGCTACACCTTCGGCACCGGAGAAGAGGTGGTGGCCGCGATCGACGGGCAGCCGATCGAAGGCGTGTGGGACATGGAGGGCAACTCGCCCGCCCCGCCCGTCGTCGACAACGACGACCTCTGGATCGGCGGCTCGCATGGGGCCGGGCACACGTTTCCGGGGCTGATCGATGGGCTGGCCATCTACCGGGCCCGCCTTGCTCCCGAACTGCTTGCCGAGAAGACGCAGTGGATCGACACGCAGGAGCCGGCGATGCCCTGGGCAGCTGAGTCGCTGCCGCTGAGCCCGGGCATGACGGCCGTGGCGATCTGCGACCTGCCGATGCGGAGCTGGTTTTTCCAGCCGACGCACACCGAGCCTGTGTTCACCACCAACGGCATGGCGGTGACGCGTCTGCCGCATCGCTACGACAGCCGTGGCCTGATCGCCAATCGGCCGGGGGCGTCGCTGGTGCGGCTTGCTGCCGAGGTCCGTTTGCCAGAGGGCCGGTGCCAGCTGCTGCTGCGGAGCCTGGATGCTGCCCGCGTGTATCTTGATGGCCAGCTGCTCGCCGAGCAGAAATCAGCCCCCAAGCTCAGCGGCTCAGCCCACGGCAAGGTCTACGAGCTGGCCGACTCGCCGCCGGGCGTGGTCCAGCAGACCGGCGGCCACACCGACACCCTCGTTGCGTTTGAGTCGGACGGCCAGCCCCATCGCTTTGAGGTGTATCGCCTGCTGGGGGGCGACGGCCGGGTGCCGCAGCTGGGCGAGCTGCTCGTGGCCGTGGCGTCTCCAGGCGAGCCGTTTCGCGTGCTCGGCGGCGACTGGCAGCCAGACGATGCTGGCTGGCAGGGGCTCCTCGACCGCGAGCATAAACTGGTTGTTGGCTGGAATCGGGCTGCCCGTGCTGCTGCCGATGCCGCCGAAGATGCCTTCTGGGAGCAGCGGCATGCCGCTGCGGCGGCGGCAGCGTTTCCGCCGGTGCCGGTTCCGGAGGTGCCACACGCGGCCGCTGAGCTGACGGCGATCGACCGCTTCTTGCTCGCCCGGCTCGCTGAAGAGGGTGGCTCCCCGACGCCGCTGATCGACGACGATGCCTTTCTCCGTCGCGTCACGCTCGATCTCACCGGCCGCATCCCCACCGTGGCGGAGCTGCGAGACCTCGGACGCGATCAGGCCGCTCCGCCACCGCTCGACCGCGGTGCGGTGATCGATCGCCTGCTCGCCTCCGATGAGTGGGCAGACCACTGGACGAGCTACTGGATGGACGTGCTGGCAGAAAACCCGGCGCTGACAAAGCCGACGCTCAACAACAGCGGACCCTTTCGCTGGTACATCCACGACTGCCTGCTCGACAACGTGGGGCTCGACCGCTTTGTGACCAACCTGATCCGCATGGGAGGCAGCAAGGAGCTGGGGGGGCCGGCGGGCTTTGGGATGGCCTCAGAGAATGATGTGCCGATGGCAGCCAAGGCCCATGTGCTGGGCACCGCGTTTCTGGGCGTGGAGATGAAGTGCGCCCGCTGCCACGACGCCCCCAATCATCCCTTTGAGCAGTCGGATCTGTTTGCGATGGCGGCGATGCTGGAGGGCACGCCGCTTGAAGTGCCGGCGAGCAGCAGCATTCCGGCCACGCCAGAAGAGCTCGACGAGATGATCGTGAGCGTGTCGATCACGCCCGGGGAGAAGGTTCCGCCGGCCTGGCCGTTTGAGGAGTTTGGTGACACGACTGAGCCCGCAGGGGAGCTGCTGGCGGAGGGCACGCGGGAGCAGCTGGCGTGGGCGATCACGGGCCCTGCCAACATCCGCTTCCGCGAGGTGATGGCCAACCGGCTCTGGATGCGGCTGATGGGCCGCGGCCTCGTCGACTCGGCGAGCGACTGGAGCGAGCGGACGGCATCGCATCCGCAGCTGCTGCGGTTTCTGGCCCGCGAGCTGCTCGTCAGCGGCGACGACCTGAAGCATCTCGCCCGGCTGATCATGACCTCTGCCGCGTATCAGCGGCAGGCGGTGCCGGGAGTGGCTGGCGATCAGCCAGCGGGTGCGGCCTTCCGCGGGCCGGTGCGGCGTCGGCTCACCGCCGAGCAGCTGGTCGACTCGCTGCACATCGCCACCGGGAAGCCGATGCGGGGGGAGGTGCAGAGCTTCGGGCAGGACGGCTCGCAGCCTCGCAGCACCTTTCCCGAGCTGGGAAGGCCATCGCGGGCCTGGCAGCTGGTCTGCTCGGCAAGTGAGCGGGACCGCATCTCGCTGGGGATCCCGCAGGTCGATCTCCTCAACGAGCTGCTCGCCGCCTATGGCTGGCGGCCGCAGCGGCAGGATCCGCAGGTGCGGCCGGATGAGCCACCCAGTCCGCTGCGTCCGCTCGCGCTTGCCAACGGTGCTGCTGCCGCAGCCCTGCTCGACGCCACGCCCGATGCCTGGCTGACCCAGGCCGCCTGCGAGGCAGAGTCGCCCGCAGCGTTTGTGCAGCTGATGACGCTGGCTGTGCTGGGGCGACGGGCGACTGATCTGGAGGAGTCGCGGCTCGGCTCGCTGGTTTCGGAGGGCTTTGAGGCGCGGCAGACCGGCATCGACGACCAGGCCGCGGCCGTCTACCGGCGGCGAATCTCCTGGCGGAATCATTTCGATCCGCTCGCTGATGAGCTGGTCCGCCAGCGAATCGCCGAGCTGGAAGCAGGAGCCACGCCAACCCAACGACTGACCGCGTCCTGGCGGGAGCGGGCCGAGGACCTGCAGTGGGTGCTCGTCAACAGCCCCGAGTTTGTCTGGGTGCCGTAACAGATAAAGAATGTGGGCTTCTGATCGCGCGAGCCGTGGGTTCCGCGACCACAACACGTGAAGGAATGAGCAGCATGCGTTTCGTGCGATCGGCCGACCGAGTCGTGCTTGCTGTGGCGGTGGTGGTGGGGCTTGGCTGTGCCTCCGTGTATGGCCAGGGCCGTATCGACACCATGCCTGACACCTGGGCTGCTACCGACGGCCTGGGCCGCAGGCTGCCTGGCTTTGCTGAGTGCGGCCCACCCCGGAAGGACCGCACGGTGGCGATCTTCTATTTTCTCTGGCTCGGGCCGCATGCGAATGGCGGGCCTTTCGACATCTCAAAGATTCTGGCGGAGCATCCCGGGGCGATGAGCGATCGGGGCAACCCGCTCTGGGGGCCACTCGGCAGCCCGCACCACTGGGGTGAGTCGATCTTTGGCTACTACAACTCCGACGACCCGTATGTGCTGGCAAAGCATGCCCAGATGCTCTCCGATGCTGGCGTCGACGCGGTGATCTTCGATGTCACCAATCAGCACACCTACACCGAAAATGCGAAGGCCCTGCTCAACGTCTTTGCTCGCGTGCGTCGCGACGGCGGGCAGACACCTCAGGTGGCGTTTCTCTGCCCGTTCTGGGAGCCGGCCAAGGTCGTTCGGCAGCTTGCCAGCGACCTCTACGACCCGGCTATCGAGCCAGACCTGTGGTTTCGCTGGGATGGCAAGCCGCTGATCATGGCCGACCCAGAGAGGCTCGGCGATGACGCGGAACGGCTGCGGAAGATGTTTACGTTTCGCACGCCGCAGCCGGACTACTTTCGGGGGCCGGTGAAGCCCGACATGTGGAGCTGGCTTGAGGTTTCTCCTCAGCATGTGTTTCGCAACAGCCGGGGAGAGAAAGAGCAGATGTCGGTGGGCGTGGCTCAGAACGCTGTGGGCGACCGGCTGGGATCGATGAGTGAGCCGGGGGCTCGCGGCCGGAGTTTCCACAACGGATCGCCCGATCTGCGGCCGGGGATCGTCGCGCATGGGCTCAACTTCACCGAGCAGTTTGAGCGAGCACTGTCGAAAGATCCGCGGCTGATCTTTGTGACCGGCTGGAACGAGTGGATTGCTGGGCTGCACCATGAGTTCAACGGGGTGCAGCAGCCGGTGATGTTTGTCGATCAGTTTGACCACGAGCACAGCCGCGACATCGAGCCGATGAAAGGCGGCCATGCCGATGCCTATTATTACCAGCTTGCGAGTTTTATCCGTCGCTACAAGGGCGTGAGGCCGCCGCCAGCCGTGAGCCCCGCGCGGCGTATTGTGATCGATCGCAGCTTCTCCCAGTGGGAGGGTGTCGAGCCTGTCTATCGCGACGATGCCGGTGACACGGTTCACCGCGATTGGCCGGGCTACAACAACCATGTGCAGTACACGAACACGACCGGCCGCAACGATCTGGTGCTCGCCCAGGTTGCTCGCGACGAGGAGCATGTTTTCTTTCGCGTGTCGACCCGTGAGCCGTTGACGCCGCCTGCAGGCGATGCCTGGATGCTGCTCTTGATCGACACAGACAGCAGTCACGAGACCGGCTGGGAGGGCTACGACCTGCTCATCAATCGGTCGCGGACTGTGGAGGGCAGCTGCTCGATCGAGCGGTCGGAGGGGAAATGGAAATGGCGTTCGGTTGGTGAGGCGCGGCTCGCATGGGATGGCTGCGACCTCCATCTGGCGGTCCCGCGGGAGCTGATCAAGCCCACGGCAGAAGGCCTGCAGTTTGAGTTCACCTGGGCCGACAATGTTTTCGGCGAAGACAATACTCTCGGCGAAGCCAATGTCGCAGGAGGCGGCATCATGAACTTCACCACCGATGGCGACGTCGCCCCGAATGGTCGCTTTAACTACAGCTATGCAGAGCCCGCCGGACGGTAGGCCAGGATCACGCCGCGAGCGGGCAAGAGGCGGCCCAAGTGGTATCGTTGGGCGGGTGCTGGGAGAGGAGGAGTTGATGCGAAGGCGCGATGTTCTTGCTGTTTCGGGAGCCGCGATGCTGGCTGCAGCTGGGCGGGGCGTGCCGCTGCTGGCCTCAGAGCAGCCGGGGCACGGCGATGGCCAGCCGCCCAAGGGATCGGCCGAGCAGGTGATCATGCTCTGGATGGGCGGCGGGCAGTCGCAGGTCGACACCTGGGATCAGAAACGGGTCAGCAAAGATGGCCTCAAGGATCCGGGCTCTGCCTACCCCGGCATCCCCACCGCGATTGCCGGCGTGGACATCTGCGAGCATCTCGCGGCGATGGCTCCCCGCATGGACCGCTGCGTGCCGATCCGTTCGGTGCACCACGACGTGATCGACGAGCACGGCGCGGCGGCCTACCGCATGCATGTGGGCCGGCCGGTGAGCGGCACCATCATCTATCCGTCGCTGGCCTCGATCGTGTCGGCGATGAAGGGGCCGGGCAGTGAGCTGATGCCCTCCTACGTGCTGATGGGCCAGCCCTCGGCCGGCCGCAACCCCGGCTTTCTTGGAGCTGAGCACGGGCCGCTCGTGGTGTCGAGCACGACGGCAGGCCCTCGGGGGCTGGTGCGGCCCGAGCGGATTTCTGAGCAGCGGGCTGCGCGGCGGTCGGCTCTGCTCCGCGAGACCGAAGATTCATTCCTGCAGCGAACCGGAGACGATCGACGGGTTGCTGGCGACATCGCGGTGGCCCGGGCCGCCGCCCGGCTTGCCGGCCCGGAGTTTCTCAGCAGCTTTGATCTTGAGCGGGAGCCGGCCGACCTCCGCGAGCGGTATGGCGATGAGTTTGGCCAGCGGTGCCTGCTCGCCCGTCGTCTGGTCGAGCGGGGCTGTCGCTTTGTCGAGGTCTCCTACGACCTCAACTTCAAAAACGGCACCGGCTGGGTCACTCACAACGAGGGCCAGCGGGGGCAGCATCTGCTGATTCAGAGCCTCGACACGGCCATGGCTTCCCTCCTCGACGACCTGGAGGAGAAGCGGCTGCTCGACACAACGCTGGTGGTGGTGGCTGGCGAGTTTGGTCGGCCGTCAGGCTTTGACAGCCAGGGAGGGCGTGGCCATCAGGGGAAGGCCTTCTCCGTCGTGCTCGCCGGCGGCGGGCTGCGGACCGGCCAGGCGATCGGCACCACCGACGAGCTCTGCAAGGAGATCCTGGAGCAGCCTGTCTCGGTGCCCGACCTGTTTGCCACCATTCTCGCGGCTGCGGGCTGCGATCCCGCCGAAACGCTCTACGCCGGAGACCGGCCGGTGCCCGCCACCGACCGTGGGCGGCCGATCCCGCAGCTTTTTGGGTAGCCCACGGGCTTGGGGCACGGCGGTTCTGGTCTTTGCCGCCTTTCACACCTTCTCTACCCTTCCGCCGACGGAGTGGCATTTTGAGGCTGTGGAGGATGTGCAGTGCGGCAGACCCTACTCGGATTCAGCGTGCGTGTGGCGGTGGCGATTGCTCTCGCGTCTCTGGGCTGGAGCCCAGCTGCATCGGCCCTGGAGATCGTTGTCAGCGGTGTCACCGACCCAGCTCCCGAGCGGCTCGCCGAGGCCCTCGAGGGGGATGACGATCTGCTTCGGTATTCGACCCCCGCAACACCCGACGCCGCCCTAGCGACGGCGGTCGTGGACATCACCAGGCTCACCCTGCAGCGGCAGGGCTATGCGAATCCTGCTGTGACCGCAGCTGTCGAGACTGTTGCTGGGGACGACGCGGAGCATCGACGCGTGGCCGTCGATGTGGCTCCTGGCCTGCGATTGACGGCAGGCCCCATCACAATCAACGGGCTTCCCGAGCCGCTCGCGGCCGACCTCCACCGCTGGCTGACAACCCCGCAGCCCCCATCGTCTGCCAAGCCGCGGGTTGTCGATGCCGGCAACGCGGCGACGGTGGTGTGGGTTGACGACCAGGGGCGGCCCGTTCGCATGAAAAAACCACTCTGGTCGAGCGGCGAGCCGGCTGCGGTTGACGCTCCCTTCACCGACTCGGTGCAGCAACTCGTCGTCCGTTTCCTGCGGGAAGAGGGATTTCTGCTGGCTGCGGATCAGCTCAAAAAGAAGGGGCAGACGGCCTGTCGGATCGCGGTGGTGGCTGCCAATGATGCAGACGCCGAGGCAGGCCAGGCGACGCTCTCGCTGGATTTTGCCGACCTGCCGCCGCCGGCCACGCTCCGTGAGGTTGCGGTGAAGGGCACCGAACGCGTGACGGTGGCCTCGCTGCGGTCGTTTCTGAAACTGAAGGAAGGCGGTCGCGTCAGTGAGGCCGACCGCCGCGTGTGGGAAGAGCAGCTACGGCTCTCCGGCCGGTTTATTCGGCACAAGGTTGCCTTGGAGCCAGGAGCCTCCCGCGATGGCGGTGTGACCGCCGTCTTTGATCTGCTGGCCTATCCGAAGGTCACGCCACTCGGCGAGCCGCTGACCCGCGAGGAAGCGGTGATGCTGCGGTTTCGTTCGTGGCTCAGCAAGGCGCTGGAAAGCAATGGCATCCAGGTGAGTTGGACAAAGCCCGATGGCACGCCGATGGCGTCGCTGCTGCTCTCTGCGGAGCGTGGAGCGGTGGTCATGCTGGGGGCGGGCGATGGCGGCGGGGCTGTGGCGGTCACCGAGGCGGGCTTGGGTGTTTTTCTTTCGCAGCATGCCGGCCGGTTTGAGGTGCCGCTCGCGTCGCTCGGCCAGGCCGCCGTGCAGGCCGCACTGAGCGTGCGGGAGACGGTTGATCCAGAGACCGGCGACTATCGGCATGACCTGGGGCTGGCGGCCTCGTTTGGGTCTGCCGCTTCGGAATCGGAGCCGGCTGCCGTGGTGACCGCGCGGATTGAGCCCGTCGCCTGCCTGGCGCTCGTGCACCGCAAGCCGTCAAAGGACGGAGATGCCGAGAACATTCATTGGCGTGGCGACACGCTTGAGATCCGTGGCGGCGACGGCGGTGTGGCGCGTTTTGACGGGCCGACCGGTCGCCTGCTGGAAGTCGACATTGCCCGCCTTGGCCGCATCACCGTCGCGGAGGCGGGCTCGTGGGACGAGCAGCTGGCTGGGCTGAGGGATGCGAGCGGGCCCAACGCTTTCCGTCCACAGGCTCCTGTGTCGTCGGCCATCGGGTTTTTTGGATCCGAGCCGGCCGGCCGGCTCGTTGGCCAGACGCTGGCGCTCATCGGCATGGGTGACACGACGGCTGAAGCGGCTGGCCCGTTTGGCGATCTGGCTGCTGCCGTCGCCGCTGCGGCAGCAGAGGGTGGGTTTGCAGAGATCGACGGCCTGCTCGCGAGCGTGCTTGCTGACGAGAATCACCGCGATGAGCTGCCCGTTGTGCCATCGGCGAACGGTGATCAGAAGCCGGGCGATGCGATCATGGCCGTGCTTGCCAAGCTCTCGGCGAAGGCGTGGGGCTGGCTGGATGAGACCTGCGGCAGTGAGGCCTGGCCCACCGGCCTGGCCCGGCTGGCCAACGCCGTCCTCCGCCAGGATGGAACCGCCAGCTTCCAGGAGGTGGCCCTCTTTATGGGCTCGGATCAGCCCGGCCCTGTCGCCCACCTGCTGGCAGCCTCGGCGATGCCGATGAAGCCGCTGGCAGCGTCGTTTGCGATGCGGGGGCAGAGTCGAGCGGAGGCGGCAGCCTTCGCGCGGGAGTGCGAACCACTGCTGACCGTGCTGGAAAAATCTGGGCTCCATCAGCCGCTCGTGGCCACGCTCCGCAGGCTCGATGCGGAGCAGGCCCAGGGGCTGGGCGAAGCCTGGCTCGGAGATGGCGAGGGATTCGCTTCGTTTGCTGCCGCGTTGCGGGCGTGTCCGTCTGACCGGGCGGCAGAGAACGCGGTGCCTGAGGCGCTGATGGCGTGGTGGAATGCCTCGCTCGGCCAGACCGTGTCGCTGGCCCTGCAGGAGCGAGGCAACGGGCGAATGGCGGGCCGGGAGAATCCTCAGCTGCAGCGGTAGCGTTCTCAGCGGCATTCTGCGGAGTTTCCCCCGACACGTTCGGGGTGTGTGTGATTTTTTTGAGGGGCGTTGACTCCCCCCAACAGACAGGTATCTTACTGAGTGCTGGCGGCGAGCGTTGGGCTTGCTGCCGAAAGAAGAAGGAGCAAGCTACTGACCGCGTGCGACTGACGTCGCAGCAGTGAAATCAGGTTGCCCGCCCGGTGGTTCACCGGTGTGGTGTAATGTCTTGACTTCATTCCCAGGTCGTAGCTCCGTTCGAGCGGTCTCTTCCGCATCCTTCTGAGTTTTCTGGTTCTTGCCGCGGCTCGTCTCTCGCACTCGGTCTCGTCGCCTGCTCGACGTTTTCACGTTGCAGAGAGCACGATCCGATGAACACCACCACCACGGTTCACGGCGTCTTTTCCGTCCTCCACAAAACACTCCTGTTGCTCGCGGTGATCGCCGTCGTGGCGTTGCAGGGGAATCAAACGCTGGCAGCATCGTTCAACACCTTCATGTATGGTGTCGACGTGGCCAACGACATCTGGCTGCTCAATCCTGCCGATAAGACAAGCACAAAGGTGCTCACCAGCAGCGAGATCGGCCAGACCGCCAACGCCCTGGCAGTCGATTACGCACGCGACCACCTCTTCTTCGTCAATGCCGCCAACACCTTCGACTACTGGGAGCGGGCCACGGGCACGGTCAAGAGTGTTGGCGGCCTCTCGCTTGGCCTGACCGCCGACCCCAACAATGCCGCTTTCTACAACGATTCCTTCTGGTATTTCGAGCACAACTCAGACGTGCTCAAGCAGGCCCAGTTGACCTACTCCGGCAGCGGTTCCACGGCTGTGCCGAGCGTGACGGGTATCAACAGTTTCGCCATCCTCGGAATGAACCCCATTGGTGTGAACACCAACTCCTTCGGCGACATTGCGATCGATCAAAACTCGGGCACGCTCTACGCCGTTACGTCGCGCGGCCGCTTCTACTCGCTTGACCTGACCAACCCGACGGTGAGCTTCACCGAGCTTCGTTCGTCGCCGGGCAACGATCGCACAGTCGGCCTGCAGCTTTCGTTCGATGCTCTCAACAGCACGCTCTACGGCACCAACTACTCCACCGGCGACTGGTACACAATCGACCTGAACAATGGCGACCTCACCCAGATTGCTGGCTTCAACACCATCGTTGCCGGCGGGCGAGGCTTCCGCGACCTTGGCGGTGCCGTTTCGGTGGCCGTGCCGGAGCCGAGCACCTTCGGCCTGGCCGCTGTTGGCCTCGTCGGCGGCCTGGGCTACACCGGCATGCGTCGCCGCCGCCGCAAGGCGGATCAGGCCTCTGCGGCCCTGGCAGCCTGAGCCGCGAGTGGATGCCATCCACACAACAACCCGCTGCGAGTGGCCTGTGGTGGTGCCGCTTGCAGCGGGTTTTTTGGTGCGCTGTCGGTTCAGCCGAGCCGGGAGCGGGCAGCCTCGAAGGCGGCAACCGCCTTGGCGAGATCGTCGCGAGAATGAGCTGCGGAAACCTGGGTGCGAATCCTGGCCTTCCCCTGGGGCACCACCGGGTAGCTGAAGCCGATCACGTAGACGCCCTCCTCGAGCATCGCGTCGGCCATCCGTGAGGCGAGGGCCGCGTCGCCCAGCATCACCGGCACGATCGGGTGCTCGCCGGGCAGGATTGCAAAGCCTCGGCTGGTCATCTCCTCGCGGAAGAAGTGGGTGTTGGCCTCGAGCGTATCGCGAAGAGTCGTGGAGGCCTCAAGCATCGACAGCGAGGCGAGTGCCCCTGCGGCCACAGGCGGGGCCACCGTGTTGGAGAAGAGATACGTCCGCGAACGCTGGCGGAGCCACTCAACGAGTTCGCTGCGGCCGGAGGTGTAGCCGCCGCTTCCGCCGCCGAGAGCTTTTCCGAGGGTTCCGGTGAGGATGTCGATGCGATCCATCACGCCGAAATGCTCGTGGGTGCCGCGGCCATGCGGGCCCACAAAGCCGACGGCATGAGAGTCGTCAACCATGATGGCCGCGTCAAACTCGTCGGCGAGCTCGCAGATGGCCGGAAGGTTGGCGAGGGTGCCGTCCATGGAAAACACGCCATCGGTGGCGATCAGCCGGTAGCGGGCATTGGTGGCCTCGGCGAGCTTTTCCCGCAGGCTGGCCATGTCGTTGTTGCGATACCGCAGCCGCTTCGCCTTACAGAGCCGGATGCCATCGATGATGCTCGCATGGTTGAGCTCGTCGGAGATGATCGCATCGTCTGGGCCGAGAATCGTCTCGAAGAGGCCCCCGTTGGCATCCCAGCAGGAGTTGTAGAGGATCGTGTCTTCTTTGCCCACGAACTTGCTCAGTGCGGCTTCGAGGTCTTTGTGGAGCCGCTGCGTGCCGCAGATAAACCGCACACTGGCCAGCCCGTAGCCCCACTCGTCGAGCGAGGCGTGTGCGGCGGCCAGAATATCGGGATGAGCGGCGAGGCCGAGGTAGTTGTTGGCGCACATGTTGAGCACACTGCGGCCAGCCACCTGGATGTGGGCCCGCTGGGGCGATTCCAAGACCCGCTCAGTCTTGTAGGTGCCGGCTTCTCGCATCTCTGCCGACTGCTCGGCGAGGGTTTCCCAAAGCTGCTCGCGGCTCATGCATCTCTCCAAGAGAGAATCACCTTGCCGCTCTCGCCCGACTGCATGGCGGCAAAGCCCTTCTCGTAGTCTGTGAAGTGGAAGCGGTGGGTGATCACCGGCGCGATCTCCAGCCCACTCTGGATCATCACTGTCATCTTGTACCAGGTTTCATACATCTCCCGGCCGTAGATGCCCTTGATCGTGAGCATGTTGAAGACCACCTGTTGCCAGTCGATGGCGATCGGCTCCGAGGGAATCCCGAGCATCGCCACCTTGCCGCCATGGCACATCGCTCCGAGCATCTGCCGCAGCGCTGCCGGCGAGCCAGACATCTCCAGGCCGACGTCAAAGCCTTCCTTCATGCCGAGGTCGTTCATGACAGCCTC
>ERZ891134.2065-NODE-2065-length-12435-cov-6.973183_pt1 | contig 12435 bp, 10 predicted proteins | sample MGYA00520888_ERZ891134 | MGnify/ENA primary metagenome ERZ891134 (study PRJEB32303, sample SAMEA104408692) | aquatic metagenome | biome: Brackish water; feature: Coastal; material: water | place: Baltic Sea | collected 2014-10-23 | depth 10 m ... | reverse complement strand
AGACCATCGACCATGCCGCCACATTCCAAATCGTCGAATCAACAACCGAGTTCGCAATTTGCGGCAGGTGTCCTCCCCATCGCGTTTCACGACGAGACGTGCCTCTTTCTCGTCGGGAACGATATTCGGGGAATTGGTGCGTCGGATATGGGAGGGAAACACGACCGCCATCTCGATCGAGGCTCGGTCACCAATACCGCGGCCCGCGAGTTTTTTGAGGAAACCCTCGGCGTCTCGATCACCGCAGAAGAAATGAAACGACGACTCACTCCGCGAACGAGCATTCTCCTTAAAGGCAAGACCCAAAACGGGAATGAGTACTCGATGTTTATCGTAGAAGTATTTTTCTCGCCCTCCATCTCGCGCGACTTTGCCAACGCGGTCGCGTTCCTCACCACAAAAAACATCCACCGGTCGTACGTTGAAAAAACGGATCTGCGGTGGGTTACCGTCGATGAACTCTTTTCATGCGACAAGCGGTCTGTGTTTAAGAAAACGCTCGAGGCCAACGAAGGCATGGTACGCCAGATCGGCAACTCGACGCCACGAACATGGCTGGAACTGATCAAACGAGTCAACTCGTCCTCCCGGTCGACACCGCAGTAAAAACAAAAACAATGAGTTTTCTGAATGAGGAATTTACACACATCAGCAAGCATTCGTAGAGATTTCGTGACTATCGCACTCCGTCCAGGTCAAAACATAAATCCGCAAAAAATTTTTTTCTGTTTCTACTGTATAGAAATATATTCCATGTCGAAGAAAAAAACAATTGAGCTGAGAAACGATATGAAAAATTGGAACGCTTCCAAAAACTCGAGGATCGACGCGACAAAAGATCGCATTCAAGTTAATATTCCCAAAGGAGGCTACGCATCCAGCGGAGGTGTCAATCTTAAATTCAAGCCTGACGGTATCAAACCAACGTCATCGTTCGAACTAGATTTTCAACTCCGAGTTCCAGACGACTTCGATTGGGTCAAAGGAGGTAAACTTGGGCTTGGTGCCAACATCAACGATGGCACCGGCGGCAGTTCGTGGAAGAAGAACGACGGTTCCGCGAGACTGATGTGGCGGAAGGACGGACAACTCATTTTGTACCTCTATCTGTGCACCGATCAAGGATCGTACCGCCCGGGCGATCCAAATTGTCCATTGGTCAAAAACCAAAGGAACGAATTCAAAGATGCATGTGGAAATAAATGGAATAAATCCGGGCTGGATGTGTTCCGGTACACGAAGAAGAAATTGTACATGAAAAAAGGATACTGGAACACTGTCAAATACGGCGCCACACTCAATTCCGCCTCGGATAAATCAGATGGTAAAGTGTGGCTCGAGTTGAATGGTGAACGCGTCGAAACAGGTGGGATTCGTTTCACGAAAAACGTGCGCGATAACGTCTTCTCACAACTCCAATTGCCAACGTGGTTTGGCGGAGGGGATAAAAGTTGGGCGCCGCCAAAGGATACATGGATAAAGATTCGAAACGCTGAGTACACGCAGACGCAGTAAAAACAAAAACAAACAAGTCCGCATGCGATGAAATCACGCGTCAAAATATCCGCACTCTGGACCCCGATCTCGCCGGCGACAACGATCAAATTGCACCACGGTCGGGGAAACCGTCCGAGACGCATCACGCTGCACGATGGGAAACAACGCCTCGCCGTCTTTTGGGACGACAGCCACAATACCGCTGCCATCGTGGACGATACGTGCCAGCACCGAGGCGTGTCGCTGTCGAGCGGACGAGTCGACCGCGGGTGTGTCGTGTGTCCGTACCACGGTCGAAAAACCACACCGAACGATGCACGCACCATGGTGGTCGACGGGATCGTGTGGTATAACGACCCAACCTTCGAATCGTCCGAGACCTCGATCCATACCTCGTGGGAATTCGAGCAAGGCCAAAGGATTTGTACATACGAACGCCGATTTCCCGGATGTAATCCGGTGTACACACTCGAAAACACAATCGATTGGGAACACCTGCGGCACGTCCACCTGTTTTCGTTTACACACGGTGATCCGGAGGTTACAATCCACGAGGACGGAACGGCGAGTTATGTCTACACCACCGCCGTACCGGGCCACGTCCTCGAAGTTGAAAACCAATTCTGGACGAATGCATCCTGTCTCCGGTTTCGATTCGGACTGCGCGACGCCGCGCGCGAGGATCGGGAGGTATACTTTTCCATCCACTCGGCATTCGTTCCCGTCGGGAAACGTGATACCACCGTCATTCTCCGAGTGGCGCGCCGTCGGTTGGCGTGGCTCGGTCCACTTGGTGATCTGGTGATGATGGCATCGAATGAATTGCCGATCATCGAAGACCGGGCCATTTTACAGACGATTCCGCACGACCATACGTGGCGCAACGATACATTAACGCGCGAGGACGGATTTATCGGTGCATTTCGGGACCATCTCCGGAACACTGTTCCGGGTATGGTAGAGTTGTATTGTATGTGAAAAAAATGTAACATGTCATTGAACCTGAAAACCGGACACACAAAAAAACATGCGATGGACTCGAGCGGTTGACAATCTACCGAGACGGATGGGATTTGCCGCGTGCGTGTGTATATGGCAGCGCCTTGATCGATGCAGCGTGAAGAATCTGTGACATCACTTCCTTCGGGATGTGGAGATGTTTCTTTGCCGCCGCTCGGTTGATCGATGCCAATGCCGTCATCCGTTTCCTGTTGGATTTCGAGTTGATGTTGCGAATGATCCGCCGTGATTTCGTGTTGTCGTACCACATGTCAGGAGGTAATTTGGCCTCTTCACGATTGAGGAAATCGATCAATGCAATGACACGATCTCTTCGAAGTTTGGAGATGTCATATCGGAGCAAGTCGTGGGTGTTTTCGTATTCGTGTTGAGACGGACGGTACCCGGGGTACGTCGCTCGGACGATTTTAAGCATCTGGACGGAACGGATACGAAGATCGGGTGGTCGACGAGGGAAGATACCTTTAAGACGGATCTGACGGGCCGTCTTGTGGACATCCTCCTCGATCATCATCCTGGCGAACGCTCGACCAATATCTTCCGGGAGTCTGTCGACCCAATGAGATATATCCTGGTTGAACGCAGTCGCGCCATGGAACATCCCCTGCGTGCCCATCACGAGCCTTATCGAACTCGTGTTCCAGGCGCCGATGGGCTGGTTGAACGCAGCGGCGCCATAGAACATAAAACTCATGTCCGTCACAGATCTCGTGTCCCAGGCGCCGATGGGCTGATTGAAGGCCTTGGCGCCATCGAACATCCCAACCATGTTCGTCACCGATCTCGTGTCCCAGGCTCCGATGGGTTGGTTGAACCGGGGGGTTAACATGAACATTCCAACCATGTTCGTCACCAATCTCGTGTTCCAGGCGCCGATGGGCTGATTGAAGGCAGCGGCGCGAAAGAACATCGACTGCATGTTCCTCACGGAACTCGTATCCCAATGACCAATGCCCCGATTGAATGACGTGTTCTTGAACAACGCTCGCATGTTGGTTACCCTGCTCGTGCACGTCCGTACCACGTCATTCCAATTCTTCTGTCGTACAAGATCTCTCAACTGCGACTCGCTGCGGATCGTATAGCGTACACCGTCGATCACGCCGCTGTCCCCCACCCGCGCCCTGGGCGTCGCGACAATGGTGAACGACCCCCGACGGTTCGGAACCTTGATCACCTTTGCGTCCTCGAGACGTCTCGCAGAATTCGCGCGTGTACCACGCAACACACGTCCACTCGACGTTTTCTGACGCTTCGTGGTTCGCGTGGTGTGCGATGTACTCGGACGTTTAGGCGGCATGGTGTGACACCGGGCAAGATTTTGTTCCGAGGACGCGTCGTCGGGACGCGTGCGTCACCCCCGGATGCGTCGACGCCACGTCGATCGGTATTCACTCGTCACACGCTCGGCGTCGTCCACACACTCAAATCTCAAACCACGAATACAAAATTCGTGATTTGTGCGAGAACGTGCAGGTTGTCCGCAGAACAAAAACAAAAACAAACGTTTCCGTGCGCGAAAAAAAAACACAAACTCATCATGAGCGAGTCCGTAACGACGTTTTACGCACCGCTCGAGTATTCAATCGAAGCGTCTCGTTACACTGTGGTGTGTGATGGGACGTGGACGGATGACGGCGACGTGACGCGTTTGCGCCTCGACTCTGAACATTTCCCGGCCTTCTGGATCTCCGGGACGCTCATCGGAGATGTGCTGGCAATTGATGGTGGCAGGTTCGACGATACGTGGACGCCCACTCCCGTCCGCCATACCGAGTTTTCGTGTACGACGGACGACAGTGTGTTCGTGATCTCACACGGTGACGTGGAGATTTTCATCCCGCGTCCCGGGACGCGTACCCTGATGGGCTTCGGTTTCGACTCGGTGTCCGTCCACATGCCGACCAGTTTCGGTGGTGGACTCGTATTGCAGAGGCGTTGATCGTTACAAATTCACTGGACCTGTAAAAATGAAGTTACCATCAAAATCATCGCGAGTCTTCCGTGGAATGTCTCGACCGTCTGATTGAGTCCGAATTGGTCGACGCCGATGAGCCCGAGCGGATCGAAGAGACCGATCCTGGGGTCCTGTAACGGTCCCGGGTTGCGTGTGGTCTCGATGGGCACGGGTTTGTAGGAAAAGGCCGTGAGCGTCGATATTCCGGCAATCGCTGAAACCAGGTATTGGATATCCTTGGTCGAGAGACCACGTTGGCCAAATGATCAGATCGGATCAAAGTTGGAACCTGAAGACGTCACCGGGTCGGTACGAGATGCCCGGATTTTCCCTGTCCATGTTTTTCAGCGTCGCTCCTTTTACCGAGTTGATGTACAAACTCGCATACGAGAAATTACGACCGCGTGGCATCAACGTCGACAACTTTACCCCCCTCGCCATGGACGGTTTAATTTGCACCTTGGTGGTATCGTACATATCGCTACCGGCAATGGGTGAGTAATACTGCATTTGCATGACAAAACCGTTCACGAGCACGGGATACTTTTCTAACAATTTCGTCCGAATTTTTTCCAGAATTGCGCCAATGGTTTGCGTGTCCATAACATTGAATTCGCCATTGAGTCTCCCGTAGTACATGATTCGACTTCTGGAATGTTTTTCCAGGACGGAAACCCTGACCTCCACGCGCTTAGACGGCCTGACATTGACCGATGGGGCGCTGTATGCAGACGAGCGAATCCGTTTGCTTTTCCTGATTCCGGTTGGCATGATCTCGTTGAATCGACGCGGTAGTGAAAAAAAGTTAGCGCGGCTGTCCGGGCACCTCCTTTTCGGTACGCCAATAAAAAAAAATCCTGTACCGCTACGACCCTACGGCGTCGGGACGCGTGCGTCAGCCCCGGATGCGTCGACGCCACGTCGATCGGTATTCACTCGACACACGCTCGGCGTCGTCCACACACTCAAATCTCACACCACGAATACCAAATTCGTGATTTGTGCGCGAACGTGCCGGTTGTCCGCAGAACAAAAAGAAAAGAAATTTTTCCGTGCGAAAAAAAAACACAAACTGATGATGTGCGAGTCCGTAACGACGTTTTACGCGCCACTCGAGTATTCAATCGACGGGTCTCGTTACACTGTGGTGTGTGATGGGACGTGGACGGATGACGGCGACGTGACGCGTTTGCGCCTCGACTCTGAACATTTCCCGGCCTTCTGGATCTCCGGGACGCTCATCGGAGATGTGCTGGCAATTGATGGTGGCAGGTTCGACGATACGTGGACGCCCACTCCCGTCCGCCATACCGAGTTTTCGTGTACGACGGACGACAGTGTGTTCGTGATCTCACACGGTGACGTGGAGATTTTCATCCCGCGTCCCGGGACGCGTACCCTGATGGGCTTCGGTTTCGACTCGGTGTCCGTCCACATGCCGACCAGTTTCGGTGGCGGACTCGTATTGCAGAGGCGTTGATCGCTCGAAATGTAAAATCCCATCAGGTCTCTTTCGGCCTTTCAGGCCTTCAAATCCATGACTCGGTGGAACATGCGCGCAATGTCCCGATTCGTCTGCGTTTGCCGTGTCTTCGAGTTGAGTCTCGGTGGTCCTATCCGCCTGATAATGGGTTTTTGTTCCAGGCTCTTTGCGCGTGTATTTGGCAGGTAGGTTGCCTCGTACATTTCTGTACCGATCTTCTTTCCGAGGACCAGTTTTCCTGGGGGGAGCAAGACTTCCTGCTCATGCGGTGCTTTTGACATTGGGAAACGTCTTGGATCGCGGTATCTACCGACGGGATTGTTGTTGTTGTTGTTCGAATTTGAGGCGTTTAATACAAACGTATTGGTCGAGAACCAGAGCCATGGGATGCCGCGCGGTAACGCACCGACATCGATGCGAACGAGCACGCCTGCCCCATAACGCGAAAAATTTTCCGCTTGGAACTTGGATCGAGAGAACGCGATGAACCCGGGGTCATCGAGTCTTCCCGCTGTCAACAGCCTGGCTGCTGATCCCGAATGGATTCCTCGGTACAGATACCTTGGACGCATGCCCGCTGGGGTGGTAGGCGTTTTCAGTCCACCGTTCCTCATATGTTGAGATATGGCGCGATTGACCTGGCGCGCCTTCTTCGCAGTGTCTGGATTCCTGAAATTTGTTTTGGTGTTGTTCTGGCGACGAGCGGCTTGCACTGCGAGATAGCCTGCACTCGTGGTCCATTGCGTGATGATGTCGCTGCGCGTCTTGCCTTTTTTCTGCTTGGGAAGTTTGATTTTGGTGGTACGTGGCTCGAACCCAATCCTGCTATGGAACGCGTCTGTCGGGTTCTTTGGTGAATACGACGTAGCGCGTTTGAACATACCTTTCGCAGTCTGGATACGCTTTGCGTTCCACGTTGAGAGGTCCTGGTTGAAACTCGAGGCGCCCTCAAACATTCCTTCCATGGTGACTACCTTCGAAACGTCCCACCGGTTCAACGGTCGATTGAACCGCGTTGCCATTCGAAACATATTGTTCATATACGTTGCGCTTGAGACGTTCCAGGAATTGAGGGGACGATTGAACATGCTCCGTTCGAACATGCCTGTGAACGTCTTGACCCGCGAAGTATCCCACCTGTCAATTGCCTGGTTGAACGTTGTCGCTAAGAACATCGTCTCCATGGTTTCCACGTTACGCGTATCCCATCCTGAAATCGATTGATTGAATTTCGAATTGCCCCGGAACACGTTGTCCATGCTCCGGACGTTACGCGTGTTCCACGATGCGATGGATGGGCTGTTGAAGTTGGAATACCGAAACGCCCCGGTCATATTCCTAACCTTTGACGTGTCCCAGTGGCGGAGGCTTCTGACGTTCGGGCTCATGACGTCCCCTCTGAATATTGCGTTCATGAACATGTTTTCCATGGACTGCACCTGTCTCGTATCAAAATGGAATTCCCAGTCCTTATCGATTGTAATGCCCACACAGAGTTCGCTCATATCGGTGATGTAACTCGTACATGTTGAGGACAACGCATACTCTAAAAGTTGTGGAGAACGAATGAGTCCCCGGAGATCTTCCCGCGACCTGATTTTACACAATTTGCCGTCGATCACCTCGGAATCACCCACCTTGCTTCCCGGGAGCGCCACCAGGGTATACCCACCGCCTGGGTGCACCACCTTCTTGATTTTCGGCTGGTCGTCAATGTTTTTCTTTCGTTTACCGAGCGTTATGCTGGGCAGATTCGGCATCGGTTCTGTTTACAATGGGTCCATATAAAATTTGAAATCACCCAGATCCGGAGGCTTCCCCGCCAGTCGCGCCCGCCCCCTGATCATCGATGGCTTTCAGTTCGGCCGGGTGGACGGCGCGTTCAACGTCCGGAAGGCGATCGCGTTCCTGCGCAAAGGATTTGGCTGCCTTTTGGCTCTTGTCGTACCCTGAAAACATGTCCTGCAGGTATTCTTCGCGATATGTCGCCTCGATCTTTGAGTGGTCGATGGGAAGCGTGAGGAACTTATACATATCCGCCACCAGGATATCGTGGTCGGGGTCGACGCGCGATAGGGTTTCCTTGACATACTTCTCGGCTTCCTCCTTGGACTCGAAAATACCCCGCAATTTCACGGCCACGACGCCCGCTGGCGTCTCCATCGTCTGGAACTCGGGGTCGGGGAGCACATACGACACGGCGACGAATTTGTAATCCCCAGTCCTGACTGTATCAACATCGCTCAACGAGATACCGTCGACGTTATCGTCGCCCTCCTGGTCGTCGCCGTCCTCGGAACCGGTCAATTCGTCGATGGTCTCGAGATTGGAGCCCGTGGGGATCGGGTCTTCATTCCCCGGCGTGTCGAACGGTTCCTTCAACTCGTCGGGAACGCCGTCCAGACCGTCCTTCATCGCCGCCTTCTTTCGCTCTTCGAACCGTTTTTTCTCGTGGTCCAGACGCAGGCCATGTGCCTTGATCATATCCACGAGGTGGGCGTTCACATCCATGGTGGCGTCGACATTTCCAATCAATATCCATTTATAGAGTTCGCAGATATAGGTGTCGAGTTTTCGGTCCAGTTTTTTCATGTGCTTTTTGGCGTCATTGAGGGAAACGAACCCCCCGCGCACGCGAAGGGCGACCTTATGCGTATCGGTCTCGTACTTTTGTCGGGTCTTGGACGCACAGAAGGAAATCGCCGCATAGGTGAGGCCATTCGAGTACGCCAGGTCTTCGGTCAAATGATCGTAATTCGTCGCAGTCATCATGTTGAATCGATTACACGATTTTATAGTGATGTGATGGAAAAGAATTCGCTCCTTTTTGCGCAGACAGCTCAAATTCCGAGGGCGGTCTCGAGCACGGTTTTTTCCCTGACTGGGGGCGTATACCCCAAACCCGGCGCGTTGGTGACGGGGTGTGCAACCCGGATTCCAGTGTCCCTCGTGGTGGAATTCACAAACTGATTCACACCGAGTCGAATCTGTTTCGGCCCGGCGGGCGGCGGTGTCTCCATGTACACGGACGGATGGATCGTGCAGTTTTTCGGGAGTTCGATATACTCGGCGGATTCGCTCGCCGCCCGAAACTCGTCGATCGTCATGTGCCCGCCAAAGGTCTCGAGTAAGTTCCTTGGGGGTGCAGACGGTGGCGGGCTTTTCTTTCCCGTCACCTGTTTATAGAGTTGGAAGATCGCCATCCCGCAATTTCTCCGCGCGTGGAGTCGACCGCGATCGCGATTGTATCCATTCATACACGGAAATGAGCAAAAGTAGCCCGAGACGTTGAACGTGTTCCGCTTTTCGTCCCATTTATACGGGAACGGGATGGGATCGCGATCAATCGCGTGACAACAGTGCCAACACACGGATTTCCCCGCATCTGGTCGATGCTCTACGGTGACGATACGTCCATCAATCACGCGCGCAATCGTCGACATGTTTGGGCATTCATATGATGGGATACCATCACATGAATATCGACTTGGTAAGTCGAAACTCGTCTCATCGGGAACGTCGGGGTACCGACCGGACGATCGATCGTATACATCGCCTTATCCACTACGTGCCGTACGGTATCGATTGTCCGCGGGACGCGTCGTTGAGACCACCGGCGCTCTGTTGGAAGATCGCGAGGATCGCGAGGGTCGCGACGGTCTCGTCGTTCTTACACGACGCCGTGATGATGGGGGACTGGTTTGTCGTGCTGGGGGGACAGTATGACGTGACGCGGGACGATTTGACCGCGGGGTGATGCCGTATACTTCGCGCAAAACGTGCGATCTTGGGTGGGCGAGTGGCCGACGGTGTTTGAGGTACGTGAGCAACCGCATCATCTTGGCGTTGCTGTGATAGTATGTGAATCGGGATTTGGCCGCGTTGATCACGTTGACGACGCCAGTCTTGTGATACGCATCGTCGATCGATCCCGACTCGTCCAGGACCTTGACCATCTTCCGGTGGATCGCCGGGGGAACGATGGTGGCAAAGCCGTAGTCGAGAATGGTGGCGCGTGTCGATCTCGCGTCCTTTGTGATAAAGACATTGTTCCAGTGGAGATCGCTATGCACGACCCCGTTCCGGATCAACGTTTTGACGGCCACGCTCATGGCGTCGTAGACGTCATCGGTAATGTACCCATTTTTTGCGTATCTGGAAAGCGGAACCCCATCCACATGTGCCATGCAAATCAGATGATACTGGTTCGCCAGCGTCCCGGAAAAGTATACTTTTGGCGAGACCACGGGTGTTCGCGTGACGTTGGTGATCGGGACTCCGCCGTTAACGTGGACGTATTGCTGGATATATGATTCACCGGCGAGTGTATACACCAAATCCGAGTCGATCGGCGTGAGACGTTGTAATTTCTCGATTTTCAGGACGACGCGCGGTTGGGTATCGATGGCGTTGAAGTAGTTGACGTTTGTTAATGCGCTCAGGACCGTCATCATGTTGTGCATATTGGAAGCGTACCGGCCGCGGAGCGGCACGTCGAAGACGGTCCCGTACGATCCACTTCCGATTTTCTTCGAATTGCCCTGGATGGAATTCAAACTCATCAACACCTGTTCATCCGGTACCCGAACGCTCGCGCGTCCAACCTCCAGCAACTGGATATTGTTGTAGAGATGATGTTTCATCGTCTCGTTGAGCGTGATGGGATCTGGCGTCTCGAAGCGGTGAAGATCTGGAAACTCAAACTCGATACCCGCAGTATTCGCCGCCCACGCAGCCCCGCCCGCCGATATCCACGCACTCGGGTGCGGTTCTGTGCGGATATACTTTTTATATGCCGTGTGAATCATTTTCGGGATCTCGTACAATTTGGACGGATCGATGATGCGGTACTGGGCGCCGTGTGGGTGATTGGGAGGCCGGGTCATTCCCACCGTCGACGCCGAGGTGGGGTACACACCAATCTCCAGCATCCGATTAAAGATCGGGATTTGTCCCCGGTCCTGGCGCGGGGCACTATACATTCTCCCCGGATCAGCCATCACGATGACGTAGGCCCGAAGTTTCGGGTGCACGCCGGCAAAGTAGATGGGTGAGGTATGCTGCGGCATATGTTTTCTAATGTGCGTAAACGCATTGGCGTTCGCGGTGAGTGTGAGGATGGTTTCCTCAAACCGCGGCGTATCGAAGAACGATGGACACGCGATGTAAATTCGGTACGATGCATTGCGTTCCAGCGTGTCGAGTTGCAGTGTCCCGATGAGTTGTCGACGGAGTGCTTGGAGGGTGGAAAAGTCTTTTGTTCCCGTTGCATGGGTCACGATGCGTGTATGGCGAGCGCGTACGCCAAAGGCGTCGCGCACGTCGTACGAGGAGACGTGCATGTCGTTAGTACGTGGGATATTGGCGTGTTCCAGTACCCGTTGGAGCGACGACCTATTCGTCGCGTCGAGCGGTGTCGACCGCGCCACCTCGGCCAATTTCCCGCTTGGGTACGGTGCATGATACTTTGGTATCCAGGACCGGCTCTTTTTGATTGGGTTCCTGGCCGTGCCGCGGGATTGGACAACCCCGGAATTGATAAATGTGGGAGACCGCATTGGCGTATACCATAAAAAAACATTATTCTTGACGACGATGTTCAATTTCCTCGCGCACCCCATCGCCTATACCCGCGACCCCGCCATCCGCGTGCCGGTGTATTGTAACGCAAACCTGGCGCGTGTCCCGGGATCTGGATGCGAGCAAATGCGTTGTTCCGCGGGGGGAGGGACCGACCCGGACGATGGAGGGTGTCCCCGCCCCGATGAGGACGGTACACCCTTCCAGATCCAGAAAACGGAGGAGACGCCGTACCGCACGTATTTGAAGCGCGATGAGGACGCGCCCAGTATTCACGATAAACTCGACGCCATCATGATGGTCGTTGACTCGATCGACGAACGACTGGCCCGCATCGAGAAGGATATCGAGCAATACGACACAGACATGTCCTCGGACGAATCGGACGAATCGGACGGGTCGACGGATTCGGAGGGGACTGACGATACGGACGAGACGGACGAATCTGATGGGTCCATTGATTCGGCAGACTCGGATGATTCTGCAGACTCTGGTGGGTCTTCGGAATCGTTTGATCTTGGGCAATTGGTCAGGTATGAAGCGGATGGAAAAATCCGCCTTGGTCGTATCGCTGCCATTGACGCCTCGATCAGTCCGGTGTCGTATACCGTCAAGTTTGAGGATGAGGACGAAAAGTACCGCGAGACCGAGGCCTGTAATTTGACGCATCTGTAACGTATGCAATTTGACCGCACACACACACTCACTCGGCCGACTCGATGATGTCGGCCATATCACTTGTATGAATATCGACGCTCCGGTCAAACGGGATGTAGGCCGTCGCCGGCTTCGGTCCAACGACGATCTGGTCGCTTGTCTGTAAAAACGGAATCATTCGGTAGACGCGTCCGGGGCACGTGACGCAGACGATGCACAGAACGCAGACAATGCAGAGAAT
>ERZ891134.2064-NODE-2064-length-12436-cov-7.601405_pt1 | contig 12436 bp, 11 predicted proteins | sample MGYA00520888_ERZ891134 | MGnify/ENA primary metagenome ERZ891134 (study PRJEB32303, sample SAMEA104408692) | aquatic metagenome | biome: Brackish water; feature: Coastal; material: water | place: Baltic Sea | collected 2014-10-23 | depth 10 m ... | reverse complement strand
CTGCTGGTGCAACTATTGGTCATGGATTAGGAGTAGCACCAAAATGCGTAATTATTAAAAGAACTGATACAACTTCAAATTGGATATTTGGAACAGGTGCAAGAGGATTTGATAAATTTTTTTATTTGAATACAGCAGATGCAGAAACAGATAACGCAGGAACATTTAATGATACTGCTCCATCATCTTCATTAATTACTCTAGGAAGTTGGAATGATGTTAATAACTCATCAGGTACTTATATAGCTTACTGCTTTGCAGAGAAAAAAGGATTTAGCAAGTTTGGTTCATATACAGGTAATGGTAATGCTGATGGTAGCTTTATTTACACAGGATTTAAACCTGCTTTTATTATACTTAGAGGAACTAATGCTGAAAATTGGCTTATGCTTGATAATAAAAGAGATACAATAAATGTTGCGGATGATTTAATTTTACCAAATCAAAGTATTGCAGCATTTTCTGCTACTTATTTAGATATGGTAAGTAATGGATTTAAAATAAGAACAAGTGCTGTTGGTGGAAATGCAAGTGGTCAAGAGTATATTTATATGGCATTTTCTGAAGAACCTTTAGTATCATCAAATGGTGTCCCAGCAACAGCAAGATAATGGCTAAAAAATTTAAAATGGATAAAGCTATACATGAGCCAATAATAAAAGGTACAAGTATAGGAAGAAAACCAAAATCTTTAAGTACTATGAATAAAAATAAAAGAAGAAATTTAAAACTCTATAGGTCTCAAGGAAGATAATATGGTTAGAAAAAAATCAGGAACAGAAGTTAAAATAGATTTTATAATTAGAGAAGTTAAAGAACTTAAATCTGAAAGTAAATCTCTTCGTGCTGATATTAATAAGGGAAAAGGAGCAATTTGGATATTAACAATGATAGCAGCTTTAATAGCTGGTGTTACAAAATATTTTGATTAATTATGATTTATAAAGTTAAAAGAAAAAATATGAAAAAGAAACCTAGACAGAAATTTGCTGTTGGTGATGAAGCTAGAAAGTTTGAAAATATTCCTACAGCTTCTCAACCTCAACAACAAGAAATAGGAACTAGACAAGAATTTGCTGATAAGTATGTTACATCTCAGGTTGCTACACCTGAAGTAGCTACAGCAGCTCAACAAACTTATACACCTCAAGCAGTACAATCAGATGAAATAATTGGTGGTACTACTATGGCTGCACCAACAGATGTATCTACATCAACTATTACTGGTACTACACTTGCTGCTCCAACAACTGGAGTATCAACTCAAGTAACAGCTCCATCTTCTTTAACTACAGCTCAAATGACATCTCAAACAGGAACTGCTCAACAAGCTGCAGCACAAACAGGTGCATTAAGTACTGCTGCTCAAGTTGCTCAAGTTACTGGAACATTAACTGGAACAGCAATAGGTGCGACAGCAGCTCCAACATCTTCAGCTATTGCTCAAGCACAAACAGGACAATTATCTTCAGGTGCTTTAGCACAAGTTATTCAAGGTACTTCAGCAACAGTTAGTGGACAAACAGCAACTTTACCTGCAGATATTCAAGCAGCAGTTGCAACTAATCCTGCTCAAGTTACTGCAACAATTATGCAACAACCTACAGCAGTACAAGCTTCAGTTGCTTCTTTACCTACAGATGCATTAGTATCTACACAAATTGAAAGTTTATTAACAGGTATTGATACAGGACAAATACCTACATGGGCAAGAGGTGCTGTTGAAAATGTTGAAAAGAATTTAGCTCAAAGAGGTTTAAGTAAATCTTCTATTGGTAGAGATGCTTTAGTAAATGCTATTATACAAAATGCATTACCTATTGCACAATCAAATGCTACAGCTTTACAACAAAGAGCATCACAAAATTTAAGTAATGAACAACAAGCTAGTGTTTTAACTGCTCAACAAAATTTCCAAACTCAATTAGTTAATGCTGAGAATGACATGAAAGCTAAAATGTTAACTGGGCAATATGCTCAAGAGATAACTAAGCTTAATACAATGAATGAGCAACAAGCTATCTTAGCTTCAGCTAATCAACAACAACAAATAAGATTATCAAACTTAGCAAATTTACAACAAGCTGGTTTAACTAATGCACAGTTACAACAGCAAATGTCTTTAGCAAATTTAAATGCTAATCAACAAACTTCTTTAGCAAATGCTCAGACTATAGCAGGAATGGATGTTTTAAATTTAAACAATAAACAACAAACTGCAATATCTAATTCTAATTTATTTAGAACTTTTGAATTACAAAATTTAAATAATAGTCAACAAGCTACTATGCAAAATGCTGTTCAATTAGCTACTATGGATATGGCTAATTTAACTAACGCACAACAAAGAGCTGTATTAAATGCTCAAGCATTCTTACAAATGGATATGACTAATTTGACTAATACTCAACAAACAGAAGTATTAAATACACAGAATAGACAACAATCTATGTTATCAGACCAAGCTGCTGCTAACGCTGCTCAACAATTTAATGCAACAAGTACAAATCAAACTAATCAATTTGTAGCTAGTTTAGCATCAACAATTAATTCTCAAAATGCTGCAAGAAATGATGCAATGACTCAATACAATATTAGTGAAGCTGATAGAGTAGCTGCATTAAATCAAAATAATAATTTAGAAGCACAGAGATTACAAAATACTTTAAATAGTCAAATTGAACAATTTAATTCTCAATTAGATTATAATAGAAATCAATTTAATACTCAAAATTCTTTAGCAATTGAACAATCAAATGTTGCATGGAGAAGACAATTAAACACAGCTAATACTGCAGGAACTAATGCTGTTAATCAAGCTAATGCAATGAACGCTTTTAATATGAGTAATCAAGCATTATCTTTTATATGGCAAGAAATGAGAGATGCAGCTAAATGGGAATATGAATCAGCTCAAAGTGCTGAAGATAGACAAACTAATTTAGCTATCGCAGCTTTAGGAAATGAAGCAGCTTCTGACTCAGGAAGAGCAGATACGCTTAAAACATTGGGTGGATTTGCTCTTGAGATTTGGGATAAAATTAGAACTCCTAACGAATAAGAATAATTAAGTATTGACAATGGTCAATAATAGTGATATAATAGACATAATAAGGTTATATAGGAATTTTGTTAAATATAACACTCTTTCCGATAGAGATATAGCAAAACAAATTATTCCTTCTTTGTCGTTAAATCAATTTAATATTTTTAAATACCCAACAACTGGTGTTGTATATGCATTTACTAACTGGGCTTATTTAAATAAAGATGTTGAAGAAAGATTTAAGAAAACAGGAGTTCTTGAAAATTTAGATTGGAATAGTGGAGATATTTGTTGGCATATAGAAACAGTAAATACTGCACCAAATAAATTAAAAGAAATATATACAAAGACAGCCGAAAGATTATCTAAAGATATAAATGATAATAATAAATATGTATATTGGTTAAGAATGAATAACTCAGGTAAAGGTATAAAAAGATATAATAAAATAAAAGTATCAACAGGAATAAGAAAATTTATAAAAGGAAAATAATATGGGAAGTGCAAAAAAAGTAGTAAAGAGTGTAGCTAAAGCCGTAACAAAACCTATAAGCAAAGCGTTTAAAGGTGTTGCTAAAGGTATTATGAAAGTTGGTAAAGCAACTATGAGAGGTGTAGCTAAATTAAATAAAAAGCTAGGACCTTTAGGTAGTATTGCTTTAGCAGTTGCTATGCCTTATGCATTAGGTGGTTTAAGTTCAATTGTAGGTTCACCAGCTATGGCAGGTTATGGAGGCTCAGGGTTAATGGGTTCAACCAATACTTTTTTAAAAGCTATAGGTAATGTTGGTAATTCAATTAGACTTGGTTATAATGCAGCGACAGGTGCTGTAGGTAAAGCATTTGGAAGTATTACAAATTCTATTAAACAAGGGTTCTCAAGATTTGCACCTAAAGGAAGTAATAATATTTTTTCAAGAATTTCTAGTGGTGCTAAAAATTTATTTAATAAAGCTAGAGAAAATACAAAAGCATTTACTAAAAAATATTCTCCCTTTAAAGGTAAACAAGGTACAGTAGAAGTTTTTGATTCTGTTGACCCAAGTGTTATTAATATGACAAGTACAGATGCAGCAGCAGCTATAAAAAGTGGAGCAATTGAATCATCTCAATTAGGTAAACAAACTTTAGGTAGTGATAAATGGTTTGTTCAAGGAAGTAAAGCGTCTGATGATTTAGTTACTAAAACAATTAATGATGCTTTTCAAGTAAGAAAAGATACATATAGTCCTGATATGACAAGATATTTTAATGATAGATTAAATTATGAAAAAAAACTTGGTACTTATGTTAATGAAGAGATGACAGGAATAGCTGCAGAAAATTCATTAGGAGTTTCAAGATTAGAAGTAGGCACTCCTGATTTAGATATAACATCAACTATTGATGTTGATTTAGCAAAAACTGGAAATTATAATGTATTAAATGAAGAAGGTACAGAATTTGCATTTAATGGTGCAAAAGATTATAATAAAATAAATGCTCCAAGTTCTTCCAAAACATCTAAATTATCAAAAGCTGTTAAATCATCAGCAACAAGTACATTAAAAAATAGTTTATTAAAGTCAACAAAAGATGTATCACCAGGAATTAATTTAGCATATTCATTTGGAACATCAGATGGAGACGCTTATAAATCTTTAGCTGGATATGGTGGAACTAATATAGAAGGTTCTGAAGGTGGAGATTTATTAAAAGGAGTTTATTCAGATTCTCAAATAAATAATATTAAAACATATTATAAGCATATGAATATACTTGGAGATTATTAAAACTAAAAAGGAATTATGGTAAAAAGTTCAGTAAACAAAGCAGGTAATTATACTAAACCTACTTTAAGAAAAAAAATATTTAGTAGAATAAAAAGTCAAGCATCACATGGTACTAAAGCTGGTCAATGGTCAGCAAGAAAAGCACAGGCTCTAGCAAAATCATATAAAAAAGCTGGGGGAGGATATAAATAATGTCCTTGGCTAAATCACAACAAAGTTTAAAAAATTGGGGAAAACAAAAATGGCGTACAAAATCAGGGAAGAAATCAAGTGTTACTGGAGAAAGATACTTGCCTTCTGCAGCAATAAAAAATTTAAGTGCTTCGGAGTATGCAGCAACCACAAAAGCAAAGAGAAAAGCAAAGGCATCAGGTAAACAATTTAGTAAACAACCAAAAAGTATTGCAAGAAAAACAAGGAAGTATAGAACATAATGGCAGAAAAAATAGAAAAGAATCAATTTGATGAAGTGGGTGTTAATCCTTTTAATGCTCCTATTCCTGGAGAATCTTTAACAGCCTCTCCTGATACACCTAAGTCATGGGAAAGACCACCTGAGTTTACAGACCAGGAAGAAGCTATGAGAGCTGTATATATGGAATTAACTGAACAAGATACTTTAAGAAAAATTATAGATATAATTGATGAAGGTATTGCTTTAGATGAATTAGCACAAGTTATTTTATATAAAGGTTATACTTCAGGTAAATTTAATCCTGACATGATGATGTTATTAGCAGAACCTACAATATATTTATTAATAGCTATTGCAGATTACGCTGATATTAAAGATTATACTTTATATGAAGGTGAAACAGCAGATGACCCTGATACTCAAATACCAGGTGATGATGTTACTCCTGTTAATATGGATGAAGATGAAGAAGAAAAACCATCTAAAGAAAAAATTGAACCTACTGAAGAAGTATTAGGTAAAAGTTTATTATCAAAAGTTAAAGAAGAACTACCAGCTAAAGTAGAAGCTGTTGTAGAAAAAGAAGAGGAAGATGTATAATGGGAATTAGTTTAAAAGATTTTGGAAATTTTGCTGTTGGTGCAATTGAACAAGATAGAGTAAACACTAAAGAAAGGTTTGCTATTAGAAATGAAGAATTACAAGCTAATAGAGCTTCTTTAATTAAAAGAAAAGATGCAAGATATAAAAAAGATATTGAGGCATATGATGCAGAGAAAAAGAAATATGATACATTAAAAGCTGCTGCAGCTAATTTTAAAAATAAAACAATTGATAATGAAACTTATGCTGCTCAATATTTCCTTACAACAATGGGAGATGTTTTTACAAAACTTCCTAAAGATAAACAAACAGATATGATTTCAGATTTTAATGGTAAAACTGTTGATTATACTCTTAAAGGAAGTGCTGATGAAATTGAAAAGAAATATGCAATGCAAGAAGCTAATATTAATAAAGTAACTGCAAAAGCTTTAGAAGATGCTAGAGGAGATAGTTTTTTAATTAAACAAATAATTGGTGAGAGTAAGAGTGCAAAAAAAGATTTAGCTACTCAAGTAGAAACAGCATTAAAAGCTAATGAAACTATTTTATCATCAAAATCTATTTCAGAAGAAGATAGTTCTTTAGTAGGTATTCCTGTAAAAGGTACTGGTAAAATAAATGATAGAAATAAAAAATTTGATAGAGCAAAAAATGCAGACAAATATCAAGATGTATGGAATAGTAATAGAAAATTAATTGATATAAATTTACGAGATGAAGATGCTATGACGTTTATAAATCTTGCTAAAATTTCAGCAGCAGGAGATGAAACATCTTTTAAATATGATAAAACAGATTCAAGAATTGTAGGAATAGGAAATCCTGCTGCAGCTAATATTGAAGCTATGAAATTTTTCTTTAATCAAATAAAAGATGATAGAGATAATATGGTAAATCATTATTTTGACGTAACTAATTTACATGGAAATATTGGAAAAACTTGGAATAAAGAAAGTATTGCTAAACAAACTGTTGCAACTATGGATGGTAGATGGGGTAATATTACTGAAAAAGGATGGAATGGAATAACAGATGCAAGATTAACAACTATTGTTCCATTAAATATAGTTAATTCAAATAATGAATTTGTTATTGGAGATACATCTCTTAATATTGATAAGAAACAAATGTCTGAATTATCAAAAGATATGAATGAGTATATTGTTCTTAAATCAAAGGCTTACAGAAGTCAAGATAAAAATTTAGATGAACAAGGAGCTGTTCAAAAAGCATATTTAAATTTATACAATGGTAATAATAAAGCAGAATTTTTAGTTTACTTATCAGATAATGGAAGTACTAGAATACAAGAAACTTTAAAACCTTTAATAAAAAATAACGAAGCTCCACCACCTAAAGATACAAATACAACACAAACAACTGAACCTGATGCTAGTTCAACTAATACTACTAAAACAAGAATTGTTACTCCAGTTGGTATTAAAGATAAAAAAACTAATACAGTTTTAAGATGGGAAAAAATAGAACAACAAATGAAGAAGGGTAAAGTACAATTAACTACTGAAGAACAAGCAGCATTTGAACAATGGAAATTAGGGAAATCAAAAAATACATCTATGAAAAAAGGAACTACCTATGAAGAGATGATGAAAGAAACTCAAGAAAATAATCAAATGATAGTTGATGCATTTAACCCTAATAAAAATAAAATGACTCAGGGAGATACTTCAAGATTTTCATTTAATAATTCAAAAGTAAATACAGATAAAGCATAGGAGTATATATGTCAAGTGAAACTTTTAATCTTGAGCAATCTCCAAATAAAAATTCTCAACTAATAAAACCTACTGAAGAAAAAGAAGAAATTTTTGAATTAGATTTCTCTGAAGGTGAAGTATTACCTGAATCTGAAACTGTAACAGAAGTTAAAGGTACGGATGTTAATACTGAAACACCTGTAATTTCAACACAAGAGACAGATGGGGGTTTAGATTTTTCTGAGGGTGAGGATATTACAATTTCTAATTTAGAAAAATTAGAATATGGTTGGGATAAAACTACGAATGTAGTAGGTAATGTATTTCGTATTGGTAAAGCTCAAGTTCAAGATTGGATAGACCCTGATAAAAATTTTACTGATTATATATTACAAAATGAAAAAAAAAGATTACAAGATATAGAAGAAGAACATTGGAAATTTACTGGAAATGAAAAAGCACAAAAAAGTGGTTTAGTTTTAACAGGAGAAATTTTAACTTATATAACAGACCCTTATTATATTGCAGGTTATTATTTTGGAGCACCAGCTTTATTAAATCCTATATCTTCTGCTGGATTAAATGCTGCATTATTAGCTGGAGATAGTGCAATTTCTCAATTTGCTAAAACTGGGAAAATAGATGCTAAAGAAGTAGGTAAGAGTGCTGCAATAGCTGGTGTGATAGGAGGTTTATTTCCTGTTGGTGCAAAAGTAATTAAAAAATTAGCTCCTCAAGCTACTGAAAAACAAGTTAAATTAGTTTCAGATTGGTTAGATAAAAAAATTGCTAAAAGAAATAACTTATCAGTTCCTGAATTAAAAGCAATTCAAACTGCTACAGCTTCTAAAGGAGTTCAAGACGTTCAAAAGAAAATTACAAAATGGAATGTAAATTTTGTTGCTCCTATTGTTAATGAAACTAAGGCATTTAAAGCTGCAGAAAAAGTTTTATTAGATAAAAGAAATTTATTAATTAACTTAAGAACTGCTACAAAAGGAACTAAAAAAGCTAAAGGAACTGTACCAGGTTTATTACCTCAAAAATCTGCTGGAAAACAAATTACTGAAATTAGACAACAAATTATAGATGCACGAAATAAATCTAACGAAATAAAAAAAGTTTTATTTGAAAAACAACAAGTAAAATTTAACAAGTGGAGTGAATTAGTTGCATCAAGAGATACAAAAATATTAGAAGCTTTAAAAAAATCTGAAGGTCCAATTGATAAAGCTGTTACTGCGTTATTATCAGCAACAGTAAGACCATTAGTAGGTGCTGCTGGTGGAACTACTTTAGGTATTTTATTTGGAGACGAAGAAACTGATTTATTATATTGGGCTGCTGGTGGTGCTGTTGCTGGACAAATGCAAAAAATGATTCAAAGAAGTAAAGTATTTACTGGAGGAGAGAAAGGTAAAATATTAGGACTTCTTGATAAAAATATGGCATCATTAACAATGCAAAAAGTTAGGTCTGCATTATCTGCAACAAGTGCTTCAAAATTAAATTCATATGGTGGAGCAACAGAAAAAATAAGTAGAATGTTACTTAGAGATATTGATTCATCTGTTCAAGAAAAATCTGCTATTGCAATTTCTGAACAAATGGAAAGATATTTTACACAAAAAGCTAATAAAATTTTTAAACCTTATAATGCTGATGAAATATCTTCTGCAATTTCTATTAATAGAGGTAAAAAAATTACAAAAGATACACCTGAAAATATTATTCAATTATCTAAAGATGTGAAATCTTATTTAAATGAATTTAAAGACTTAACTACATCATCAGGATTTTTTCCTAAACAAGAAATAGCTGATTATTTTCCTAGAGTTTTAGATTGGGGAAAAATTAATAGTAGTCCTGCCTCTGCAAAAGCTTTTGAAAAAACTTTAGTAGATATATTTAAAAGTTTAAAATATAAAAACCCTGATAAAGCTGCAAAAAATTATATAGCAGGTCATAAAATATCAGGTGATAGTGTATTTAATAGAGACATTCTAGTTGATATTTTTGGAAAACAACAACAACAAAAATTCTTTGGACAATCACCAGGAGCTACAAAAAATGTTTTAGAAAAAGGTAACAAGAATAAATTTATTTATACTCCAGTAACAGACCATATAACTCATCAAAGGTCATTACAAGGTCCATATAAATTAGTAGAAGAAGTATTAGAAAAAGGTGGATATTTAGTAAATGATGGAGAAACTATATTAAGAAATTTAATTAATCGGTCTTCTAAATCTATCGCATTTGCAAGACAATTTGGAACAAATGGAGAATTATTAAAACCTTTGTTTGAACAAATTAAAAAAAAATATAATCCTGCTGTAACAGGACTTAGTGAATCATCTGCTAATAAAGCAGCAATACAAGAATCAAATTTAGTAGCTAATACTATTGATGCTTACTTTGATAGATATGGACAAAGAGTTTCATCAGGTTGGACAGGCTCAGCTTCTATTTTAGCAACATTATCTAATATGAATATGTTGGGTCGAGTTACAATATCTTCATTAGGTGATTTAATTCAACCTTTTCAAAACTCATCACAATGGAAATCTATCATAAAAGGATTTCGTGATACAGCATTAAGAGCAAAAAATGAAAAAGGATTAGCTAAAAATTTAGGATTAGATATAGATGATAATTTATCTAAAGCATTATTTAAATCAGCAGGTATGGATAAAGGAGATATTACTATGGCTGCATCTTGGATGGGAGAAAATCCTACAAGAAAATTAAATAACTTATTATTTAAAGGATTAGGTTTAGAATGGTTAACTGGATATGCTAGAAGATTTGCTTATAATGTAGGTGTTGCTGATTCATATTATTTATCAAAACAATTATCAAAAGTAATTAAATCAAAAGGACAACAAAGTAATCAAGCTCAAAAAATTATTAAATTTTTAAAACAAGGATATGATATTAATTCTATTCAAGCTTTACAATTAGCTGAAAGCAATACATTACAAAAAGCTATTACATCTTCTGCAAATAAAAAAATATTAAATCAATCAGGAATTATTACAGCAAATAGAGATGCATTAATACCTCAACAATCGAATAGATTATTATTTACACAAAGTCAGAATCCTACTGTTAGAGTATGGGGTCAGTTTTTATCTTGGGCTATGGCAAAATCAGCACAAACAAATAAAATTATACAAAGAGTTGAGAATGGTAGTGCTAAACAATTAATAAAAATGTTAGCTGTTATACCTATTTATAGTGGAGTTCAATCATTAAGAGAGTTAGCAAAACATGGGGAAGTTGTTACAGATTATGATGCTAATAATAAAAAATGGTGGGCAGAAGGAACAAGATTATCAGGAATGTTTGGTTGGCTTCCTGAATTAGTTGCAAACAGAACTATTGGTCCAGGTTCAAGAGAACCTTGGTATGCTTTTGCACCTTTTTTATCAACAGCAAAAGATATTGGAGAAGTTGGTAAAAAAACTGTTACAGGTGATTTTGATAAAGCAGGTCAAATTATTAGTGAACGATTAGCTCCTCTTCCAAATTGGAGAAACCTATTAGGTAAAATTTTATTTTCAGGTTCACCTAAAGATGCAAACATAGGAACATCTTTTGGTAAACAAATATCAGCTTTTAGTAAAGGTGGTCGAGTAAAATTTAATACAGGAGATAATGTAAATCAAAAAGAAATAAAGGAGAAAGAAGAAATGAATATAAAAGATACAGTAAAAGCTGGTGTGGTTGCTACAACAATGGCTGCGACAGGCGTTAATGCTGATGTATCTAAAGCACAAGATAATTTCTTATTACCTAAAGAGAAACCTAAAGTAGAAGTAGTTCAAAAGGAAAAACCTAAAGACTATAGTAAACTTTCTGAGTTACCTGAAGATAAAAAGAAATTTCTTTTAGATAGTGCTTCAGTAATATATCAGAACAATCAAGGTAAAGATGTACCTTCAGATATTTTAATTGCAATTGCATTAGAAGAAACTGGATATGGTAGTAGTAGATTCTATAAAGAAGGTAATAATTATTTCAATATGGTTGCTGAAAAAGGTGATAATAGAATTAAAGCACAAGGTGATAACACACAAGTTGCTAAGTTTGATTCACCATCAGAAAGCATAGATAAATTTTACACTTGGGTAGAAACTAAACCTCATTATAAAAATGTTAGAGAAACATTAGAAAAATATAAACAAGGTGAAGCTACTAAGAATGATATTATTGACGCAATCTCAGATACAGGATGGGCTGAAAATCCGAAATGGTCTGATAATGTTAAAGCAATATTAAAAGCTAGAGTAAATGGTAAGCACTCAGAAGAATTAAACAACTTAAAGACTTCATTATTTGAGGAGAAAGAATAATATGTTACCTTATAAATTATTATTTAATATAGGTTCTAAAGCTGTCGGTACTTATATGGAAAGAAGAAAAGAAAAGAGTGAAAGAAAACACGCTATTGCTTTACAAGAGATGGCAACAGGAAATGAGAGAGCAAAAAGAAATGGCTCTTTATTTTTAGATTTAGTGCTAGGTAGTTTTATACTTGCACCATTAGGAATACTTGGCTATGCTACATTTTGGGGAGACCAAGATATGTTAGCTAAAGTAGAATTTTATTTCGAACAACTTAAAAATATACCTGAGACTTATCTTTGGTTAATCTTTATAGTTGTTGGAGGAAATTACGGAATATCCGTAACTAATTTATTAACAGGAAAGAAATTTAAATAACAATGGACTCAGACTATGCTCAAATTTCTAAAAAAACTTTGGCAAAAGTATTTGGATTGGTTATTCAAAGATTTTTATAAAGGTGATAAATGAAAGTATCTGAAAACACAGAAGTATCTTTACCTCTTAGAAACTTATTATCTATTATAGG
>ERZ891134.2059-NODE-2059-length-12454-cov-16.829906_pt1 | contig 12454 bp, 5 predicted proteins | sample MGYA00520888_ERZ891134 | MGnify/ENA primary metagenome ERZ891134 (study PRJEB32303, sample SAMEA104408692) | aquatic metagenome | biome: Brackish water; feature: Coastal; material: water | place: Baltic Sea | collected 2014-10-23 | depth 10 m ... | reverse complement strand
ACAACATTAGCTCCATTTGTTTGTCCAGGTATTGTAAGTGAGGTGTTTGTACTAGCTGAGTTTACTTGTTGTGTTGATAAGTTTGTTGAACTTCCACCATTAATAGTATATGAAGTATAAAAAGTGACAGCCTTATTTGAACTTGTGTTATTTAAAGTTACGTCAACTTCTCTGTTTGTTCCATCACATGAACCTTGAGTAGCAGTAACAGTCGGATTAAAAGTAGTTGTCGGAGATCCTCCATGACATGCTGCTGCATCAACATTTGATGAGCTTCCCATGTCTGCACCCAGTTGAGTTGACCAACTCCAAGAACCAGAAGAATAACCTAGCTTTCGTACTTCACCATTATTGTTATGTAATATATATATTTCAGAACCTCCAAAGCCCATTACTTGAGATGCATTATTAGTCACCCAATCACTTGGCTTTGATACAGAGGTATCTGTGAAGGTCATAGTCATAGACTGAGTAGAAGCATTGAATGATGTAACGTAACCTAATACAACCTGTTGTTGATCGTTGTTGTATCCAATAATTTTTGGGGAAACATTATTATAGGTAGGAAGTCCACTTGGGTCCTCTATCCACGCAAAATCTTCAGTATCACTAAGAGCTGAAGACATGCTGATTTGATTGCTTGAAAAATTCCATTCGTCATATGAGCTGGAACTAGTCAAATTAGACCCAGTAATTTCGATTAATTGACCACTTCCCATCATGCCTTTACCAAACCCAAGAAATTCATAACCACTATGTTCGAAATATCCCGCACCATCCCAGGCCCCAGAGTTTGCTAAGTTATACATAACGACAGTACCGTTACCAGTATTTTTATCGATATATACAAGATCTGGTCTACCGTTTCTTGCTACAGCCCATAAGTTTCCTTTAGTGTCCATCATTGCAGCAGTAACCTTGGTAGAACCCCAGACAGAGCTTTGGAGATTTGTATAGTAGTTATTACTTGATGAGTAAGTGTACTGAGAGCCATTGTGGCGAAATTGTTGAATAGTCAAACGATTATCACTGTCACTTGCAGTGATTCTATACCCAATTGGTCTTCCATTATTATCAAAACAGGCAAATTGTGATGAAGCATAAGCAGGTTCTGGGTCTACTGTCTCAATAAAAGTATAGGCAATAGATACAAGCATTAAAAAAGATAGTGTTACAGACAATAATTTTTTTAATGTGGACACGCTAAATATTTCCCTAAAGAACTTAGGAACGAACAAAATTGAACCAATAATTTGATATATCATAATTTTATTAAATTACTTTTAGTTTAGATTAGAATCTGTTCTAATACAATAGTTTATCGTAAATATTCAATAAATTACCGTTGTATTGTATATATTTGAGTACTAGCTTATATGACTTGAAAGCTGCTTTTTAAAAAGGTTTTTAGTGCTTTTTATGAACCATTCATCGTCATATTTTGAGAAAAGTTCAGAGTTTTCATCGAAACGCATCCAAATATAGAGCAATCCATTGAAACTGATCCAGGTATCCTCAACTAATGCTTTGTATTTAAGAACACCATGTTCTCGGCAATAATCTCTTATCAATCCATCAAGTAATAATTTGGGTTCACCAAAAACGAATCCCTCTAAACTAGATAGCTCTCTGTAGTGGAATAGTGTTAATCTTGCTGCCTCACCTATTTCAACAACACTTTTTGCGACAGCTAGTAGATAGTAGTTAACTTTGTATTCTAAGCTTTTAGATTGAACAGTCACATCCCTTAATGATTCTTCAACATTTTGCAATGTAAGTTTAAAAATTCCGTGATAAACATCAACAAACCCATTTGGAAAATGGTTATAACCTGAAGACACAGCAACTTTAGCTTGTTTACATACATCAGTGACATTAAGCGAATTTACATCATCAGATTTTTTATTCAACAGTTTTATAGCCGCATCAATTAGTTTGTCATGCACAATTAAATATTTAGTTTGTGCTGATAACACTCTGCCGTCTAAAATTATCTCTTCACTCACATTTTCTATTATAAAATGATTTAATTAACTTGTTCTTTTTTTTCCAAGGTTCCTGTCACAATTAATCGGAGTTTATCTGAAAACTTTGGGTGACATGTAGTTAGAGTAATTCTCTCATCTCCCCTATTGTAAAGATAACGCTCACCTTCATCTGGATCTACAATAAGAATCTCATCAATAATATATTTATACTTGTCTGCTCCAACCGTAAGCATAATTTCATCTCCAGTTTGTAATTTATCTAAATCTGAAAAAGGTGCTCCATAAGTAGTTCTGTGACCAGCTATTCCCACGTTTCCACGATTTCCAGGTTTAGAGGTTTTTGTATAGTAACCAGGACCGTAAGTCAATGCTTCTGTACTGGTTCCTGTTACTACATACTGCTCAAGATTTATTTGTGGAATCTCTAACATGCCAAAAACATCCGGTATATTCCCAGTTGCGTCTTCACTAAATATATTATTGAAGAGTTCATTTAGACCGCTATTAGAGAGTTCCGTAGAATCATCACCTAACGCTGGAGATTCATATGTTCCTGGTTCTGTATTTACTTTTTGTGAAAGGATATTCTCTGATTCTCGCAACTCCTCTGAATTCTCATCATTCATCATAAAAAGATTACGTAACTGTTGTTGTGTCTCAACTTGAGTTACGTCAGAGAAATATACTTGTTGGATTAAAGATCCTGCTGTAAATAATCCAAGAGAGATAAGTGCTGTTCCCATAGCGAAAGTTAACCCACGGTTAACTGATAATCTCATTATTTTTGGAGTTTCTAAATAATCATTTCTGCTCTCCCTATCTACTGCACGAACTCCTGTGAAGTTTATTGTTATTAATCCATTCGTCTGTTTATGAATATATGAAGCAAATTTAGACTTAAGTTGAGTGTTTGAGATATCGTAGGAGCTCAAAAAAGTATCTCTTAATGTGTCATAACCCTCTATAAGTTTGCTATTAGTGATTTCTGTATTCTCTCGTTTTGTACCAAGTAGTCCAAAATTAAATCCATGTGGCTGCAATCTCTTAAAATCGATGATTATTTGAACTTCTTCATTAAAAGTAGTTTCTAATTGGTTTTTTAACTCTATTGCATTGGGATAAACGCTATCAAGACTATTTAATTTATTACTGTAAGTGTTTTTCTTTTTAGCATCAAAGAGTATGACACCACTTACCGAGAGCACTACCCCTATAAGAGTTAGCAGGTCATTGGTGAACTCTTGACCTATCAAAATTTTTTAGTCTCTTCTTCTACGAGGTAACCAGTTTATGAGGACAATACCTGCTGAAGAAAATACTACAAAAAAGAATACGTACAGGTCTTGAAAAATACCTGTTGCAGCAATGGGGAGTTCATCTTCCGTATATACATACTGAACAACGTAATTACCATCGGTTAAGTAAACATCTTCATCGTAATCATCCCATTCGAAGAAGTCATTTCCACCATCCTCCGTTAAAGGCGTATCACAACTTCCATCAAATCCTGTATCACATACTTTTTGTGGCTCCTCTGATTCTGGAGTTGTTATTGGTGGACTGGTTGTTGTGGTTGTTGAATCACTTGTGTCTTCATAACAATCTGTTAATTTCTTGAAAACACCTACTGAAGTTCCTCCCCCAGCCCCATCAGAAACAAAGAATTTAATCCTATAATATGTGCCCTCTGGAACAGAAGCTACAGTAGTGATAAATTTACTTTCACCTGATGCAACTTGATAATTCGTGTTTACAACGGTTACATTTTCAATCTTCATTAAAGTTGTAATACTTAACGAGACATTTGAGTTGGTGTTATCAACAGTCAACCCATATGAGGCTGTTCCATCATCATTACAAACTCTCACATTTGTGATAACAGGTTTAAATATAGGCTCAACAATTGGAATTGTAGTTGTAGTTGTAGTTGTAGTTGTAGTTGTAGTTGTAGTTGTAACAGGTGAATCTGGTTTACAGGGATCGTATGAAGTATATTCTGCAGCTATCTCATCGGTAGTAATATAAGTACCTTCCCCATTCTCTTCAGCTGTTATTTTATAACGCCATCGAATTGTAGACCCATAAGGCACATCTGCCCCTGTATTTACTGTCTCACCAGGAGCAATTATCATACTACCGGGTCCAGTGAAATCCCCTCCATCGATACTGTAAAGCACCTCGAAGAAAGCAGCTGATTGAACATCTGATGGTACTGATGCAATAAAGTTTGCAGCAGCAACAGGGTATCCACAACCTGTAGCTATAGGAATAGTAAAGCTATTACCAGTTGTATAGCAAGACACTTCATCACTTGATGCGGTGGCGATATAATCTTCTGTAAACGTATTGCTTGTATCTGAAATTTGATATCTCCAAGTAATGGAACTACCTGTTGGTACACTTGCCGAGAATGTTGCAGATGCTCCAGCAGCTATTTCGTCATTTGTTGCTGCTTCACCCCATGCATTTTCGTCAAAACGGTACTCCACTTTAAAAAATCCTGAAATATTTGATAGAGAGTTATCTATTGTCAGCGTTGATGCTTTTGAACTACCACTACATGCCCCTAACGCAACTGATGCTGTTGGCTCAAGTAATGGACAGTCTGCTGCGATTGATAATGCAGTGGAGTTTGGACCTGTTGTTACATAACTACCAGAAAATGTGTTACTCGTTGCTGATGCCCTGTATTTCCAGTAAATTGTAGACCCACCAGGAACCACAACACCATCAAGTGTCTTCGCTGTGTTATCAGCAATCTCAAGATTTGACACATTAGCACTAGAAAAGGTAGCAGCTGTCCATGTTGAGTTATCAAATGAGTAAAAAGCCTCCACATACGCTGCCGTGTTAGCTGTATCTTCATTCTGTATTGTTAAAAATGAAGTAAATACTCCATCTTGACACGATGCAGTCGGTGAGAGTGTTGCTGTAACGACAATTACAGGACAGTTCACTGCTGCACTTTCAGCTAACGTTGTATATGACCCTGTTGAGAAGTCCCTTGGTGTAATAGATGATTTGTACCTCCAGGTAATGGTTGACCCATGAGGAATGTTCACTGTAAGCGTCTCCGTTGCATCTTTTGCAACTTGTTTATTAGTATCTTTTTCGATCCAATCACCATCATTTATTTTGTATTCAACGAAGAAGTACGCGTTTCTAGTGGCATTTGCATTTTGCATAGTAAAGGTTGAGGTTGCTGGCCCATCATTAGTGCCACTTACACTCTGTAAACACGAGCCAATTGCACTGGAAGCAGTTGGATTGATGTATGGACACTCTACTGCCTCACCATCATTTGCTGAAATTACAGGTGCATCAGCTATAGCAGCAAAGCTACCACCATCATATTTAGCTTGATATCTCCAATCTATTGTGCTTCCGTCTGGTACTGCTTGGGTAAATGTTGCCGTTGCGTTCACTAAATCTCTACCGGACCCAGATCCAAATGCGGCACTTTCTGCAGTGTGGTCGGTCCAACTTCCATCATCTATTCGATACTGTACGTAATATTTAAGTGGTGTTGTAGAGATATTGTCGCCGTTTGCAAAATTATCAGTGTATGTATTTACATCTATAGAAAGAGTTGAGTCAACAGAAGCACCTGAACATGTACCTAAAGTAGTAGAGGCTAGTGACGCTGCTGTATTACAGCCATCTCCAGGAGTAGGAGGACTTGAAACTGTTGTATAATCTGAATCAGAAACTGGGTCAACACCATTAGCTGGAATTGCTAAAGAAGAGTTGAGTGCATAAAATCTCCATGCAATTGTGTCACCAACTATAAGATCTTCCAACGTATATGTTTGAGATGAATCAACATCTACTGATTGATTTTCTACAGCAGTGACCCAGCCAGCAGAATTTTTGTTGTATTGAACTCGGTAGTAAGCAACTGTATCTGCCCCACTGCCGTTATTCATCGTAAAGACTTGAGGCAAAAATCCAAATGTTGTTCCACTACAACTACCATTTGCAACTGAGACAGACGTATCAATAGTCACACTTGGACAATCTATAGTTAATTCTGATGCACCTCCAGGAGCCCAATTTAAATTGTTCCAACTTGTTGGAGTTTCAGTATGAGGATGGTTCTGAACAGCATATCTTACATCATATGTATCTCCATCAGTAAGTTTTATGCTGTATGTTGGAGATGCAGTTGCACCAGCAGCTACTTCTAAATTATCCCAACCAGCTCCAGTTAGTGTGGTCCAATCGCTTCCGTTTAATTTAATTTGTACATAAAAATAAGCAGGTGTTTCAGCAGCTGAAAGATTGTTTACAGGGGTAAGGGTTAATGTCTGATTATTAGGAGTGTCTGCACCACATGCACTAAGAGTTGATGATAATGACGCACCAAGTTGTGTAGGACAATCCACCGCACCCTTGACTGGTCCATTTATCCAGCTTGCTGCATCTAAATTTGAGACAGTTGTTCCGAATCTCCATCTCCATTGGTAATATTGTCCATCTGGTACGTTTGGATAAGTCCTTTTAAAGCTACCATTTGCTGAAATTCCATTTTGATAACCTCTATTTTCCCAGTTACCCCAAGTAGTTCCATCTGTGCTTAATCTTATATCTGCATACAAATAGACTGTTTGGCTTTCACTATTGTAAAAAGTCATTGTTGATGTAAGTTTTCCCTCATTCGAAGAACCTAAAGTGTTGCATGCATCGTATGTTTCACCAGCATTGACTTCTAAAAGACATCCAACAACTGCTGACGAAGCGACTACTTCAGCAGATTGACCTGTGAAGTCGTTTGAGATATCTGAGTCTGTTACTCTCCATATAATCTGTTGACCATGTGTGACTGCTTGGGTCATTGAAGTGTTAGTTTGTCCAGCAGCAACTGATAAGTTTGCAGATTTTACAGTGTAACTCGAACCACCATTAAGTGAGTACTCTACCTTGTAATAACTTGTATCGCTACTTTCGTTATTTGTAATGGAGAGAGTGGAAGTTGAGGTTGAACTATTTGTATTACCACTACAAGTGCCTAGAGACTGTGAAAAAGTACTGCTCGGATCTGTTGGTGTTGTAATGCATGAAGAAGCATCAACAGTAATTGTCTCGCTAAGTGTTCTAACTTCACTTGTATCCGATTGGTTAGTTGCAGAAAGAGTTACTGTTACTAGTCCATTGCTTGAGCCAGTTGATACTATAGTTGCAGTTCCTCCGGGTCCAAGCGTCGTATCAATAGCTTGATACGGAGGTGAAATTGATCCTAAAAATTTAACACTAGGTGTTATTTTCCCACTAGCTTCTGGGTTTGATAATGAAATAGTAACTTTCTTTCCTTCACCTGTACATGAACTTGCAGCTACCACGCTAAGAGAAGGTTCAAAGTATTGTCTTGGAGTACCTGTGTGACAAGCAGCTCCATCATTCTTGGAGGTTTTTTTCATATTTCCTAATGAAGTTCCAAATGAAAAATTACTGCCATTGTATGAGATTTTTCTAACCTCGCCATCCCCATTGTAAACTGCGTATACTTCTTCTCCACCGAAAGCAAAAACCGCACCTACGTTTGAACGACTTGACCAGTTGCCCCTACTTAAACTGTGATCTGTAACCTTAATATTCAATAAGGTACCAAATTGCGAAAGTATATAGCCAAGTACTACTCTTTGTCTTTCAACGTCATAACCAACAAAACTTGCTTCTGTACTACCATATTTTGGCCAAGCTGAACCATCTCTAAGCCAAGCAATATCATCAACATTACTTAAATTGGAGATGGTGCCGTTTTTGTCTACATTAAAATATGCTTGAGGTGCATTTTTTCCTTCATAACTATAGGAACTTGTAAGCCTCCAACCCTTTGCCCCACCAAAGAATCCTTGAGATGACACAATGAATTTTTGACCATTGTGCTCAAAATACGTAGCTGCATCATATATCCCGTTAACGTTTATGCTTGTTCCTACTTGTGTACCTTTGTTGCTATTTGAAGCTAAATAATAGGGAGTCAATTTGCCGTTATCTTTAGCTAAAACAAACAAATGACCTTGATCATCCATTGCCGATCCCTTTATAGTCTCAAATTTGCTAACATTAGTTGACCCCAACTTACTGTAACTTTTAAGGGCGGTAGTAACTTCAGTCTCTACGTTGTATCTAAAAATATTTACAGCACTATTAGATTGTTGAGTTTGATAACCATAAAGATCTCCGCTTGAAGATTTACAAGCAAAGGCTTTAGATGAGTTAGCTAACGCGGGTTGGCTGTTTACTACCTCAATTGCTGTAAATGCAAGAGAGAATACCATTAAAAAAGATAGTGAAAGATTTAATACTTTTTTCAAGTTTTTGCCCTATTTTGTTGCCCTTATTTAATAAATTCTATATAAAACAGTCTTTACATATCATTATTTTACATGGAGATACTTCCAAGTGGTGTATTTCGGAATAATTTCTAAGAGAAAATTTTCTAACTTAAATATTATTTTTTAAACAAAGTAAGCAGAAATTGTATCCACTACACCTTGAATTTCAGAAGAACACTCTTTATATTCTTCTTTTTCATCAATACTGATGTTCTTAGCCTCTGTAAGTAAGGGAGAGATTACATTGCTAAATTTCTCGGGAGAAGCGGTAGCAATAGCAACAGTTGGGAGATTTGAAGTATGCTCTAACGCCATATTTATAGAAGTTACTGAATGTGGGTCAAAAATAACTCCGAATCTAGCAAATAGATCAGTGATGTTATGCTCGATATCACTATCAAGGTAGGTTTTTGACTTAAATATGCTCTCTAACTTAGCCATAGCATCTATGTTTAATGTAGATGAGTTAGAAGCACTGAGATTATCATAAAAACTACCTGTCTCTCCCTGTAAATCAAAAATAAGTCTCTCTAAACTTGAGGGGATCTGAATATCCATACTGGGTGATAGACTTGGCTTTGTCTCATTTGGTTCTAGCACCCCATTTTCGATAAATCTTCTAAGTACATCATTAACATTTGTAGTACAGAGAATCTCACTTATTGGTAAGCCATGCGCTCTGCCGTACCAAGCAGAGTAGGCATTGCCAAAATTTCCTGAAGGTATTGCTACATTTATTGGTGAGCTAAATTGTTTTGTCAGCCAGACGTAATAAGAGATCTGACCCATGACTCTAAGCCAGTTAATAGAGTTAAGAGAGATGATTCTTCGCTGAAATGGATTTGTAGCTAATAACTCTTTTGCGACTCTCTGGCAATCGTCATACGACCCCTCCACGGCAATATTGAGTACATTGGGTTGAATAACTGTAGTCATTTGTTTTCTCTGATACGCACTAATTTTATTTGCTGGATGTAAAACAACAATATCAATATTGTCTGAATCTTTTACCGCTTGGATCGCTGCACTCCCCGTATCTCCACTAGTTGCAACAATGACTAGTCCACGTTCGCCCAACTCCTCTAAACGTTTATTGGCAATAGCACCAAGTGGTTGTAAAGCATAATCTTTAAATGATTTTGTCGGCCCATGAAAGAGCTCCATAACGACTGTAGATTCATTTAACTCTCGAAGTCTTGGCTCAGGTGATTCCATAAAGCCAGAATAGAGAGACAGATCATCCACATATTTTGCTGCAGCACTATCTAATGCAATAAAAATTGTTTTAACAAAATCCTCATAGGAGAGGTCTTCTTGTGTAAGGTATGAGAGGTTTTCTAGGGTGACTGAATCTGGAAGGTAAAGGCCTTTGTCTTTTGCGACACCAGATAAAATTACTTCATCAAATGATATCGACTCTGTACTGCCTCTTGTTGAGTGATAAGTTACCACTTAGCTGTAGACACGAAGTGTTGATGTGATTTTAGATACCGATGAAAGAGCAGTTAGCTGCATCAAGGAGGTTTCTAATGCTTTTTCAGGTGCTTCATGGGTAATAAGTACGAGCTCAGCTTTATCCCCACGACCCTCTTGAATCACTGATTCAATACTGACACTATTCTCTCCAAGTGTCCCTGCAATTTCTGCAAGCACTCCAGGTTCATCTGCAACAGATAATCTTAAAAACCAACTAGACAGTACATCATCAAAATTCTTTTCTCCATGTTTATTTTCTCTGAGTGGATACCAGTTTGATTGATTACTATTTATTTGGTGACACGCACTAAGCACATCTCCAATGATTGCACTCGCAGTTGGTTCAGCACCAGCACCTGGTCCAGAGAATACAAGTTGATTAATGTTCTCTCCCTCAACAACTACTGCATTTAAAGCACCTCTAATAGAAGCTAGAGGATGTTTTGTATCAAGCAGTACTGGAGTCACTCTTGCGTTAAACCCCTCTTCATTTTCTACAACTGCTACGAGTTTAATAGTTTTACCTAGTCTCTTTGCCCACGAGAAATCCTCTTTTGTGATGTCTGATATACCCTTCGTAAATACTGCATCAGCTACAGGGGTTGCGCCAAAACAAATCATAGATAAAATAATGGCTTTATATTTTGCATCTATGCCTTCAACATCATTTGTTGGGTCTGGTTCTGCATACCCTAACTCTTGTGCTTCTTTAAGTGCATCTTTGTAACTACTTCCCTCTTCCATTGCAGTAAGTATGTAGTTGCTTGTTCCATTAATTATTCCAGAAACTCTCGTGAGCTCCTCTGCTCGTAAACTTTCAATAAGAGGTTTCAAAACTGGAATACCTGCTGCAACTGCTGCTTCAAAATATAGATTAGTTTTGTGTTCTTGTGCAAGCTCTATAAGCTCTTTTCCACAGTCAGCAATAATATCTTTGTTTGCCGTAATCACAGATTTTCCACTAGTGAGCACTGTTTTTATATATTCTTTTCCGGGATTTATACCACCAAGTACTTCAATCACAACATCAATCTCATCATCATTAATAATGTCATCAATATTGTCTGTAAGGAGTTTTTTATCTAGTGATCTATCTTTATTTAGATCTGCAACCAGAACTTTTTTAACGGTGATGTTGAGCAGTGAGTTGTCTACATTGAGTAGACGCACAATAACAGCAGAGCCTATATTTCCTGCACCAAGTACTGCTATATTGACGTTTGATTTACTCATAATTAGTAAGAATAGATGTTACAAACAATGAAACAAGAGTTTTGTTTAATTTATTCTATATCGGATAAAGAACGCTTAATGGTTTGAATGTTGCCAAATAAATAAATGTTGTCATCTGAATCAAAAACAAAATCAATCACATAGCCGTATGTAAAAAATACCCTATTAAGTAAAATTATTGAATTTTGCTGAACACCTTGATTACTAAAAACGGAAATTAACCGTGTTCTATAATTTAAATTACCAATAGGTGTTAGGTATTCATTTATAAAATAAATATTGTCATTGCTGTCCAGACCCAAGTGCGAAACGTTACGTGTATCACTTACCGATCTATCGTATCTATAAAACCATTGACACGTTCCTGTGGAATCAAGTTTTACTAAAACGTAATAGTAACCTTCCGTACCTGCGTCAATACTTGTTCCGCAAATCTCTGTTTGGGTGTGGTAAACATAGTATGTTGCAAATACATCTCCATTGCTGTTAACAATAATGTCGCCTCTCCCGGTAGCTCTTTCATTCCAATGCCATACGTAATTATCAGAAGAATCTAATTTAACTATCAAGACCTCGTCTGAAGTTGTAGAACAGGACAATGTTGTACTTTCAGAACCATCTACATTAGAAAATGTATTAGTAATACCATTACTTTTACACGAACCGGTTAAATATTTGTTATCTTGAGAATCAACAAATACTCTATGACCACTATTATGAGTGCCTGTTACGGTTTTCAGCCATTGCACATCTCCAGATGGATTTATTTTCATGTAAAAAGCCCTACTAACATTTACTGAAGAAAGTGTGAATGTTCCAAAAGTAATCGAAGAACTTGTATTAATAGTATAACTTAGCATAGTTCCAGCAATATATATATTTCCAGAAGAATCTGTATCAACTCCACGCCCATAATCAATTCTTACACCGGAAGTAGTGGTAACAACCCAATCAGGGTCACCATTTTGATCAAGTTTGAGAATAAAGGTAGACCCACCCGGTGTGTAATGTGGAGGTCCTGTAGCAGTCTGTGTACCAGTCCCAAAATCTATAGACCCCTCAAAGTATCCCGTAACAATAGTATTGCCACTTTGGTCAACAGCCATGTCATATACAGTACTTTCTGAAGAACTGCCAAATGTTTTTAGCCACTCTAAGTCACCCAAATGATTTAATTTATATACAAATATGTCCTCCTCACCAATCGTTGTAAGTGTTTGCGAACCGAATGTCGTATCGGATTGAACATAAGTTCCAGCTGCGTATAGATTGTTACTTGAATCAATGTCAATTGCTGATTCATAAAGGTGTCGTGAAGAATAATTTTGTTCAAAAGTGTAATTAGTAGACACAGGAACAGTTGCAGTTGTTGGTGTTGGAGGATTTGGATTTATAGTCAAAACATAGCCTGACTCTAAA
>ERZ891134.2058-NODE-2058-length-12455-cov-5.404113_pt1 | contig 12455 bp, 8 predicted proteins | sample MGYA00520888_ERZ891134 | MGnify/ENA primary metagenome ERZ891134 (study PRJEB32303, sample SAMEA104408692) | aquatic metagenome | biome: Brackish water; feature: Coastal; material: water | place: Baltic Sea | collected 2014-10-23 | depth 10 m ... | reverse complement strand
TGGGCAAACTGGGCAACCTGGAATGTCGCCCTGTGGTTGCAGAATGATTACCTTCTGTACAGCATCGCCCGTCGTTACGACTCCTATGATCGCCTGATTCCCCGCCTGGAGTCGCAGTTCGGTCAGATGACCCCTGACGGTGCCCGCTGGATGGATGGCACGATCGACACTGCTGCCCTGGATGAAATGCTGCAGGACCTGTGACGGTCGCCTAACTGGTCCGGGGGTATTGACCTGCCCCCCATTCTCCTGTAATTTAAAAGAGTCAAAGACATCCGACGCATGACCGCTTCCATCTCCAACCTGTCCACCATCGCTGCCGACCTCAACGCTGCTGGTAAGACCGTGAAGGTCACCGTGCTCAAGTCTGCTGCTACCCGCACCCGTCGCTCTGCTCTGACTAAGACCAATTCTTCTGGTCGCTCTGGTCTGGGTTCTCACGACACTGAGAAGGGTTCCTACGTTGCCACTGGTGACATCGCCATCGGTGCTGGTCGTATGGGTACGCTCAACCCCGTCAACTCCTTGGGTCGTCAGTGGGTCGGTGACAAGTCTGCCAATGCTGCCCGTGCTTCCGCCCAGTATGCTGCCGACCGTCGTGCCGCTGCCCGTGACCGCCTGGGTCTCTGATCCGTGCTACAATAATCCCAGTTCAGACAAACCCATGATTCTCTCCATGTCCTCCGACCTCCAAACCCGTCAGATCGTTTGGACTGGTCGCCGCAACGACGACTCCCCCATGGGGTCACGCCTTCAGCCCCAGTTGGGCGTCAGTGCCTTTGCCATCGCGGGGCAGTTCGCTGAGGTGTGGCATGATGAGGCACTGGAGGCGCTGCCTGCCTGGTGACCCTCTGGGTTCGTGCTCCGGCAGTGCCCCCCGTTGTGGGGGCGTGCCCGCCGCCCGCGTTTAAAAACCCATGGGTCCCCATAAGCTATAAAGTGTTACGCTCGCCAGCTCTATATAAAACTAAAAGTCGATCGCAAAAACCCGCAATGGAAAAAAATCCCGGAGAAAATATAACGACTGTAGAGGTCGATCCAATAACTGGGGAGTATTATGTGACTATCCCTGAGTGGATACTGAATGACTTTGGGTGGTATGAGGGCACCGAAGTAAACATGGAGGTTGATGGAGAGTCTATCATTATTACTGAACTGAAGGGGGATTGACTCCTTATAGATAATGATGTATGATAACTGATGTAGAAACACTTTCTTATGGCTAAAGGATTTACTGTTAAAGCGAAGTCACCCACCACGGCAACTCAAGAATTTGATTATGACAAAGCACGGGAGATGGTCCGTGGAAAGTCGGTCGTATTCTGTTTACCTGGTAGAGGTGTATCTTACACATATTTGAAAAACTTTGTACAACTCTGTTTTGATATTGTACAAATGGGAGGGAGTATTCAGATCTCCCAGGACTATTCTTCCATGGTAAACTTTGCAAGATGCAAGTGTCTTGGAGCGAACGTCCTGCGTGGACCTGACCAAATTCCCTGGGACGGAAAGTTGAAGTATGACTATCAGTTGTGGATTGATAGTGATATTGTGTTTAATACTGAGAAGTTTCTTCAGTTGGTCTTGATGGACGAAGACATTGCTTCTGGTTGGTATTGCACTGAAGATGGTATGACGACTTCTGTTGCACACTGGATGGAAGAAGATGACTTCCGTAGCAATGGTGGTGTCATGAACCATGAGACACTAGAAACGATGCAGAAGCGTAAGAAGCCATTCACTGTTGACTATGCAGGTTTCGGATGGTTACTTATCAAGCATGGAGTCTTTGAGCATGAGGATATTAAGTATCCTTGGTTTGCTCCGAAGATGCAAGTCTTTGAGTCTGGTGAGGTTCAGGACATGTGTGGAGAAGATGTAAGTTTCTGTTTGGATGCAAAGGAAGCAGGCTTTGAAATCTGGTGCGATCCTCGTATTAGAGTTGGTCACGAGAAGACAAGGATTATTTGATGACTAACGAACTTTACAATATCTATTGTAGAGGGAGGAGAATATACTCCCACTTGACAGAGGAAGAGTATTTCGATACAATGGAGGACCTGTCGATAGAGTATTATCAGACAGGCTCTCCAAGACCTGATGAACTAGACACTGAAATTATTAAGGAGAATCATTATGGCTATGCGTAAGGGTGGCGGTTATATCGAAGGCGCACCGAAAAAAACTCGTCAAGGGCGAGGGATGAATACGAAGTACGCCGCGTCGTCTCGCAATAAAGCGAGGAAGCGTTATCGCGGACAAGGTAAGGGTTGATGTACTTAGAAGGTAATGATGAATGGAATAGAATACATTCTCATGACCTTTGGGTATACAATAAGTTAATTTTAAGTCGGGTTTTGGGTTATACTTGTGGTCCTGTTGGAACCACTGTTCCCAGACCCGACTTTTATTTGGTTAGACCGAGCATGAACTTACTTGGTATGGGTCGTTTTGCTCGAAAAGAATATATCTACAAGTATACTGACCACTACCACCCATCAGAATTTTGGTGTGAAGTATTTGAGGGAGATCATATTAGTATCGACTATCAAAATAAAGAGCAGAAGTTATCTGTCATTGGTATTCGTGATGATGATAATCCTCTTTATAAGTGGGACATGTGGAAAAAGGTTGATATAAAGATTGAATATCCCAAAGTTTTAGAAGAATTGAAGGGCGATTATGAATGGGTTAACTGTGAGTTCATTGGGAATAAACTTATAGAGGTTCATTTTCGTAGAAATCCTGACTTCAGATATGGGAATACAATAGCAATACCAGTTTGGAAGGGGCAAACAATGAAAATGGAAGAAAAATATGAGTACATAGAAGATCCAGACTATCTCAGGGATGGTTTTTGGGTAAAATAAATAGCACTAAGGGATAGCAACCCCTCTAAAAGTTCTGATTTCATGTAAATCAGGAGCTAAAATGGGACAATCACCTGTCGATAGGAACAGAGAGTACATGAGAGAGATGTGGGGAACCACTAAACTCGTCTCAGATTATGGTTCGATGCAACATAGTGACCAAAAAAGAGTTCTAACAGAGGTAATGCACGATACTGCACCTCGTCATGACCTTAAAAAACAAACAGAACTCCATGAAAAGATTCGTAATGACGAAGATTATGATGACTGGAGCTATGGAACTGAACCAACATATGGTAATCCTTGGGTGTAAATATAAATAAAGCAAGAAAACTTCTTGACAAATGGCAGTCACAAGGATATCAAGAGCATTTAAGGACATTAGTTTGTCTTTTGAGCCCCATCCTGTGACAAAAGACCTACCTGTACTCAAGAATGCGGCGGCAATTACCAGATCAATTCGCAATTTGGTACAAACAATACCAAACGAACGCTTTTTCCAACCACTTTTAGGGTCTGATGTGCGTTCGAGTCTGTTTGACTTTGTTGATTTTGGTACTGCCACCGTAATTCAAGAGCAAATATTGACAACTATTGATAATTACGAACCAAGAGTCAATAATGTAAAGGTAGAAGTTGACCCTCAACCCGATAATAATACGTTTGAGGTCACTGTTTTGTATAATATCATCGGTCAAGATGTTCCTGTTCAGCAATTTACATTCTTATTAGAGGCTACCAGATAAAAAGATGCCTTTTACAAAATTTACCAACCTAGATTTTGACCAGATAAGGACCTCGATCAAAGAATATCTCCGTGCTAACTCAAATTTCACGGATTTTGACTTTGAGGGGTCCAACTTTTCTGTCTTGATCGACACGTTAGCATATAATACCTACATTAATGCCTTTAATGCGAACATGGTAGTCAACGAATCCTTCTTGGATTCGGCAACTTTGAGGGAAAACGTCGTTTCTCTCGCCAGAAACATTGGTTACGTACCTCGCTCTAGGAACGCCGCTAAGGCAACGGTAAGTTTGAGCGCACAAACTACGTCAGCATCTGATACACTGACCTTACAGGCGGGTCTAGTGTGCGTAGGAACATCAGAAAACAGCAATTATATCTTCTCAATACCAGAAAGCATCACTACGACTATTAACTCTGGTGTTGCCAACTTTAATAACATTACAATCTATCAAGGAACCTATCTCAAGAAGCAGTTTGTAGTTGATGGTTCACTTGATCAGCGTTTTGTACTTGATAATGCTTTCATTGATACCTCAACTATTGTCGTAAAGGTCAAAGGTCTTTCTGATAGTGGTGAAGGAAGAGAATATTCGCGTGTTGACAATATTCTCAATATCAATAAGAACTCTGAGATCTATTTGATTCAAGAAGTTCAGGATGAAAAGTACGAACTTCTATTTGGAGATGGATATTTTGGCAAAAAACTGGAAAATGGTGCGATCATCACTGTTTCTTACATTATTACTGATGGTGAAGATGGAAATGGCGCTGCTAACTTCTCATTCTCAGGAAGATTCTTAGATTCTCTCTCAAATACTGTCATTCCAACCAATACTATCAGTGTCACTACTGTAAATGCAGCAGCAAACGGTAGTGCTATCGAAAGTGTTGACTCAATTAAGTATTTTGCTCCAAGAATTTACGCTTCTCAGCATAGAGCAGTGACGACTCGTGACTATGAAGCAATTATTCAGCAAATTTACCCAAATACTGAGTCAGTTTCGGTTGTTGGTGGTGAAGAACTGGACCCACCAGAGTTCGGAAACGTTGTTATCAGTATCAAACCAAAGAATGGTGACTTTGTTTCAGACTTTGACAAGCAAACTATCCTTACAAAACTAAAAGACTACTCACTTTCTGGTATTAACCAGAGAATTACTGATCTTAAGGTTCTGTATGTCGAAATTGACTCTGGAGTTTACTACAACAGTTCCCAGGTCACCAATGTCAATGCTCTGAAGACCAAAGTATCTTCAGTTCTCAATACGTTCGCAAGAGCAAATATCAACCAGTTTGGTGGTAGGTTTAAGTACAGTAAACTGTGTCAAACTATTGATAATGCTGATAATGCCATCACCTCCAATATCACAAGAGTTATTATTCGTAGAAACCTGAAGGCACTTATCAACCAGTCGGCACAATATGAGTTGTGCTATGGTAATAAGTTCCATATCAACAAAGAAGGTTTTAACATCAAGAGTACTGGTTTCACTCTGGCAGGTAGAATAGGCACATTCTACTTCACAGACGTACCTGGAAGCGGCGACAAGGGTGTTATTTCCATTGTTAAGGACATTAACGAAACTGGTAAGTATGAGGTCATAGTGAAGTCAGCAGGCACCGTAGACTACACTAAAGGTGAGATTATTCTCAACACTCTTAACATCACGTCTACAGCAGTTGCCAACAATATTGTTGAGATTCAGGCGTTCCCAGAGTCCAATGACATCATCGGATTAAAGGATCTATATCTATCCTTTTCTGTTGCTGATAGCACCATAAATATGGTTAAAGATACTATAACATCTGGCGAACAGATCTCTGGCGTCGGTTATAAGGTTACTTCTAGTTACTTAAACGGAGAACTTAAGAGAGGATAAAATGATACAAACGGGCTTTGAGAAGAGGGTAAAAGTTCAGCAAATAATCGAGAGTCAACTACCAGAATTCATACTTTCAGAAAGTCCAAAAACAGTAGATTTTCTAAAACAATATTATATCTCCCAGGAATATCAGGGTGGTCCATCAGACCTTTCTGATAACCTAGACCAGTACCTAAAGTTAGATAACCTGACTCCTGAAGTAATCGTTGGTGAGACAACTCTCTCCTCTGGTATTTCATCGACTACTGATACTGTACAGGTAGCAACAACCAAGGGTTTCCCTCTGGAATATGGTTTATTCCAGATCAATGATGAAATCTTTACCTATACTGGTATCACTACGAACTCTTTTACTGGATGTATCAGAGGTTTTTGTGGAATTACTTCATACAGAACAGACTTAGACTCAGAAGAACTTATATTTGAGAACTCATCAGCAGCATCTCATGCTGTTGGTTCTACAGTTGAGAACTTAAGCACCCGTTTCCTCAAAGAATTTTACAACAAACTCAAGTATTCCTTTACTCCAGGTCTTGAGAATGTTGACTTTGTATCAAACCTTGATGTAAACAACTTCATCAAAGAGGCAAGAAGTCTCTACGAATCAAAGGGAACTGAAGAATCATACAAAATTCTCTTTAAGGTTTTGTATGGTGTTGACCCACAAGTCATCGACCTAGAAGATTATCTTGTAAAACCATCTGCTGCTGAATACAGAAGAAGAGAAGTTATTATCGCTGAGAGAGTTTCTGGCGATCCAAACAACTTAGTTGGTCAAACCATCACTAAGTCTACCGACTCCGAAACAAAAGCATCAGTATCTGAAGTAGAAATATTCACCAGGTCTGGTATCAGCACCTACTACAAACTAGGTTTGTTTGTTGGTTTTGATGATAGAGATCTTATTGAGGGTACATTTGAGATTCAACCATCGACTAAAGTCATCAGTGCCGTATCTGTTGGGTCTTCAGTCGTTACCGTTGACTCTACAGTTGGTTTTGCCGACACTGGTAAGGTCATCTCCGGTAGAAATACTATTGAGTATAAAGGCAAAACTGTAAACCAGTTCCTTGGATGTAGTGGTATTGGTACAGTAATCCCAACCAAGACTGATCTCAGAACTGATGAGGTCTTCTTTGGTTATGAAAATGGAGATACCACTAAGAAAGTAGAACTCCGTATCACAGGTGTATTGTCAGAATTTGAACCTGTTCATGATAGTCGTCGAACAACAGAGGGAGAAAGGATCTATACCAAGAACGTTGGTGAGAAGATTCTTAACCCAGAAACTGATAAGACCGATAAAGAAATATTTGCTAACAGTTGGATCTATAATACAAGTTCCAGATTTGATGTAGAAAGTATTAGTGGTTCTACATTCCAACTGAAGAGTGAACTTGATAAGTCAAGTCTCAAGGTTGGAGATAATGTAGATATTCTAAATGGAACTACAGAGACTGTTCTACACAGTAATGCTGTTGTTGCCAGTATCAACGCTTCGAACAAGCAAATAACACTTAATAACCTAAGTGGTTTTACCGCAAGTTCCTCAGTTATCTACACTATCAGAAGAAAACTAAACACCACATCTAGTAGTGGAACTGGTATTTTCTACGGCAATAGCACTGTAACTAGTGATGTCCAAAATGTTTACACTGACCGTAGTGGTAGTGCTTATGTTGCCTCAAACTCACTACCATCATATGATATCACAGAGAACGTTCTTAGAGCAACCATAGCATCTGCTAGTGGAAGTGCTTTACAAGGATACAATAGCACCACCGAAAAGTATTCCATTCTTTCTTTTGGTGGCAATGTTCCATTTATCACTGGTGATGAAGTATACTACACATACTCTTCATCTTCTCTGACTGGACTAACTGAAGGATATTACTACGTCAAAGTTCTTCCTTTGGCAAACCAGATCAAACTATATGCCTCAAGATCTCTTATTGTAAGTGATAACCCAGTTGAGTTTACCTCAAGTAGTGCTAGTGGTTCTCATACATTTACGCTTTCTGCTCAGAAGAGTGGATATATCTACCCACAAAAACTACTGAAGAAGTTCCCACTGAACAGAAATGTTCAGAATGGTAATGACACTCCAACTCTTCCAGCATCAACTGGTATGTTGGTAAACGGTGTTGAGATCATTAACTACAAGTCAACTGACAAAATTTACTCTGGTCCAGTTGAGAGTGTTCGTCTTTATAATGGTGGAACAAACTATGATGTTATTTCTCCACCAGATATCGAAATTGCTTCACCTGGAACTGGATACACAACTGCTCTAGTCAGATCTGTTGTTGAGGGTAACGTAAAAGAAGTAAAGGTAGACCCACAAGACTTTGATCTTGTTGATGTTTTATCTGTAACTATTGATGGTGGTAATGGTTCTGGTGCTATCTTAGAACCAGTTTTAGAGACAAGATATCGTGAAATTGAGTTTGATGCCAGACTAACAGCAGGTGGTGGTGGAGTTAGCAACTCTGATGATACCATTACCTTCCTGAAACCACATAATCTTAGAAATGGTGATGCTATTGTCTACAATAGAAATGGAAACAACGCTCTCGGTGTAGGCACTTTTGGTGGAAGCAACGCTCACCAAGACCTCAGACTGAACAGTGGTTCAGTTTATTATGCCCAAATTGTCAATAGTTCTACTATTAAACTATATGAAACGTTTGAGAACTATGCTAGTGGTATCAGTACAGTAGGTTTGACGACAACTTCTCAAGGCATTCACAAGTTTAGAATGTTTGAGGGTAAGAAAACTCTTAAGTCTGTTAAGGTTATCAACCCTGGTAGTGGATATCAAAACAGACAACTGAAGGTAAAGTCAGAAAATATCTCAACAGTAGAAGACTCTATCACATTTAAGAACCATGGTTTTGCCGATGGCGATGTAGTTGTATACACATCTGATGGTTCTGTGGCAACTGGTCTTACAACTTCAGTAAGATATAAGGTTCTTAAGGTATCTGATGATACATTTAAACTGGCAAATGCTGGTGTTGGTGCTACAAATCTCACAAACTACACTAAGAGACTGCCAGTTAGCATTACTGGAGTTGGTACTGGTTTCCAAAACTTTGCCTATCCAGATGTTTCTATCTCGGTTAATGCTGAGTTTGATGGTGTATCTGGTGTAATTACAGCAACTCCAGTCGTTAGAGGTGAAATTGTTGACCTTTACCTTTACGAAACTGGTACTGGATATGGCACAACTATCCTCAATTTCCATAAGAGACCAGACATCAAGATCAAGAACGGTAAGAATGCTGAACTGAAGCCTCTTATTTCTGGTGGTTCTATTGTTTCTGTTCAGGTCACCAATGGTGGCAGTGAGTATACATCTGCTCCAGACCTGACAGTTGTCGGTGATGGTGTTGGTGCCAGACTAAGAGCAATGGTTTCTGGTGGTAAAGTCACCAACGTTGTGGTGCTGAATTCGGGCGTAGGATACGCCCAAAACACCACCAGTGTTACCGTGACACCTGCTGGTAGAAACGGCAGTGTTGACGCCTCTGTTAGAGCACTTACACTGAATAACCACCATCGTTTTGGTGATGAGATTCTCTTAGATAACAATGGAGAACTTGAGTATGGTGTAGTTGGATACACAACCAGCATTGGAGACTCTGAGTTTGGCGATGATGGAACATCACACTCGCCAATTATTGGTTGGGCATATGATGGAAACCCAATATATGGTGCTTATGCTTATAGTGATCCAGCAGATATCAACTCTGGTATTAAAGTTCTGACCAGTGGATATCAAAGAGTTACTGCTGATATTGTAGACAGACCTGTTGGATTTGCTGCTGGGTTCTTCGTTGAGGACTACAAGTTTACTTCATCTGGTGATCTGGACGAGCACAATGGTAGATATGCCAAGACTCCAGAGTTCCCTAACGGTGTTTATTCATATCACGTAGGTATTACCAGTGATGGTAAGAACTCCCAGTTCCCATACTTCCTCGGACACACATACCGCTCTGTCCCAGTTATTCAGAACTTAGACCAAGGATATGACTTTAATAACTCAACTCTGACAAGAAACACCTTCCCATATAAAGTTGGTGATGCTTTCGCTAATAACGACTTCATCTCTGAGTCTTATGAGACTCTAATGCAGAGTGCTGTTATTGACTCTATTACTAAAGGTTCTGTTGATGGTTTCACTATCAATGAGCCTGGAAGCAACTATAGAGTAAATGATGTATCATTATTTGACAATACAGAAACTAATGGTGGTGGACTTGCTGCTTACGTCGAAAGAGTAACTGGTAAACCAATTACCGATGTAACAACAAGCATTCAGACTTATCAGTCTAATGTTCTTGTTTGGGATAATGCTAACCAAGTATCTGTACACGTTTCTCCATCACATACATTCTTAGAGAATGACCAGATTGCTATCTCTGGTCTGTCAACCTTCGTCCCTGGTCTGACAAAACTACACAAGATTGGTGTTACCTCTGAGTCAACCAAGTTGGTTGGTGAAGTTGCTGCTAACTCAACTGTTGGTTTTGTAACAGATATCTTTGTTATTAACATTCCATCTACCGTTGCTGCTGGAACTACAGTTGCTATTGGAACAGAAAGAATGTCTGTTTTGGCAACATACCCCCAAAACAAAGTCATCAGGGTTGTAAGAGGCATCACAGGGTCTGCTCATACAGCGTTCACTGATGTATTCATATCACCAAATAGATTTACACTTCCAGTTAGAACTTCTTACTTTAATTCTGGTGTTGATGATAAGGTTTATTTTAACCCAATCCACTCGGTAGGTATTGGAACAACAACAGGTTCTGATTCTTCTAGAGGATACTTCGTTGGAGATAGACATAGAACAGTATCTGTTCCTATCCAGAGTGTTTATCTACCAAACCATCCATTCAGAACTGGTCAGCAAGTAACGTTCGAAAGAATTGGTGGTTCACAAGGTTTCACAGTTTCGAACACTGAAACCAGTGCTACATTCTCAATTCCACAAAGTGGAAATAGTGAAACACTATTTGTTGTTAAGAAGTCTGGTGATTTCATCGGTCTTTGTACACAAGTTGGACTGACAACAAACACAGAAGGTCTGTACTTTAGAAATATTACTGCTAATGGTGACAGCACAGACTACAGATACTCCCTAACCTCAAACAAAGTTCAGGTAACTGCCAGAGCAGAAAAGATCAAAGCAAGAGTTTCTGTTTCTACGGCACATGGACTTACTAATGGTGATACTATCAAGTTGAGTCTCAACTCTGAACAGTCTGTTGGTGTTGGTACTTCTGTATCAGCATATCTCAAGTATAACTCAACTTACGATCGTCTGCTTGTCAACCCAATCGGGTTTAACTCAACATCTGTCAATTCTTCGACCAATGAGTTGACTCTGGTTGATCATGGTCTTAATACTGGTGATAAGGTATTCTACAATGCTTCTGACCTGGTTGTATCTGGTCTATCTACAGGTTCATACTTTGTCTATAGAATAGATGATGACACTATCAACCTTTCACCAACACATTATGATTCTATTTCTACTCCCCCAACAGTTGTAAGTTTTGCTTCCACTGGTGGTTCGAGTCAAGAGTTGTCAAGAATCAACCCACAACTTGAGGTTGTTAGAGATAATAACCTAGTCTTTAATGTATCAGACACATCTCTGAGTGGATACACTCTCAAACTCTTCTATGATAGAGAGTTTAAGAATGAGTTGGTTTCTATCGGTTCTTCCACCACCTTCAGCACTTCTGGTGTTGGTACTGTTGGAGTTACCACGACAGCAACCTTTACTCTCAACTATAATAAGGATCTTCCATCTAAAGTCTACTATCAGTTAGACAAGGCAGGTTTCATAAGCAGTGCTGATACTGAAGTTAAAAACTATAATGAAATACTATTTGCTGACAGTAGATATAATGGAACTTATACCGTCTCTGGTATTGGATCAACTACATTCGATATCTCTCTAGGTGCTGTTCCTGAAGATCTTCAGTATAACCAGTCTGATACAAGTGTTCTTAAGTATTCTACTTCTTCACCAAGAGCTCTTGGTGGTGTAGACTCCATGAGAATTACCTTTGGTGGTGCCAACTATAAGAAACTTCCAAGGTTTGTAAGTATCGCTTCTTCTATCGGTGAAAATGCTGATATCATTCCAACATCTACTACTCTTGGAAGAATCAACCAAGTCACTATTCAGGACCCAGGTTTTGACTTCTCTGCTGACAAGACACTTAACCCAGAAGTTTATATCTCACCAAATATCACCGTAGTAAATAGAAACTCTATTACTAGCATTGATGTAACTTCTGGTGGTTCTGGTTACACTTCAGTTCCAGATCTTGTCATCGTCAACCCATCAACAGGAACTGCTTATGACACAGGACTGGTCATAGCAAAGGTCCAGGGTTCATCCATCTCTTCCGTTGAGATTCTTGAGTCACCTAAGGGTATCTCCGAAGTAGAGTCTGAGATATACGCTATCAACAATAGCAATGGTGTTGGTATTAATAGTATCTTCTCCTCACCAGCGGGTATCGTTACTTGCGTATTATCAACTCCTGTAAGTGGTTTCACAACTGCTACAGCACCATTTGCCGTTGGTGACTTTGTATTCGCAGAATCTATTTCACTAGCATCGACTACTGGAACTGGTTTTAACTCAGCAGACTACGCTTACAACTTTTTTAAAGTAACTGCTTACAGAAATACAAACCCAGCAGAAGTTGAGTTTGATATCTCACCATATGCTACTAATGCTGGTGTAGCAGATACATCCCAGAACTCATTCGCGTTCCTGGTCAATAAGAATAACTATCCAGTATTTAATGTAACTCAAGAAGCAGGTGCTTTCATCATCGGTGAAACACTATTCACCAAGTCTGGAACAACTTATACCGAAAGAGATCTTGTCATCACCGATAACCTGAATGACTCTAT
>ERZ891134.2054-NODE-2054-length-12491-cov-4.646349_pt1 | contig 12491 bp, 12 predicted proteins | sample MGYA00520888_ERZ891134 | MGnify/ENA primary metagenome ERZ891134 (study PRJEB32303, sample SAMEA104408692) | aquatic metagenome | biome: Brackish water; feature: Coastal; material: water | place: Baltic Sea | collected 2014-10-23 | depth 10 m ... | reverse complement strand
ATTAGACACATTAACCCAAATTCACTGCATAGTACTTAAAGACATCGACACTAACGAAGTCTTTAGCTATCCACCTGCTGACATAGAGCAGGGACTGGATCTACTATATAAAGCAGACACCATCATTGGTCATAACATTATTAACTTTGACATCCCTGCCATCGAAAAGGTTTACCCCTCATTTGAGACTGAGGCAGAGGTACTAGACACCCTTGTCTTAAGCAGAGTTATTAAGGCTGACCAAGCCAACAAGGATTTCTCCACCCTAGTTCTCCCTCGGAAGCTAAACGGATCTCACAGCCTAAAAGCCTGGGGTATTCGTTTAGGCCTTCTGAAGGGTGACTTCGGAGAGACTACTGACTGGTCAAGATGGTCTGAGGATATGCAGAAGTATTGTGAACAGGACGTCGAAGTCACCCACTCTCTTTGGAAGCATTTAGCTCCTGAGAAGTGGTCTAAGGAGAGCATAACCTTTGAACATCAGATAGCTGAGGTTTGTAACCGTATAGGAGCTGAAGGATGGACATTCAACGAAAGGAAGGCAGGTGAACTTTATTCTAAACTGGCTCAAGAAAGAGCTAATCTTGAAGTCGAGCTTCAGACATTGTTTGAGCCTTGGGAGGTTCATACTGAGTTTATCCCAAAGGTCAACAACAAGAAACTGGGGTATGTCAAAGACCAACCATTCACAAAAGTAAAGGTTGTCGACTTCAACCCTAATAGCAGAAAGCACATACAGTTCTGCTTAGAGAAAAAGTATAAGTGGAAGCCTAAAAAGTTTAACCCCTCAGGTGATGCTCAGATTGATGAGACAATCTTAGAAGCTCTCCCCTTCCCTGAGGCTAAGAAGTTGGCCTATATGTTTCTCCTCCAAAAGCGTATAGGTCAACTTGCTGAGGGTTCACAGGCTTGGCTACGGCTTTGTAAAGACGGTGTCATCCGTCACAACATCATTTCAGCAGGTACAGTGACACTGAGAGCAGCTCACAGGTATCCAAACCTTGCACAGGTTCCAAGTGTTAAAGCTGAGTTTGGTAAGGAGTGCCGTGAGTTATTCACTGTTCCTGCTGATTGTTCTTTAGTCGGTGCAGACTTGTCAGGGCTTGAGCTGAGATGCTTGGCTCACTTCCTGGCATACTCTGACAAGGGTGCCTATGCCCAGGAGATACTCAATGGCGACATCCACACGACAAATCAAAATGCTGCAGGTCTTGATACAAGAGACCAGGCTAAGAAGTTTATCTACACCCTACTATACGGTGGTGGTGACTTAAAGGTAGGCCAAGTCTTAGGTAAAGGAGCAAAGGCAGGTAAGGAGACTAAGGAGAAGTTCTTCAAGGCCATGCCTTCATTCTCAAAACTTAAGAAACAAGTCAATGAAGCATCTGAACGTGGATACCTCATCGGATTAACTGGTGAGAGGGTTCACATACGATCAGCTCATGCAGCTCTTAACACTCTACTTCAAAACACTGGATCTACGATCAGTAAGAAGTGGGTCATTCTTATTGACCAGGAACTCAGAAGACAGGGTCTAGACGCCAAGATCATAGCCTGGGTTCACGACGAGGTTCAAATCAAATGTAAGAAAGGAATAGAAGACGATGTCGGTGATATCACTAGACGAATGGCGAAAGAAACAGGCGAGTTCTTCAAATTCAAAATACCTATCGCCTCGGAGTACACAGTCGGAAACAACTGGTCTGAAACTCACTAAGGAAGAACTAGAGTTAGAACGAAAGACAGCAGAGGCCGTCACTGGTCTCTGCTTTGTTATTTGGAATGCATGGACAAAGCCCTTTTCAACAAGAGGCACCATAGCAAGAACCTACCCTGAGTTAGTCGGTATATGTGCCTCTGAGGGGTTAATCACAATGAAACTAGACGACATATCCTGGGGCAAACACTGGTTAGCCACAGACGATGGTGTCGATTATTTAAAGGAGAACCAAGGCTATGATGGCATTAATTGATGGAGACTTATATCTCTATAGAACCTTAGCAGCCACTGAGGAAGAAACTGACTGGGGTGATGATGTATGGTCGTTAACCAGTGACCTCAAGACAGCAAAGGTTAACTTTGACAAGTTAATTAAAGACTATGTCGAGCAGTGTGGAGCTGACTGGTTTACTTTATGTTTCTCAGACAAGGATAACTTCAGAAAGCAGCTGCATCCTGGATACAAGTCAGCAAGGCGTAAGATACGAAAGCCAGTTGGCTATGCCTATATGATTAACTGGTGTCGTGACAACTACCGTACAACCACCATGCCTAAGCTAGAGGCTGATGATGTCATGGGTATCAAAAGCAACGATACAACTATTATCATAAGCGATGATAAGGATATGAAGACGATCCCTACCAGGCTTTACAGACCTCAGTCAGGTGAATCCTTCAACATAAGTAAAGAAGAAGCCGATAAGAACTTCTTTACCCAGGCTTTAACTGGTGATTCAACTGACGGATACAAAGGTCTGTCAGGAGTTGGCATAAAGAAGGCAGAAGCCATCCTGGGTTCCAGGCCACACTGGGGAGCTGTTGAGGATGCCTACATCAAAGCAGGTTACACCAGGGAAGAGGCATTAACTCAAGCCAGGTTAGCTAGGATTTTAAGAACACAAGACTGGGATGATGAAAGGCAAGAGGTGAAGCTATGGAATCCATAAAACTCCACTTCTACTTCTTCTTCTTCAAAAGGTTCAACAAGGTATCAACCTATTTTTACAACAAATACTGCGACCTGCTTCATCAACAGCAGCGTAAACGTGGGGCTAAAAGACTATGAGACATATGGAGTACATGAAAGCCATGGCTAAGAAAAGAGAGCTAATAGAACAACCACCTCATTACGAGGCATTTAACATAGAACCAGTGAGTTTTATCATGAAGAACAACCTGTCCTTTTGGAAGGGTAACGTCATCAAGTACGTCATGAGAGCAGGTTTAAAGACCTACGACAATCAAGACAAAAACCAATCAGAAATAACAGATCTAAGTAAGGCCATTAGGTACTGCGAAATGAGGATCAATGAATTAGAGGGAAGAGAACCAAATGCAATTAAGTAATTACCTACCGACTTTATATCAGCAGTTTATACACCTATCACGCTACTCACGATGGCTGCCTGAAGAAAGCCGTAGAGAGACCTGGAGTGAGACCGTGGATAGATACTTTAAGTTTTTTACGGAACACCTCATGGAGCAACATAACTATTCCTGTCCTCCTGTAGTTATGGATGAGCTTCATGAGGCCGTTATGAACCTATCAGTCATGCCATCTATGAGATGCCTAATGACAGCAGGTGAGGCACTGAAGAAGGAAAACATAGCAGGTTACAACTGTAGCTATGTAGCCGTAAACAGGCTCCAGGCTTTCGATGAAATACTGTATGTTCTCATGAATGGAACTGGTGTCGGCTTCAGTGTCGAAAGGCAGCATGTAAACAGGCTTCCCAAGGTGTCTGAGGGTCTGTATGAGACTGATACAGTCATTAAGGTAAGGGATAGTAAACTAGGTTGGGCAAAGGCTTACAAGGAGCTTATAGGGCTGTTGTATGTAGGTCAGATACCCAAGTGGGACACAAGCCTGGTAAGACCTGCAGGTTCACCACTTAAGACATTCGGTGGTAGGGCATCAGGAGCTGCACCACTTGAGAACCTGTTTAACTTTACCGTGCAGGTAATTAAGAATGCCAGGGGAAGAAAGCTTAACTCAATAGAGTGTCACGACATAGTATGTAAGATAGCCGAGGTAGTGGTTGTTGGTGGTGTCCGTAGGTCAGCATTGATAAGCCTGTCTAACCTATCGGATGACCGTATGAGACACGCCAAGTCAGGTGAGTGGTGGAAGGCTAACAAGCAGCGTTCCCTAGCTAATAACTCAGCTGTATACACTGAGAAGCCTGACATGGGTATATTCATGGATGAGTGGAAGTCCCTGTATGATTCAAAGTCAGGTGAACGTGGTATCTTCAACAGGGAGTCAGCTAATAAGATGGCTGAGGCCTCAGGTCGTAGAGAAGTAGGTGAACATGAGTTTGGTACTAACCCATGCTCAGAGATCATACTGAGAGACCGTGAGTTCTGTAACCTGTCTGAGGTTGTCATACGTCCTTATGATACTAAGGAGACACTACTGAAGAAGGTACGCCTGGCTACTATCATAGGCACAATGCAGTCTACCCTGACTAACTTTAAGTATGTCTCAAGTGACTGGAAGAAGAACTGTGAAGAGGAACGACTACTTGGTGTGTCGTTAACTGGTATCATGGATAACACACTGACTAACGGATCAGACCCTAGACTGAATGTATTACTACAGGAGCTGAAGGAAGAAGCCGTAAAGACTAACCTGGAGTTTAGCCAGGCCATAGGCATACCTCAGTCAGTGGCCATCACATGTGTCAAGCCATCAGGTACAGTTAGTCAGTTGGTTGACGCTGCCTCAGGCATCCACGCCAGGCACAACCCCTACTACATAAGAACAGTCAGGGGTGATAAGAAAGACCCATTGACCAGGTTAATGGTTGACCAGGGCATACCTGCTGAGGACGACATACTAAACCCTGATACAACTACGGTGTTTAGCTTTCCAATGGAGGCACCAAGTAATGCAGTCTTCAGGACAGACAAGTCAGCTATAGATCAACTAGAGCTGTGGCTTACATACCAAAAGCACTGGTGTGAACACAAGCCCTCAGTCACTATATCAGTGAAGGAGGATGAGTGGTTGTTAGTCGGTGCTTGGGTGTATAACAACTTCGACTGGATGAGTGGTGTGTCGTTCCTACCCTTCAGTGACCACACATACCAACAGGCTCCCTACCAGGACTGTGATCAACATGAGTATGACATCATGTCCCAGGCAATGCCCCTGGATATCGACTGGTCTAAACTCAGTGAGTATGAGCAACAGGATAACACCATAGGCTCACAGGAGTTAGCCTGTGTCGGTGGTGCATGTGAGATCGTGTGACTATGCTTTCACCTTGCCAAAACATATGTAAACTGGACACCAGTAAGGACAGGTGTTCAGCCTGTTATAGGACTACCTTTGAGATCAGCAGATGGTCACAGATGGAGCCACAGGAACGACTGGCACTAGTTACTCAGGTTATACCTAAGAGAAGACTAGAGGCTGAGATAGAGTTACTTAGGGATACTAATATCTCCGAGGATAACGTAAGAGTTCTATCGGATAACTAATGAAGACGTGAACTGTCAGAATGCCAACTATAAGTTGTAGCATCAAGGCTAACACAGGCTATCTCTAACAGTTCACGATTACTAATGTATACTATTGTATCAGGTTATCAAGGGGTTACTAATGTCTTGTCACTAGACACTAATTGATGTCTTTAGTTACTATGAGTTTAGTTATGTCCACCCTTAGGAGATATCAATGGAAATAAGGGTGTATAGTGGTATATCAGTGGTGATACATGGGATAGACTAGAGATAGAACTAGAGTAAGTATGCAAGTGAGATCCCTATTTTCAACGACCTTAAATATACCCCTTACTAATAAATTTCACTTAATGACTAATGTCTTAAGATACATAGGTACTATAGCGTAATCAGATAACTAGTCTGTTGACTTAAGATATCTATAGATATCAAGTACTTAGCTGTTATTGTCGGTCAATTTAGGTACCATACCTAGGATTTTAGACCCCCAGTACCTTAGTAATACAATCAATTTCAAAAAAGAGTTAAAGCCTTGTTGTTGTTGTTATTGTTGTTCGACCCTTTAGATGAGAGAAGGAAAAAACCATGGCCTTAGAGACTGCTACTTACATTAATGGATTAGTGGCTACTAACCCCACGTCCACCGATGCCCTGGCACAGGCAGACGACCACCTACGTTTAATCAAGACCACCATTAAAGCTACGTTCCCCAACATAACTGGGGCTGTCACAGCGACACACACTCAGTTAAACACTGACCCCAGTTCACTCCTAGATTCAAACGGCACTACAAGAGTGGCTGCCAGTACCTCAGGGGCAACCGTAACTGGTACCCTTGCTATCACAGGTAACATCACCCTGGGTGGTGATGGTTTGACTTTAGGTACCCATACCTCAGGTAACTACGTTGCAGGTATCACTGCAGGTACAGGCGTTACCGTAGCAGGTTCAGGATCCGAGGGTGCAACACCCACAGTATCTATAGGCCAGGCTGTAGGCACATCAGACACAGTTCAGTTTGCCGAGGTTAGATCCACTGGCAACGTCACAGCCTACTACTCAGACATGAGACTTAAGACCGACATCCAACCCATAGAAGGAGCCTTAGACAAGGTTATGTCCCTCAATGGGTTTTACTTCAGACCTAATCAGATAGCTAAAGATTACGGTTATGAAGATAAGGTGGAGGTAGGGGTCTCTGCTCAGGACGTCCAAGCTATCATGCCTGAGGTAATAGCTGAGGCTCCTATCGACCCTACATACATGACGGTACACTATGAGAAGCTAATACCACTACTCATTGAATCAATTAAGGAACTAAAGAAACAATTAGACACACATAAAGAAGGATGCACATGTAATGGCTATCCAGTCTAGTGGTACCATATCCATGGACAACATCCGTACTGAGTTTGGTGACACTGGTTCCATAGCCTTAAGCGAATGCTATCGTGGTGGTAGTATCGTTCCCTCTAGTTTGTCGGATACGGCTACTGCAGGTTCTACCTCAGCCACCACACAGAACTCAGGGCGTGGCATTGACACTGGTTTAAACTTTAACGGCAGTAACCTATTTTCATACTCCAGGTGGTCAGACAACGGTAATGTTAACATCCAGTCTTGGTCGTTCACAGTCGATAAGACTGGTACCTATAACTATAGGTTTGGTTATTACTATGGTGGCTTTGGTAATCCCAGTACAGCTACAATCGTTATATCTAAGAACGGCACTGAGCAAATTAACCAGGGGCTAACATCTAACGACAGTACTGCCTATTACAACGGTACATGTGACGCCACAGCAGGTGACACCATTACAGGATCGTTCACTGGGTCTAGTGCAGGTTGGTCTAACAACTCATTTAACTTTGGTGGTAACTCCTCTGATACAAGTACAATAACAGTTGATGTAAATGCCAGTGTGCCTACATCAGGAACAATAGACTTAGCAGACTTTTACTCAGCGACTAACTCCATATAGGTGACATAATGTTTAAACTACTCGTTTACGCCTGTATGATTATGAACCCTAAGCAGTGTGTCATACTTGAGAACACTGAGTACCCAGTTGTCTATGAGACATTTGAGCAATGTAAGGAAAGAGCCTTAGTTATCGGTAGTGAGATACCGAAGTATATAGAAGGCTACAGGGCTGTTAAGTGGAAGTGTAGTGAAGTCAAGGAAGGTCGTTTTATATAATGACATCTATAGAACAGAAACTCTTAGACAAGAGATATGAAGACTTTATGACATCTCTAAAGAAGAAAGACAGCGTTCTTTATTACAGCTTAAGAGATAAAGAGAAACCAGTAAAAGAAAGCAGTTAGTATGGGCAGTAACTTTCCAATAAGAGACTTAGGTTCTGTTGGAGTTATATCTGATAAAAGCTCATACAACATACCAGTTAATGCATTCAGCCTTGGTTTGAATGTTCGGTTTGACGAGGGAAAAGTCCGTAGGTCACCAATCTTCAGAAACGTAAAAGGATCACTGGGATTTACCCCTCGTTTCTCTTATGGTGTCGTTCCATCAACAGGATACGACAGCGTACTTTTAATCTCAGACACCTACGTTATCAATGAGTATAACTCAGGTATCATATCAGACAGAAGTGGTTCAATCAGTGGCACATCAGATCCACGACCTTTTACAGGAACTACTCTGTCTTCTGTGACTTATATTAACAGGGAAGACCGTGTCCCAATATTTAGAAACTCATCAGCAACAGACTTTGCTGACTTAACGAACTGGCCTACATCTTACAGGTGTGCAGCCTTAAGGTCATACAATGACTTCTTAATTGCACTCAACACAGTAGAAGGAGCCAGTAACTTCCCTACTCGTGTAAGGTGGTCAAACATTGCCCTGGCAGATAACGTCCCTGATAGTTGGGATGAGACAGACCTAACAAAGTCAGCAGGTTTTAATGACCTGGGTGAAATGCAAACAGGTATAATCGACGGTATGCCCCTTGGTAGTAACTTCATTATTTACTCAAGTGACCAGGTATGGTTGATGGAGTTTGTCGGTGGTACGTTTATATTTAACTTCAGGAAACTCTTCACTGACTGTGGCTTGATTAATCAGAACTGTGTCGTTGAAGTAGACGGTAAACACTATGCCTTTGGTGACTTTGACATATACGTTCACGATGGAACATCTAAGCAGTCTATATGTGATGAAAGAGTAAGGAGTTTTATCTATAACAGCTTAAACAACACAGCTAAGGAAAGGTTCTTTGTTCAGCATAACCCAACACTGAATGAGATATACTTCTGCTACCTATCAGGTGATGCCCTGGTAAACTTCCCTAATGCTAACAGGTGTAATAGAGCTGCAGTTTATAACTACAGAAACAACACCTGGTCATTCATGGATTTACCTAACGTATCATCAGGCACAGTAGCAAACATCAACTCCATTGTTACCTATGCAGGTGCTACTAGTCTAGAGTATGACTTAACAGGTGGTACCTACTACGCCCAGGAAGACAGCTTCGACAGACATACACTCATGGTAGGTGAATCCTTGACAGCTGATGGTCTGACCTCAGACAAGCTGTTTGCATTAGACTTATCCGATGAGGGACGTGTTGCCTTTCAGTTAGACACTGAGGCAGTTAAGCCATCCCAGGTGGAGCGTATAGGAATTGACCTGGATGAAACTAAAGTTCCCTTAAGTGGATACAAGGTGATTAACGCCATATACCCACAGGCAACAACAACGAACTCTAACAAAGACATAACATTTACATTCGGTGCATCGGACATACCTAACACACTGCCTACATACGGCAGCTCAACTGTTTTTAACACTAGCAGTGACTATAAGATTGATAGTCGTTCATCAGGTAGATACCTGAGTTACAAGATACTTGTGTCTGACAATAAAGACTTTGAGGTCTCAGGTTTCGACATCGACATATCAGCTACTGGTGCAAGATAATGGCAGTAGACAGTAAAACTAATGTAGTCGTCCAGGGATATAGCAGAAGCCAATACCCAGTATTTGAAGAGGGTATGAGGAGATACCTCCAGGATGAGCTACAGAGATTAGAGAATGCAATTAGGCAGCTGCAGATAGCTGCAATAGTCGTCGCAGATATAGAACCTGAAAACCCTATCAAGGGAATGGTTAGGTATGCTGTATCGCCATGGGATCCATTGTCTAATGGTTTTAGTGGTTTAGTCGTTTACAACGGAACTGCCTGGGCAGCCGTTTAATAATATGAAAGGAAGATAATATGGCTTGGGGTGCAATAGCAGGTGCCGTTATTGGTGGAGTTATGGCTAACAAAGCAGCTAAGAAAAATGCTGCAGCTATGGATAGAGCAACCGAAGCTCAAATGGCAGGTTTTAACTTAGCTAAACCATACATTGAATATGGATACAAAGGTGGCCAGGCAGGTCTAGACTATTCATTAGACAAGGGTGCCTACAGTGGTGACACCTATGCCAACATGAACGACATGTCTACGGCAGGTTATAACTATATGAATAACTTTGGCATGGGTCAGATGAACAATGCACAGAACTTCATGAACCAGGGTTCTCAATTCGCTAACAACTACTCTGACTTATATGGCCGTGCAGGTCAGGATGCTATAGGAGACGCTACAAACTATGCAATTAACAACTCTTCTCCGTTGGTTCAGGCAGCTATGCGAGACAGTACTAGACAGCTTAACGAACAGACTTTACCAGGTATTAACATGGCTGCGTCAGGTAGTGGCAATGTCAACTCCAGTAGAGCAGGAGTTGCTGACGCTGTTGCTCGTAGGTCTTATGATGACCGTATGGCTGATGTAACTTCAAACATACAGGATAACTTAGCCAACAGGTACTTAACTCAGAACCAAAACCAGTTTGCTAATCAAATGAATGCCAACCAGGCTCTTGCCAACACTTATAACCAGGGATTTGGCATGGGTGGAAACATAGCCAATATGATGACTGGTGCAGGTAATGCATTCCAAACAGATGCACAGAACCAAATTAACGCTGATAAGTCACAGTTTGAAGACGACAGAGACTTTCAGTTAAACCAATACAATAAGTTTATGTCAGGTGTCTTAGGAAAGGCACCTATGAACTCACCTTCTAACATATCTCCAAACCTTTATAACCCAGGAATGAGTGGTCTTATGGGTGCCGTACAAGGATTTGGTATGGGTGGTAAGATAGCCAATGCCTTTGGTGGTGGTGGTGGTACCAACTACGGTGTAAGTGGTAATCCATTTAGCTACTACGGCACTGGTGGTAGTTTCGGAAGTTCAGCAATGCCTAGTTTTACATAGGTGTAGCAATGCAACCATACGGCTATTTATCAAACTATAGCAATGCCGTAACCCCTCCCCTACTAGACTTAATACTACAAAATGAAACAGGTCACTTATCTGAGCAAGACAGATGGAACCCATATAAATCAAAGTCAAGGGCAGGTGCTATAGGTGGCTATCAGCTTATGCCTAAGTACCTTCATAACTACGGCTACGGCATGGATCCATACATACAGGCTGATGCCATTGACCCCATAAAGTCCAGGGGTATAGCAGGTGAGTTAATCAAGGGTTACTCAGGTCACTACGGCTTCACTAACCTGGCTGATACATTAATCGGCTACAACATGGGTGCAAAGAAAACAAATGACTGGATTAAAAGAGGCAGGAATTTAGAAGAACTTCCTGACGAAACCAAGGCTTACCTAAAAAGAGCCAAGAACTATATCGACCAAAACCCTGACACATACAATATAGCCAAGATCAATCAACAGATGGCTGAAGAAGGAACTGATGAAATGAATACATTTATGCCTAACTTTCGTGACCAAAGATTATCACAGATGTTTATAGATGGTACTAGCCGAGATGGAAGGTTACAAGGCGTAGATCCATACAGTGAGGGTTTTGAAAATTATGCCGTTGACCCAGTACTGATGGCAAGCATGAATAACACAAATAATGGTGCCTTAAATCAAAACACAATGTTGAATGAAAAGCCTACAAATGCAGGTATGATGTCAGCTAATGCAAGCACCCTTAATAATAATAACAATGCAGGTATACTAAGCAGCATCCCTTCACCGACACTTATGAGAAGAAGAGACAGCCAGGAGTTAACCAAAGGTGTAAAATACCCTGAAGACATAGACCTTAACGAAATGCTAATCCGTATAGGTGGTGCAGGTTTAGCTAACTCACATCTCGGTGGTAACAGGCAGATGGCTGATGCTACTGACATGTATGGTAAGATCATGGACTACAACCGTAGCCAGGGTTTAGAAAAGTATAAGGCAGACTTAGCTGCATCACAGAAAAACGCTAAACAGGCAAGAGCTGACCAGGATTACTTAGGAACAATAGACCAGTCACTCGGTGATATGGATAAAGCCTTAGCAGGTCTTAAATCTGTTGAAGGTAATACATTTACTGGTGTCACAGGTTTATGGGATGGAACTGTAGGTTCTTTCATTGACTCAATGACAGGTGACCCTAAAGCAACAACAAGGTTACTTCTTAAAAAACTTAAAGTTGACGACACACTACTCCGTATTGCTCAGACAAAGGGTGCAATCTCCAACAAGGAGATGGACTTATTTATGTCACCTGCCCCTTCAGTAGGTTTTGACCAAGAAGAAATATGGGAAAGATGGATTAACGAGAGAAAAGTTGCCCTACAACGTATTAAGGCAAGGCTTACAGGTAATATGCAGGTTATCCCTAGCCAACAGGCATCACAGTCACAAATGATCAACGGTATAAGAGTAACAAAGGTAACTAAACCCTAATGGCACAGTATCAAATCGGTAACGACATCTATGAAATACCTGACGGCACACCTGAAGCAACTGTTAATGACATAATTAACCAAATAACTTTAGGTATGGTTAACCAAGGTACACCTCAACAAACCGACAACGCCTTTGAATACAGTGTAGACCAGGCACAAAGACTAGGTGGTAAGGGTTTAGAGGCTGTTGGAAGGCTTACAGGTCTTACTGGCTTAGAAAAATATGGAACAGGTGTTGTTAAACAGCAAGATGAAGACATTGCCAAAGGTGGTTACAAGCCTAAGTTTAACAAATCCTTTGCAGATACATTCGATGAGCAAGGTATTGGAGCTGCTTTTGAGTGGATTGGTGAAAAGGTAGCCGAAAACTCAGTTTCTACAGGTGCATCCTTAGTTGGTGCAGGTGCAACAGCAGCAGCAGCTATGTTTTCAGCTCCAGTAGCTCTTGTATTGGGTGGAGGTACTCTTGTTGGAAGTGCTTTGCTAGGTACAGGTGAAGTCGCAAGTGAAATAGA
>ERZ891134.2050-NODE-2050-length-12515-cov-4.747111_pt1 | contig 12515 bp, 14 predicted proteins | sample MGYA00520888_ERZ891134 | MGnify/ENA primary metagenome ERZ891134 (study PRJEB32303, sample SAMEA104408692) | aquatic metagenome | biome: Brackish water; feature: Coastal; material: water | place: Baltic Sea | collected 2014-10-23 | depth 10 m ... | reverse complement strand
ATCAAAAGAACTTCAAATGGTTCGTTGATAAGTTCATCGGACAGGCAGGAACTTCTCCTGTGTTTAACTGCTACGACTTCACCAATGGTTTCATCTTTGCCTGATACCTACTAACCACAAATCTCCCAACCAAACTAACACCAACTCCAATGTCTCAACTTGATCAGACCATCGACATTATGGCAGAGACTATGATGCAACAACTCCAAACACATGTAGACAATAACGACTTCGAATCTTCAGACGCAATCTATTCCGAATGGATCACTCCCGATTCAAAGGATCCACAAGACGGAATCTATCAGTTCGTCTACATTCCTCACTTCTCTAGTCTCTGAATCAAAATGACACTCAATCAACAGCAACTTGATCAACTCAAAGAGAACTATGCTAATCAAATCATTGATGGCATGGATACGAAAACTCTTGAACAATTTGCCTTTGATGCTATCATTCAAAGCATGGAAACTTGGGACACGGAAGATGTACTCGATGAGATCAAATTGTGCTATGATGATGAAGTTGCAACCGAAATGTTTGAAGAGGTTTCTAACTAGTTTTCCACAGGTTGCGGAAAAACTTCTATAGTTTTCCACAATTATTAAATAGGCAAATAAATATCATTGCCTGTTTAATACCTCTCGATAAATATACTGAGGTGATGTGATCTTAGTCTTCACTCTATCGCAAAGTCTCAGAAAAGTCAAGACAGACATCCGAATCAATTTGCCCACTTCGATGAGTATTGCTGATGACCTGACTAGTTGACAACACCCCACTGATCCCTTATACTAACAAAGTCCTCAACAAACACATGGGAAGAACTTACAAGAGAAACGACACTTATCGTTCATCACGTCCGAAATCTTTACGAGAGAAACGTCAATGGTCTGGGCAGAATAGCAAAGATAAGTTTTCCACAGGTTACGAAGATTCTGTGGAAAACTATAACAAGCAGTCCCAACAGATCGACACTTTCTCTCAAGACTTCAACGACTAACTAACACAAACACCATGACAGATCCTAACACCGACACGATCAACATTTCCGATTTTGATAAGGATTGGGTTGAAGAGTTTCTAACAGAAAACTCAGAGGATGATGATGATGACACTGCATACGACGACAGTTCAATTGGCACTGAATTCGATATAGACATGAGAGGTGATTGGGGGTAATATCTAACACTTACTGAGAGGGGTCTGGGTGACACTCTGAGGGCATACATACACCTTCTGGGTATCATCCACCTCTCTCACAGTCTGTGACATTTAGAACAGTTATTTTGGGGTTATTTGTTATATCTTGCGGGGGTTCTATATTAAAACCATGGGTCCCTGTAATCTATAACGGTCCCTAGTACCCTCTATCGATATATCACACAGGTTATTTGAATTGGGTCCCCCCGTAGCATCCTCTGAAAAAATTTCGGAGGATTTTTTTATGTCTGTAAGGGTTCCTGAAGATACAGATTAAATAGCAGAGGGCATGTTAGACTATGCTCATACACCGAGAGGATTTAAACTATGCATTCTGATCCATACACTGAAGACAAGGCACGTAAACGTAAGGATGCATTTTTTCTATTCTATGAGAGTGTTCTGAAACCTGACCATGAATTGCGACAGGACGCACATGAGCAGAAGTGTTTTCACGAACTCATGGAGTGGAGGAACGAGATTATTGCATATCTTGATCAACGTCGTAATCAGGAGTTCTGATGTTATCGTTCTATATCCTCGCAGTTGTACTTTTACTGGTGGTCGCATATGCGGGAGTTGAAGAGACACTGCGGGTGATTAGGTATGTTGACTTGACAATTAACTATCAGATTATTCGATTCAAGATGTGGAGACTGAAGAGGAAACTTGAGAGAGAACTCGGATTACCTCCAAGGGATTGGGAAGAAGGAGATATATAGAAAAAACCCCAGCACCGCGTTCCAAAGTATATGTCACGTTTTGAAGAAATAACTGCTGAGATGGGTTTATTACAAACCTATACTTACAATAACTCAAATGCTGAGGGTGGTAGTATAGAAACGTATTACACTGTTTCCAATTTAGCAACTCCTGTATCACAACCTGATACTAGTGACATCAATAAGTTCGTTACTACAGACACAAGAGAGGGTGACGATAACGTCGTTGTGGTCGGTGATGGTGACTTTGGATTTGATTATAGTACACAAGAAGTAAGAGAGGAGCAGGAGGCAATATTCAATCCATCTCTTGCAATTGGTCGTGATGGTGCGTATGTTGCTAATATCAATGCTGCTAATACTACTCGTGCGGTTGCAGCACAGACTATAGCATTTGATAGTGATGGTAATGGATCACTTACTGAGAGTGGTGGTGATCCAGACTATCTTCGTACTAGTGAACTTGCATTTGCTGATAAGATTGCAAATGGTGAGGATATTTCAGTAAAAGACTATATCAATGCTGTAGGACAGTATGAGGGTGGGAAGATCAATTCTGATGGTAATGCAGCAGCAAAGGCAGCAGATCCAAATACGATCTACAACTATCAGATGTCTAGTGAAGAAGAAGCAGTCATAAATGCATTTGAGACTGCTACTATGGATAATTACCTTGATCAGATTATTCGTACTCCAGCACGATCAGTACAGAAATCACAATCTTCAGATGATCAGATCATTAGTCAGCAAATAAATAGTACACAAGATACAGGACAGTCTCAAGGTGGTTTGAAGATAGAATTCCCAGAACTACAAGCAGCAGCAACTTTATCTGATAGTGATTATAATGCTATTATTAACAGTATTGTGAAATGAATAAAAATCAAGGTAATCCTGGGGACATCAATTTAGATATTCCCTATACAGAGCATCTATCGACATGGGATATGGGATCTTATGCAATGGCAGGTGTACTAACAGTCAAGGAAGACTGTAATAACCTTCTCAAACGCATTGAGAGCATTGAGAAATGGATTCTGAACTATTCTGTACCAATGTATAAACCACCAGGGTCTGAGAAGCATTTGCCCCTAGGTGAAGTATTATCTGATATCTACAATCGTATTGAGACTTGTTAATTATGACTCTAAGTGATTTTGGTTTTGAGGTTATAAAATCTCAAATTGCTGATGAAATGGCAGAGCATGTGTATCAAAAGATGGATGCTCGTGCTATGACCACGTTTTCGTATATTCAAATGACACGATGCGTGAATAATACCATCAAAAAAGAGTATAGCACATTTTTTGATATTCTGGACATAGATAATAACGCAGATATTAAGTCTGCCGTTTCATTGATTGTGAAAAAAGTGCTTGCGACTGCTGAAAAGGAGCAAGTCAAAGAATACATCATTGAAAATATGCGGATTGGATACAGATCTGTCGATAAAGACAAGATCAAAGCCGATATGAAGATCTTTGCCCCTCATTTATTGACGAAGTATGGCGATTACCTTAAATGAGTCAGGTGGACTAGGATATTATTGGTACAAAAGCAGACGTTACAAGACTACTGCCGTAGTTGGTAATTGCTCACCCTTTGGATTTGGTCGGTTTGCAAATGATAATCCTGCTGCTAATTGTCAACTGTGCTTTCAAACTGCTGAGTTGAATCCAGAATCACAAATACAGAATAGTATTATTTGTCAGGGACCTGAATGGGTAAAATATGTCTGTGCGCCACCCTGTACTCCAAACGGGGGGGCATGTTGCATTTGCTGTGTTGGTCCAAATTGGGTTCATGAAGTAAGATCTCCTGATGTTGAGTCCGAAAGAATGTTCCACATGCTCTGGGATACGTCAGAACATGGTAGATGGTGTCGAACTGGAAGTGCATACTGTCCTGATAGCAAGAGAGATCTAGTAGTTAAGGGTACAAACATCGTAACAGATGCAGATGACGAGGAAATTCACGTTGTGGGCAGTGCTGGTAATGACATTTCCCCTGCTGCTATCTGTATTAGGTATGCTGGAGGAACTCCAAACCCCGAATCTGAACCTGTTCAGCACCTAAGAGAGGGTGATATCCTTGCTGGAGCAACAATTGAGAAGATTTATCACTACTCTAAGTGGAATAATGTTGAGCAAGACTCCCAGGTGGGGTCTGTCGTGGGTGATTACATAAATGATTTGAATTATCACTACGTTGAATTATCAGTTCCTCTTACAAATCAGACATATTTGGCAAATTTGGCAAATGATGTTAACCCAAATGTGCAAATTGTTGCAGGTGGTGGGATTCCAAACAAGTGTATTGTGTTTGGAAGGTTTGAATTTACCCAAAAACGCATCTATTATAGCAAACTTAAGGTAAATCCATCACTTTACACTACTACAGACGACCGAGAAGTGAGGGATATTTATCCTGTCAAACAAGAAGTTGACACGAAGAAGCAAAAAATTAAGGCAGGACAACGTTTGAAGAAGATTTATTCGTCTCAACAGTCGTTATTTGCGTCTCTAAGTCCAGAGTTGGCTCCATATGCGGGGAAAATGACCGAAGAACTAGACACTGAAGTCAGTGGATTTGTAAATTTGAGGAGAAATGACACTCCCGACGGCAAGACAAATGAAAGATACCTCAAAATTTATCAAGATGGGGGAACATATACGAACAATTCTGAAGGAAATGAGGGTTTGATCGAAGAAACCATCATCAGAGTGGGTGCTGCCGACAATTCTAGACTAACAGGACTCACTTTGACAAGTCCTGGAGCGGGATATGACAACGATGTTGAGGTTGGAATTGATTCTCCGACTGGAGTTTACGCATCTGGAGTCATTTTGGGTAGTGCTCCGCTCGATTCTATCACGGTAGACACTGAGGGAGTTGGTTATCAACTAGTTCCTGCAGCAACAATCACTCCAAATTACACTAATTGGACGGCAAATGGTGCTGCTTCACTCAATGCAATGGTAGTTTCGGGTGTAAATGTGTATCAAGTTATCAAACAAGGCACTTTTGGAACAACTGCGCCAACACATACAGCAGATTCTGCGGTAAATGGTACTTCAAAATTGAAGTATAGAGGCAATTTGCCCACATTCCAACTGGATTTGATCGGTACAACCCGCACTGAGTACGTTGAACTTACCAAACAAGGGTCTGGGTACACCTCTACACCCTCTATTACATTCAATACAGGCACACAAACCGCAGTTGCTACAATGGACGGGGACAGAGTTATTGAAATTACAGTTACTCCTGGTGATGATGCTACGTCAAACCCACTAATTACCATTGGTGAGGCATGGGTTGGTACTGAACCCTACTCAATTGGGGATCAAGTCTTCTTTGGTGATAACCTTTATACCGCAGCATCAAACGGAACTTCTGGTCCAACGGGTCCAACTCACACTACAGGCACTGTTTCTGATGGTGGAGTTAACTGGACTTATGCAGGAGAAGCAGCAAAAGCAGTTTCTAAGAACTATGACGGTAGAATTACTACGGTAACAATCTTAGATGCTGGTGGAAGGTCTAGTGAAGGAGTCACATTTAACGTAAGTCTTCCAACTTCTCCGTATGTTGTGGGGACTCAGTTACAAATTACTCCCGTTTCTGGTGATTTTACTCTAGACGAAGCAGTTTTAACTGAAGAAGGATATGGTTACACTTCGTCAAATACAACAATTACAGTTCCTCCAGTAGCAGGAACGACTGCTTTAGCAACAGTTGAGGGAATTTTTGAAGAATCTGATATCAGCACAGTTTCTGTTGGTGATCAATTCCGCAAAAGAGACGACAGAAGTGTTGCTGGTATTATATCTGAAGTCAGAAGTGGGGGAACTGAGTTTGTATCAAGGAGTCTTGAAGGAACTCTTCAGGTTGGTGACATTCTTTTCCTCAGTAACAAGAAAGTTTTTGTAGAAGTTACTGGTGTAAGGCAGGTCAGATCTGTAAAAACTCTTGGGAAGATAGATCAAACTTTACATGAAAGTTTTACACCTCAGCAAGTAAACACTTATGACGAAAGTCAGGATCGAAGATTAGTTGATGAATTTAAATTGCAAGATGAAACACAAGATAGGGAAAATACATCATTTTTTGGATCTTCTGGTTCTTCTGCGATAATCAATGATTTGACTCGTGGTAATGTTTCTCAGTCATATATTGATCAAAAACTTGGGGAGTCTGAATTACAAACACAAATTGATAATGTTGCTGCAAGAGCATTCAATGAAAATCCTGATAACAGCGTAAGAATCTTTGATGTTGCTACTAGGAAAGTTGATAAGTACGGTCCTATCAAGAGATGGAGAGATCTACCAAGATCTACATCTGAAGTAAAAATCATGCCAATAAAATGGATTCCTGATGAAAGAGAATCTATTCAAAGAACATTTACAATCACAGTAACCTTTAACCAACCTGCTGGTAGTTGTGACTTTGGGGAAGCTCCATCTTTTACACAACTTCCAGATGTTCCTACCGAAATAGATGACCCCGAGAATCCTGGTCAAACTATACCAGGAAGTCCATTCACCCCACCATTAGGTTGCTGTCAACCTTGCTGTCCCGAACAGCCAAATGTGCCAATGGTGTGGAGTTACAATAAATATTTTGTGAACAACTTCAGCAACGCTGCTGCTCGATGGTCAAATATTATTAGAACTTACAATGACCATCCATCTAACGCAAACTGGTCTTATCTGTAATTATGGGATATAAACCAATCGGAGTACCATCAGGATTCTGCTCAGGACATGGAATCCTTTTACCTGCATTTATTCATCAAAAGATTGGTGCACCTATTCCTGTGCCAATGATTACCAAGAATCTGTCATGTGCTTGGTTGCCAATTAGTACAGTTCCTGTGGTTCCTTTCAAAGGAAAGGTGCTGATTGAAAAGCAACCACCTTTGGTTCAGGGTGATGTTTTGATCCCACACCCAGCAATCGGCACAAACCTCGTTAAAATCCCCTGTAAGGGTGGTTTATGTCCTGTTCCATTTGGGTGTCCTATCTTGTCAATTGAAGACATTGTAGGGGCAGGAATAGGGCACATAAGGATTGTTACACCATGGGCAATCCCTATGGCAGGAGGTCCACCTACAGTTCTTGTTACTGGTATTCCTATTGCTAGGGTTGGAGATGCTTTAGGCACTGGTATTCCTGGTAAGGCACCATGTCTGTCCAGAATTGCAACTGGAACATGGACTGTCTTTACCTGCTAAGTTGTGCTATAATATCAGCAGTTCACAAGTCAAACTATGGCAAAAGCAAAGCTTGGACTGGTAAAGTCAAGTTACATTGAAGGTCCACCGAAGAAGACCCGTCAAGGTTGTTCTAAGAACACTCATTTGGGTGCAAGTTCACGTAATGGTCGTAAGAAACGTTATCGTGGTCAAGGCAGAGGTTGATTATGATGACCCACTCCGAAAGGGGTGGGTTTTTTACTATAAATAAAAACACGGGATAGCAACCCCTCTAAAAGTTCTATGTTTGTACTTTTGGAGGAAAAAATGGCAAACCATCCTATCCCCGATCAATGTAATGAATTCATTGAATCTGGTATGACACTTATCACGGATCCCCGTAGTGATAAATATCTCAACAAAGCAAGACAAGGCAAGAGTAATCCTCCTGTTGACAGAATGAGTAAGTGGTGCGGGGGCAAAAATGGATTTGACGATTACGTTGAAAGATTCTAATGGCAATCACAGGAAAAGTCAGTGATATTTCAAGAGCATTCAGGGATGTGAAACTTTCATTCCTGAAAAATCCTGCTACAGATGATGTCACACAGGTAAAAGACGCAAATGCGATCCGTGATGCTGTAAGAAATGTTATTTTAACCAGATTTGGTGAAAAACCCTTCAACCCTTCTTTTGGATCGCAAGTAGGCAATTTACTTTTTGAGAATGCTGATCAATTTTTGGGTGAAGTTCTGAAAGATGAGATTGAAACAGCAATCAAGAACTTTGAACCCCGAGTAACCATTGAGAACACGGATATATACTTACTGGAAGATGGCAATGAAATTGAAGTTGAGATTGAATTCCAGATTATTGGTCAACCACTAACACAAACTGTGACATTCCTACTAGCAAGGTAAAAAATGGCAACTAGACCTTCAAATTTAACGACTCTTGATTTTGAGGAAATCAAAGAGTCTATCAAGTCTTACCTTAGAACTAGATCAGAGTTTACCGACTACGATTTTGAAGGTTCTACACTGTCGTATCTGCTGGATATCCTAGCATACAACACATATTACTCTGCGTTCAACGCAAACCTTGCTGTCAATGAACTATTTTTGTCCACATCAACAATTAGGGACAATGTAGTCAATATTCTTAAGTATTTCAACTATACACCTGACTCAATCAGTGCTTCTAAGGCTGTTGTTAATGTATCACTGGTTGTTCCTCAGATTGAAGATGGTGAATATCCAAATACTGCTATTTTAAAAGCAGGATCTGTCCTTGCATCAAGAATTGATAATGAGTCTTTTATATTTTCAATCGTAGAGGACGTTACTGCAATTGTTAACTCAGTTACTGGTGAAGCACAGTGGAACAATCTTACAGTTTTTGAGGGGCAACTTCTAGAATATGAATATGTGGTCGATAAGACTGATGCGACTCAAAGATTTGTCATTCCAAACGAAAATGTTGACGTATCAACACTGAAAGTTTATGTAAGGCAGTCTGAAAATTCAACTGTTAGAAATAATTACGTCAAAGCACAAACTATCATTGATCTAGACTCAAAAGATCGTGTTTACTTCTTACAAGAGGTTGAAGATCTTAGATACGAGGTTTATTTCGGTGATGGGGTCTTCGGTAGAGAAAGTGTTGATGGTGAAGTCGTAGAATTCAATTATATTCAGACCAAAGGGGCATCTGCAAACAACGCAGGGACATTTTCATTCACTGGAACTGTTATTGACTCCAGTGGTAGAGATATTACTTCAGAGGCAAAGATTTCAGTAGTCTCTAAGTCCTCTGGTGGTGTTGCTGCTGAGTCTTTGGAAAAAATTAAGTTCAAAGCACCCAGACAGTTCTCTACTCAGAATAGAGCAGTGACTGCAAAGGACTACGAGAACATTTTCCGTTCAATTTATTCTGATACTGATGATGTTATTGCATATGGTGGTGAAGAACTAGACCCACCTCAGTATGGCAAAGTCTTTTTGGCAGTTAAGACTAAAACTGGTCTAAACATTGATACAAATACAAAGAGAAATCTTGTCAGATCACTAAAAGATTATAGTGTTGCATCCATTATTCCTGAAGTGGTTGATGCGAAAGTTCTGGAGATTGAATTGAGAACTACAGCATACTATGATATCAATACTACCAATCTATCTCCAAACGAAATCAAAAATTATGTTATCGCAGCACTCACCAACTACATCAATGGTGAGTCGGTGAAGAAATTTGATGGTAAGTTCAAATATTCCAAGATTCAGGCAGCAATTGACAATTCATTCCCATCAATTACGTCAAACATTACAAAACTAAGAATCCGTAAGTGTTTTGACCCTTCAAAAGGAATCCCATCTTCATATTGTATTGATTTCCATCAACCTATCAATAACGAGTGTCATGGAATCTCCTCTCTGGCGTCTTCAGGATTTACTACTGCAGAATATGGTGAAAATACGACAGTGTATCTGGATGAAGATGGTATGGGCAATATCAGACTCTTCAAACTACAGGAATCTGTAAAAGTTTATGTGAATGAAAATGCAGGTAAAATCAACTACAAGACTGGGGTTGTGGACATAAATACCATTACTGTGCTAGGCACTAGTATTGGTGACCAGATCAAAATTTCTGTAATTCCAGAGTCTTATGACATTATTTCCAAATTCGATGTTTATCTATCAGTAAATGGATCTGCATGTGGTATTGCACCTGTAGTTAACGTTGTCCCTGATATCAGTGGCATCTCTAGAGATTCTTCAACTATAGGAAATACCGAACCAGCAGATTTCTCTGGTGGTGGAGGTAGTGGCACTAGTGGAACTAATGAAACTGGAACTGGTACAGGATCTACAGGTGGTGGTACAACTGGAACAGTTGGTACAGGATCTACAGGTGCTGGGTCAGTTGGATCAATTATAAATGATGGCACTGATGACAACCTAGATATTATAGGCCCAACAGACGACACTCCCGAGTGTTTCTAATCAGATAACTGAAATATAAAAAGAGATGCAAAAGAACATTGCCATATCGGATCGTATTGCAGGTCAATTTCCTGCATTCATCAGACAGGATTACCCAACTTTTGTAGAATTTGTTCGTGGATATTATGAGTCCCAGGAACGAAGTGGATATCCTATCGACATTCTCAATAACATCACAAAGTATTTTGATGTTGATACATATCGCAATGCCAAGATCACCTCTTGCACTAATCTGACTACTAACGTTCTGAAGGGTGATACAACTATTCAAGTTGAGACCACTGAAGGTTTCAAAGATACTGATGGAATGATTCTGATTGACTCAGAAGTTATTACATATGCAGAGAGAACTGAGTCTCCTAAAGCAATCTTTACTACTGGCATTTCTGGTATTGAAGTTGATAGAAAACAAATTGAACTGGATTCTTTATTCTTTCAATTTGATGGTGTTCAAAGACTATTCGATCTAAAGTATCTTGGTGCTCCTGCTTTTATCGTTGATGTCAATCATCTTATCATCGAAATTTATGGGCAACTTCTAGAGCCTGGACTAGATTTTGTTGTCCTCAATAATAATCAAATTCAATTTACGAATGCACCCAGAGCAAGACTGCCTCTAGATGATCAAAATAGAACTTCTATCAAGTTTCTGAGAGGATTTGTTGGTGATCCCATTTCAAAACTTGATCGAATTTCAGATGACGATCTAAGAGAAACTCTTCCATCTGGTAAAAAAGTTTATCGCATACAGAAAGGTGGTGTTTCATATTCCCCACTTCATGAAGAACTAATTTACTTAGTTAATAATGGCATTAGACTCAGACCTTTCATTGACTATGCTGTTGTTGACAACAACTTCATTCTTAGTAGTGCAGTTGATCTGAATTTTGCAAACAATTTTATTGTTTCGATTGAGTTTGCAATGCCCGAGTTTGGCACTGGTGCAGAAGCAATTACAACAATTGATGATACTGGTCGTTTAACAGCAATTCCTATTAAATCTGGTGGTTCCGATTATACCCACTATAATCCACCTAAGGTTACCTTCAAGTCAACAAATGGCAGATTTGCTGCAGCAAGTACATTTGTTTCTGGTTTAACATCAATCACTATTGTTGATGGAGGATCTGGTTATGATCCAGCAAATCCCCCTAATGTTACTGTTGGGGCACCTGAAGATGCTTTTGGTACTACTGCAACGGTGGTGGCAGTGGTTAATGCTGCAGGTTCGGTAACCAGAATAAACATTACTAATTCTGGTTCTGGATATACCAGACAACCAAAAATTACTATTGATAGACCTCCTGCAGCAACTGCAACAGCAGGAACTATTGTTAGTGGGCAATTGACTGATATCATAGTCACTGATGGTGGCAGAGGTTACATTGATCCACCTAGTGTCTTTATTTCTGATAGTAGAGTTGATGCAGCAGGAAATCAAATTGGTGGTTCAAGAGGATCTGCATCTAGTATCCTATTTGCAAATGCTGTTACAGATATTCTGATTTCAAATTTCGGTCAGAATTATGATCCAGCAAATCCTCCTATTATCACTATTTCGGCACCAAAAGGTGCAACTGCATCAGCAACGATTGGTGTTGGTGAGATTACTGGATTTGAAATCTTCGATTCAGGTACATCATACAACAAATCTGCATTTAACAGATGTTCTCGTGCTTTTTCTGGTCTTGCTGGTCTAGACTCTACTGGTGATATCAACTTCAAGACTTCTCTTCAATCAGACCACAGATCTGGGACAGAAGTTAAGAATTTGCAAGTTCTGTTCATCAAAAAATTCCTAGATGAAGTTGTTAAGCAGTTTATACCTACACTACCATCTTCATTCTTCAACAAAGTTGATCCTGCACTACTGATTAAAAACATCAGAGATTTTTACGTCTCCAAAGGTACTGCAAAGAGTATTCAGTTCCTATTCAGGATGCTCTATGGTGAATCTGTCAATATTTCATATCCTAGAGAACAACTTCTAACTCCATCAGCATCTCAGTGGAAAATTGACACTCTTCTGCGTGTTAGAGTCGTTTCGGGTGACCCCACAAAACTTTCTGGTCAAGTTCTGCAACAGTTTGCAGATACTAGTGATACAAATATCCAATATGCTTCTGCACTAGTTCAAGAAGTGATTTCTCTGCAAATTGCAGATGAAAACATTTTTGAGATCTATATTGACGCAGATTCCCAAGTTGGAAGCTTTGTTGTTCCATACAAAACCATTCTTTCTGAAAATATTGGTCCTAATAACAGAATTATTTCTGTAGACTCTACAATTGGTTGGCCTGAGAGAAATGGTTTCTTCTTTATCAATAACTATGAAAGAGTTTCATATAAAGAGAAAACTCTTACCCAATTTATTGATTGTGAAAGGTATTA
>ERZ891134.2045-NODE-2045-length-12541-cov-3.783518_pt1 | contig 12541 bp, 8 predicted proteins | sample MGYA00520888_ERZ891134 | MGnify/ENA primary metagenome ERZ891134 (study PRJEB32303, sample SAMEA104408692) | aquatic metagenome | biome: Brackish water; feature: Coastal; material: water | place: Baltic Sea | collected 2014-10-23 | depth 10 m ... | reverse complement strand
TTGGCAGATCTGCTGGGCGTCGATCCGGCCGATCGAGTAGTCCACCACGATGCAGTCGGGATGGAAGCTCTCGGCCTGAATGCCGGCCTCGAAGCCGCTGGCCGCCACCTGGATCTTGAACGACTTGTCGACAGGAAGCTGCCGCTTCAGGTTGTCGATCAGGATCTGGTCCTGACCGACGAGCAGCACCTTCGCCATCGCTTCGTCCTCGAGATCGCCCAGCGGCATGCCGTGCTCCTTGAGGAATTTGATCAGGTATTCCCGCGGAATGCGGCGATCCTGTGAACCCGGAATGCGGTAGCCCTTGAGGCGTCCCGAATCGAACCATTTGCTCACGGTGCGCGGAGCGACCTTGCAGATCTTGGCGACCTGGCCAGTGGTAAAAACCTTCATCGCGTGGACTCCATGTGGATCATTCGTATCCGGAATTGTCCGTGGCCAGTCCCCGCCGCACGGATGCGAGCGATGGAATCCAGCCCCCCATTGACGCGGCAGCTCAATTCACGGGGCCCGGCCGCGTCATCGCGCCCCGTGACGGTCGGCATGGCGGCCGAGGGGGCATGTGAGAACGACTCGCGGACAGTCGTGCCGATGAGACACGTCGACCGCGGTCGGCGACTCGCAGGATCCCCCCCTGCCACATCCCGTCGCATCGTCCGGCTTGGGCACCGGTTGATGCTGCGGCATGTCCAACCAGGGATGTAGATCGAAAGATCCTGTCGTGAGACTTGAGCCGTTCTTTGCGAAGGCGCCGGTGGCACCGCATGAACCGCCTGTCGGGGACAGGTCGGCCAGCGGGGATGGCGGGAGGAAGAACGGTGTTTCAGGCCGCTTTCGGCCGGTTTTTCGCGGTGGCCGCGGCGGTCGCCTCAAACCGCACCGAGACCCGTTTCGATACCCCCGACTCTTCCATCGTGACGCCATACAGGGTTGTGCCGGCGGCCATCGTCTTTTTCGAATGCGTGACCACGATGAATTGGGTCGAGGAGAGAAAGTCGCGGAGCACACCGACGAAGCGGTCGACGTTGGCCTCGTCGAGGGCGGCGTCGACTTCGTCGAGCACGCAAAACGGGCTCGGCCGCGAGCGGAAGATCGCCAGCAGAAGGGCGACGCAGGTCATCGTCTTTTCGCCACCAGAGAGGAGCGAGATGCTGCGCGGCTCCTTGCCGGGCGGACGGGCGACGATCTCCACGGCGGTTTCCAGCAGGTCGACGTCGGGCTCGAGGACGATGTCGGCCTGGCCGCCGCCGAAGACCCGCTCGAAGAGTTCCCGGAAGTGGCCACGAACCGTTTCAATCGTCTCGCCCAGGAGCCGCCGGCTCTCGTCGTCGATGCGAGCGATCAACTGCTCGATCGCCTGCTTACCATTGGTGACATCGGCCAGCTGGGCCTCGAGCGTCTGGAGCCGGTCGGTGAGCGCGTCGGCTTCGGCGAGGGCCTCCATGTTGACGGTCGTCATCGAGGCGAGCTTGCGGCGGAGTTCCTCGATCCGCTGGTCGAGTTCGCTGCGGTCGGCCGGGATCTCGATGGTGGCCCCGTCGGGATCGGTCACGGGCTCGAGAGGTGTTTCCCCCTCGATGACGAGATCGTAGTCGTCGCGGATCCGCTCGATGATGCGGCTGCGGCTATGGCGAGCCTCGCCGGCCTCGAGGTCGAGGCGATGGATGCGGTCGCTGAGGGTGGCAAGCTCGTTGCGGGTGTGGGTGATCGCGGCATCCTCCGCGTCGATGGCGGCGGCCACGGCGACTCGGTCGGCGGTGATCGTCGCCAACGCGTCGCGGGCGTGCTCGGCTGACACCATCAGCTCGGCATGGGCGGCGGTGGCCGAGAGGAGATCGAGCTCCACCGACTTCAGTCTCGTCTCGACCGCGGCGCGACGTCGGGCGGCAGCCTCGACATCAGCCCGGCGGATAGCCGCATCGCCGATGGTCGCCTCGACGGCTCCGCGGGCTGCGGCGATGCGGTTCTCGTAGGCGGCCCGCTCGGCCTTGAGTTGGTGGATTGTGTTTGTGACCTCGTGGCGGCTCCGGTCGAGGGCATCGAGATCGGCGCGGGCGGCGGTGACGGCAGCCTGGGCGTCTTCGATACGGGCATCGTGAGCGGCCAACGTCGCGGCAGCCACCTCGCGGGCGTGCCCGCAGTCGACGGCCAGCCGCTCGGCGTCGAGGAGGCCAGCCTCGGCCGCGGCAAGCGCGGCGCGGGCGGAGTCTTGTTCGCGGGAGGCGCGGCCCAGTTCGGCACGCGAGCCGGCGATCTGCTCGGCGGCCTGCTGCCTGCGGGTGAGCAGGTGGCGAATCTGCAGCTGGACATCGGCCGCCTGCGTCTGCACCGAGTCGATCAGCGCCTCCTGCTTCGCAACGGCGAGCGTGAGTTCCCGATGGCGTTCGTCGAGTGCCCGCCATTCGCTGCGGCGGGAGACGAGTGCCAGGCCGCTTCCGAGGGTACCAAGTTCGTAGACGCCGTCGGCCGAAAGGCTGGCGCCCTCGCGGGTGATGAAGACGGTGCCTGCGGGGGCGGCGGCCAGCGTCGCTACCGAGTCGAGCGACTCCACGACCCAGACCCGCCCTAGCAGCTTCCGGCGGAGCGTGTCGTGAATCGCATCGGGGGTGGGGGAGGTGGCCGCCACGAGGCGGTCGAGGCGACCGATGATGCCCGATCCGTCGGGCTCGAAATCGGGGGGCTCACGGAGAGACGCCGCGGCGACGAAGGCCACGCGGCCGCCGGCAGCGAGAGCCGCGCGGGCCTCGTCGCCTGTGGCCCAGGGGGGCATGCCCGAGAAGAGTGGATCGAGGGCCTCGACCACGAGGCTTTGCGCATGGGCTCCCAGGGCGAGGTCGACGAGGCTGGCCCAGGGCTCGTCGGCGACGACGAGGTCGGCCATCGCGCCGGTCAGACCCGGGATCTGATGATCGGCGGCAAGGAGCCGTCGGGCCGCGTCGGAAAGTCCCTCGTGGCGACCGATCATTTCCTCGAGCACGATCCGTCGTTCACCGCAGGCCTCGAGCTTCGCTCGCCAGGAGGCGAGCGACTGCCAGGCATCGTCGAGATTGGTCGACAGGGTCTGGTGGGTCGTCTCCAGCCCCTCGATGTCGTGGGCCAGCCGGTCGAGCCCTTGGGTGAGCGTGGCCAGATTGCCTTCCCAGGTGGCAGCGGCCTCCTGGCCACGGGCCAGCTGGCTGCGTGCGGAGTCGATGCGGGATCGCCAGGCCTCCATGGTCCGCCCGGCCTCTGCCACACGGCCTGCTTCGCGGTCGCATGCCGCCTGCACCTCGATCCGCGCCCGCTGCAGCCCGGCCAGTGTGTCAGCCTGCTCGTCGTGGCGACGCCGCAGGGCGGTGGCATCCTGGTGCGTGTCGACCACCGCGTCTTCGTGCCGCTGCATGAGCGCCGTGATCCGATCCGCCTCGGCCAGCACGGCCTCCAGCGCCGCGCGAGTCGCCACGATGCGGTCGTTGACGGCGCGGGTGTCGTGCCGCGCCGTCTCCAGATCAGCCGCGCTGCGGGCGGCCTCGTCGGTGAGTTCGCGATGCCGTGACTGCAACAGGCCGAGCCGGGCTTCGGCAGCGGCGGCCCGTTCGCATTCATGGGTGGTGGTGTCTTGCTGCCCGGCAAGCCGAGGCAGCAGATCCCGCTCGTGGCTGGCGAGTTCGTCGATCCTGGTAGAGGCGGCTGAGGCCCGCGCCTCGGCAGCCGCCTGCAACGCCCGTGCCTCCTCGATGGCGGTGGCAACGGTGGCCAGCGTGGCATCGGCGGCAGTGAGATCCGCTGTGGCCGCCGCCACGCGGAAGGCACGGAGGGTGTCGGTCATCGTCCGCCAGCGGCGGGCCCGCTTGGCCTGGAGTGTGACCGTTTCCAGCCGGCTGCCCACCTCGCCGCCGATATCGGCCAGGCGCTGTCGGTTTTGCTCGGCGCGTTCCAGCCGCCGCAAGGCCTCACCGCGACGGGCACGAAACCGTGTGATCCCGGCGGCCTCCTCGAAGACGATCCGGCGGTCGCGGCCCGAGGCGACCAGGAGCGCATCGACGCGGCCCTGTTCGATCACGCTGTAGGCCTCGGTGGCGGCGCCGGTGCCGGAAAAGAGTTCACGAATATCGCGGAGCCGGGAGATCTCACCGTTGACGAGGTATTCGCTTTCTCCACTGCGGTAGACGCGGCGGGCGATCTGGACTTCGTCGGACTCGACCGGCAATTCGCGGGCGGAGTTGTCGAAGATGAGCGCCACCTCCGCCACGTTGAGCGGCTTGCGGCTGGCGGAACCGGCGAAGATCACGTCGGTGGCAGTACGGCCGCGGAGGCTCCGCATCGACTGCTCGCCGAGTACCCACTTGATGGCGTCGACGACGTTCGACTTGCCCGAGCCGTTGGGGCCGACGACCACCGTGATGCCGTCGGGAAATTCAAAGCGTGTGCGGTCGGCGAAGCTCTTGAATCCGACCAGATCGAGGGCCTTGAGCCTGGTCATGACGACTCGTCCGTGTCCGACTCACCCGAGAAGGCGGCATCGACAGGGGTGTCGGCCGGGATGCTGCGATCACGAATCGAAATTTCCTCGTGCAGGGAGCCGCGGCCATCGTTGGCCCGCGGGAGAGCATCGAACGCGAGCCGAGTCGCCAGGGCCCGCTGGGCCGTGGCCTGCTGGAGAAACTGGATCATGTCGGGGTAGGTCGCCTCGAGTTGGGCCAGCGCCCGGAGCACCGACTCGGCATCAGCCTTCGTCTCGATGACCCGGTCGGGCACACCAGCCTCGCAGCGGCTGCAGGTTGCGTCGCTCCCCGCGACAACGACGACGATGGATGGCCCCGCCTCGACCCGCATGCCATCGCTCAGCGGATGCTCCGTGCCGAAGAGCACGATCTCGGGGTGGTGGGATCGGGTGGCATGGATGAGGGTTGGCCCGTCGACATTGAGCACATGAAATCCGCAGGCATCCCCCAACTGTTCGCCGCGGACCAGCGGGATCGGCGAATCCATCATCCACAGCGCGCGGAAGGCGCCGTAGCGGGTTTCAGCGCTCGCGCTCGAGAGCAGCGATTGGAGAGCATCGATCCCGTTGGCGTCATCGATCACACGCAGCGCCGCCAACGCGGCCGGACGGGCACTGCGGAGATTGGCGGCTGCGTCGGCGAGATGCTCCGCCGCCACCGACTCGCCGAGATAGGCCAAGGCCTCGGCGGCGGCAAACCGCACCTCGGCGTCGTTTGATTTCAGCCCCTCTTTCAGCATCGCCACGGCGTCCTTGCCGATCGCCTCCAGCCGGAGCGCGGCGGTCGATGCCGTGACGGGATCGGTGAGCTGACGCCGCAGCAGGTCGAGCCGCGCATGGAGCCCGCCGGCCGGTTCCGCGACGGCGACGGCGCCCACGACGCGGACGTAGCGAGTCAGATTGTGGTGGTAGGCGGTAGGGATTTCCAGTTCGATGAAGCGATCGGTCTTGGGCGTGGCGACGCCCTGCTTCGATCCGCGAATGACCGTGTGGAAGCGGCCATTGATGGCATCGCCGATTCGCTTGGAAAGCGCCACCGCACGGTGCTCCGGCTGCAGGATCAGGCCGATCGAACGCGTGGTGAGCGACACACCCCCTCCCGGCACGATGCCACGGATCTTCGACTTTGAGTCGAGCGTGCCGCTCGCGACCGGATCGACCAGGAGCGGCCCCTCGACGATGCCCAGCACATGGCCATCCCGAATCCGACTGCCGAGCACGACCATCTCGGCGAGCCGTGTCTCCATCAGCCAGCCGCCGTTGAGGCTGGAGGTGTCGCAGTCGGGGGGCACCTCGACCGCCACGTCGAAGCGATCACCCTTCCGGACACCGGGAGGCAGGTAGCCATGCACCCAGACCAACGACGAGGCCGGCGAGGCAAGCAGCGTGTTGGGCTGAATCACACCCCGCGCCTGCATGTCGGCCAACAGGGCTTGCCGCCGGGCATTGGGCGGCGGATCACTGCCGGTGCCGGCGAGGCCCGTGACGAGGGCCGCCCGTTCGATGCGTTGCGGATTCATGCCCCAGGGAACGGTGTAGTCGCCGACGAGCCTGGTCTCGGCCTCGATATTGAGGAGCGCCTCGACCTCGGGGCTTTGGCTGCGGATGGCCGGGCCGGCGCAGCCGACGAGCATGATGACCAGCGTTGCGGTCGGAATGCTCCAGGCCTGCCAGCCGCGATCCAGAGAGCGGTTGCTGTCGATCGGAGTCGCCATCGAATCTGTTCACAGGGGAAACTGCGGCACGGATCGGTCCGCAGAGAGGGCAGGAGGGTAGGAGTCGCGGAACAGGGGGTCAAGGGTGCTTGGAACTGCGGAAAGGGGGCCTTTTTCGGCGGTGAATCGTCTTGGCCCGTCCCAGCCGCCGTGCTACGGTCTCGCGGTTTTCAGTCCCCAGACCTTTGCGGAGCCCGGCGACAGTGACGCTCGATACCACCACCGACAGCGGCATTCACGTGCGCTGGATGATCCGCCGTGACATGCCGGAAGTGCTCGATATCGAGCAGCAGGCCTTTGAGTTTCCCTGGAGCGACGAGGACTTCACCCGCTGCCTCCGGCAGCGGAATTGTATCGGCATGGTGGCCGAGATCGCCGACTCGGTGGTGGCCTTTATGATTTATGAGCTTCACCGTACGCGGCTGCACGTACTCAACTTCGCCGTGGCCCGTTCCCATCGACGCCTCGGCATCGGCACGCTGATGATGGAGAAGCTCGTGGGCAAGCTGACCCCCGAGCGCCGTTGCCAGATCGCCCTCGAGGTGCGGGAGACAAACCTTCCCGCGCAGCTCTTCTTCCGATCGCTCAACTTCCGCGCCACCTCGGTGCTCAAGGACTTTTACCAAGACACCACGGAAGACGCCTATCTCATGCAGTACACCTGGCATGAGGCGGCAGCGGCGCCGCCACGGCGGATGGCTGGCTGACCGAGTGCTGCCAGGTGGCGGCGAGGGCGCGGGCCCGGTGGCGAAGCGCGGCAAGGGCCGCGTCGACAGCGTCGCCGCGGGCAAAGACGGTGAGCACGGGCGCCCGGGCGGCGAGTGTCTGGCCCGGGGTGGGGATGTCGGCGAGCGCCGGCTGGCCGCCATCGACACGCGTCCATTCGGCAGCGAGCGCAGCCCAGTCAGCGGTGAGACCGGTCGTGATCGTCAGCGCGACGGGGGTATGCACCACGGCCTTGGCCCAGCGAGTGTCGGTGGCCGTCGGTCGCGAGCCGGTGGCGGTAGGGCCCGCCACGCCGCAGGCATCCAGATGGGCGGCGGCCACCGAGATGCCGGTCGCCCGCTCGTGTAATTCCATCGAGGCGGTCATGCGAGGGTTCACCTCGATGATCCACGGCCGGCCGTCGGGATCGACAACGAGATCGACACCGACGGCGCCCACGAGATGAAACTCCGCTGCCAGCATGCCGCCGATCTCACCCGCCGCGGCGGCAAGTCCGGGAGACGCCTCAGCCGAGGAGAGCGTGACCGATCCGCCGTAGGCAAACGCCCCTCCCGTGCACCAAGGTTCTCCGATCAACTGACGCGAGAGGCCGAGGAGCCGTGCGCGGCCCCGGGCCATGATGAAGGAAGCGGCGTGGGGAATGCCGGTCACCCGGTGCTGCCAGAGCAGTGGCTTCTGGTGCGGGGGCGGAGCCGCCGAGAGCCACGGATGAACCCCGTGGCCCGAAGCGCTGGCGCGTGGTTTGACGAGCCACGATCCGTCGTGGGGCAGGCCGGCTGGCGTGGCGCGGGTTTCCGGAACCAGCAAGCCGGCAGATCGGGCCGTCGCTCCCAGTCGCAGCGGATCGCGGACGGCACGCACAGCCGCTCCGGCGTTGCCGGCAAGCGGTCGGATCGCGGCGAGTTGATCGATGAGTGCGGGATGGTTCTCCACCGCGCCGGTGTAGCACCAGGGGGCGGGCGGGAAGGCGGGCGGGAAGGATTGCGCGGCCGCCACCAGCGCATGCGGATACTCACCCGCCGCGACCCGCACCGAATGAGCGACGAATGTCTGTAGATCCGCGTCGTTGAACAGGTCGGCCGCGTACACGGCCCAGCCGGCGGCCGTGGCCGACCGGGCCAGCGCCCTCGTACTGGCGCCAACGACAATCAGCCGATCCGCGGGGTGGGGGCTGGCGGTGTCTTGATGGCTCATCCCCGAATGGTATCCTGACGACCTCGTAGAACGGACCTTTTTCCGCAGGAGCAGAAAATATGTCGATGTTTATTGGCGAAGCGCTGACCGGTGATGGCAACGAAGTGGCTCATATCGATCTTTTGATCGGCAGCAAGGATGGGCCTGTCGGCACCGCGTTTGCCAACGCGCTGGCCCGGCAGAGCGAGGGCCACTCCAACCTCTTGGCTGTGCTGGCGCCAAACGTCGCAGTGAAGCCGGCCACGGTGATGATCACGAAGGTGACCATCAAGGGCGCCAAGCAGGCGGTGCAAATGTTTGGCCCGGCGCAGGCGGCTGTCGCCAAGGCGGTCGCCGACAGCGTGGCTGCTGGCGTGATTCCGAAGAGCGATGCTGAAAACCTCGTCATCGTGTGCGGCGTGTTCATCCACTGGCTCGCCGAGGATGACAAGAAGATCTACGAGTACAACTACAAGGCCACGATGGACGCCATCGCCAATGCGATGGGGGGCAAGCCGACGGTCGACGAGATGGTGGCGCAAAAAGACAAGGCGGCCCATCCGTTTTATAAGGGCTGATTGCCCGCGGCCGATTTTCCTCAACCAGCCCGTCGCGCCGACGGAAGTCGCTTTGCGGCTTCCGCCGGCCAGCGGCGGGATCGCCCTCCGGCCGAGCGGGCCGGTGTTTTTTCGATGCTCAAGAAAATTCTGATCCAACTCGACGGCGACCCGCAGCCGAGCACGTTTGATGCAGTTGTGGCGACCGACGCCGGCGTGGATGTGCTGCTCCGTCACGGCGGCGTCACCGCAGACAATGTCGTGCCGCTGGTGCATGGCGCGATGTTTACTCGGGGCGGCAAGGACCTTGCTGCGACGGCCATCTTTGTCGGTGGGGCTGACGTGGCTGCCGCTGAAGCGATTGCGGCGGCAGTCTTCGCGACATTTTTTGGGCCGGTGCGCGTCGGGGTGATGCTCGATCCCAACGGCGCCAACACCACCGCCAGTGCAGCCGTGGTGGCAGCCGCCCGCCATCTTCCGCTTGGCGATCGGCCGTCGGCTGCCGAATGTCGGGCCATGGTGCTCGGTGGCACGGGGCCGGTGGGGCAACGAGTGGCCCGGTTGTTGGCCCGCAAGGGCGTGAGCGTGGGCGTGGCCTCACGATCACTCGAGCGGGCGACGGCGGTGTGTGCCCTGATCACGGCGGCAGTGCCGGAAACGCAGGTCGAGCCACTGGAAATGCCCGGCGCGATCCGCGAGCGGTCGGCCATCGGTGGGGCCGTGGCCGATGCCGATCTGATCGTCGCCGCGGGCGCGGCTGGCCGAACGCTGCTCGATGCGACAGGGAGGCCGCTGGCCGCCAAGGCGCGGGTGCTCATTGATCTCAACGCCGTGCCGCCAGCCGGCATCGAGGGAATCATCGCCACCGACAAGGCCCGGCCCGATGGCACCGCCGTGGTTTACGGAGCACTGGGCGTCGGCGGCCTGAAGATGAAGATCCACAAGGCCGCGATCCAAAAGCTCTTTGCTGCCCCCGATGCGGTGCTCGATGCCGAGGAGTTGCTTGCCATCGGTGAGCAGCTGGAACCACGACGCTGATACCTTAAGCCCGCGTTGAGTGCCGGTCTGGCAGCCAGAAAAGGCACGCTCGGAGGTCGGCGAACGCTCGAGGAGCGTCGGCGGATCCTCGCCCCGCGACGAGACTTTTGCCGCCCCCGAGCCGGCACCACAAGCAGCCTGGGTGCGGGTTCAATCAGTGCGGCGTGGGATGGCGGCGTCGATGATCCAGCCGGCGTGGCGCGCCGCCCATACGAATGCTTTGGCTCGCCAGCCCGGAATCACTTCGCGGCGGCGGCGCTCGAGAGCGTCGGCGATCGCGTGGGCGGTGGTCTTGGCCGACATGGGGCGACCGCCCGACCATGTGGGCCGTTCGCCTGTCAGCAGCGTGTCCCAAAACTCTGATGCGGTGGGGCCAAGACTTGCCAGGAGCACGTCGATGCCCTGCGGGTGCAGTTCGGCCCGCAGGCTGCCCGCCAATGCGACCACGCCCGCTTTGGCCGCGCAGTAGGCGGCATGGAGTGGGAGCGGGTGGTAGCCGAGGATCGAGCCGATCAGCACGATCGCCGGATCTCGGCCGGCGGCAAGGTGGGGCAAGGCGATCTGTACGAGTTCCACCGGGGCGAGGAGATCGAGATCGAGGACATCGCGAAACGTGTTGGCGGGCATGGTCGTCAGCGCGCCGATGGCACCACCGCCGGCGGCGGTCACGACGAGGTCGAGCCCGCCGAGCCGTTCGCTCGCGACCCGCACCACGTGCTCGCGAAAACGGGGGTCGGTGATGTCGCCTGCTGCGGAGATGCACCGCGCGGCCGAGCTGCCGGGCGGAAGGGAGGCGGCGAGGTCTGCCAAGCGGTCGCCGCGGCGGGCGGTGGCGAGCACGTGGCCGCCACGGGTGAGGAGTTCGGTCGCCACGGCACGGCCCACTCCGGAGGAGGCCCCCGTGACGAGCGCGCGGAGGCCGGCCAATTGTCGGCGGGCTTTCATGACGCCGCTGGCGGGGCCGCCACTCCATCCCTAGGAAATCGTTGGCCAGACGATCGATGGGGCGTCACCTCGGCCTCGGCAGGGTCGATCCGCCCCAGCATCGCTGCCGGGATGCGGCAGTGCACGGTAACCCGCTCGTCGGTGAACTGGCGGGAGAGCACCTCGCCGTGGGCCGCCAGCCAGGCGAGCAGCCGCCCATTGCCGGCATCGGTCATGACATCAACATCGTGGAAGCGGCGGCCCAGGCAGTCGCTCACCGCGCGGGCCAGCAGTGGCAGGCCGGCGCCGGTGCGGGCCGACACGCTGATGGCGTGGGGGAAGCGGGCCTCGAGGCTGCGACGGGCGACTGGGTCGGTGAGGGCGTCGACCTTGTTGAGCACCAGGAGCGTGTCTTTCTCCTCGACGTGGAGTTCCTCCAGCACCGCCCGCACGGCGGCAATCTGGGCGTCGACCAGCGGGCTCGAGGCATCGGCCACATGCAGGAGCAGGTCGGCCTGCCGGGTTTCCTCGAGCGTGGCCTTGAAGCTCGCGATCAGTCGGTGGGGCAGGTCGCGGATGAACCCGACCGTATCGCTGATCAGCACCGGCCCCCAGCCGGGTAGTCGCCACCGGCGAGTGCGGGTGTCGAGCGTGGCGAAGAGCTTGTCTTCGGCGAACACGTCGGCTCCCGTGAGCGCGTTGAGCAGAGTGCTCTTGCCGGCATTCGTGTAGCCCACCAACGAAATCGTGAGGTGCTCGTGTCGGGCGGCCACCTGCCGCTCCCGGCGGGAGTGGATGGTGTGCAATTCCTGCTGGAGGTCGTGGATTCGCTTTTCGACGAGCCGGCGGTCGACCTCCAGCTGCTTTTCGCCGGGGCCGCGCATGCCGATCCCCATCTTCAGCCGAGAAAGGTGCGTCCACATCCGCTTCAGCCGCGGGAGCGAATACTCCAACTGCGCCAGCTCGACGGCCAGCCGGGCTTCGTACGTGCGGGCCCGGGCGGCGAAGATGTCGAGGATCACCTCCGAACGATCGAGCACCTTCACCGCGAGTTCGCGTTCCAAGTTGCGGGTCTGGGCGGGAGAGAGATCGTTGTCGAAGATCACCAGATCGGCATCGTGGTGAGCCACCAGGGCGGCCAGCTCGGCGACCTTGCCCTTGCCGAGGTAGGTGGTCTGGTCGGGGGAAGCCCGCCGCTGAGTGAGCTCGGCCGTGACGATCGCACCGGCCGTTTCGGCCAACCCGGCCAGTTCACCGAGCGGGTGGTCGGGATCGGCCGGACCGTCGAGCAGCACGCCCACCAAAATGGCCCGCTCACTCTGCATACTGCTGCTGCGGTGTCGTTCGGTCACTCGAAGGCGTCCTCATCGCTGCCACTCCGCTCGTCGGCATCGGCCACGCCCGCCGCGAGGTGGCAGCAGCTCTCCCAGCGGCGGGTGTCGAGCAGGCCGTCGGCCACGGCATGCTTCACGGCGCACTCGGTCTCATGGGTATGCGAGCAGTCGGGGAAGCGGCAGTGATTGGCCAAGGGGCGGACATCGCGAAAGGCCGCCGGGACCTCCGCCGGCACGAGTTCCCAGAGTTGAAACTGCCGCACCCCCGGCGTGTCGACGAACATGCCGCCATGGGCGTGGGGCAGGAGCCGGGCGGTGGTCGTGGTATGCCGCCCTTTGTCGTTGTCGCGGCTGACTTCGCCCACGACCAGTTGGAGCGCAGGGTCGATCGCGTTGAGCAGCGACGACTTCCCGACGCCGCTCTGGCCGACCACTGCCGTCACCATCCCTCCCAATTCGGCGCGGAGTCGGGCGATCCCCAGCCCGGTGACTGCGGAACACAACACCACGGGATATCCCATCCGCGCATAGACGCCAGCCAGAGGAACGAATCGGGCGGGATCGACGAGATCGAGCTTATTGATGCAGATG
>ERZ891134.2043-NODE-2043-length-12542-cov-6.838792_pt1 | contig 12542 bp, 8 predicted proteins | sample MGYA00520888_ERZ891134 | MGnify/ENA primary metagenome ERZ891134 (study PRJEB32303, sample SAMEA104408692) | aquatic metagenome | biome: Brackish water; feature: Coastal; material: water | place: Baltic Sea | collected 2014-10-23 | depth 10 m ... | reverse complement strand
TATCGGCGCACAGGGCCTTGCATCCAGAAATGTATTCGAGCGCATAGTAAGGGCGCACAATATCGACACAGCGCAACGCTTTGAGCATTTCCATGCGCTCTTGTAGCGGAATTACCGGCACATTGGGCTTGTAAGAATTAACAACTCGATCTGATGCCACCCCTACAGCTAAGGTGTCTCCTAGCGATTTGCAATATTCCAACAACGCAAGATGTCCCACGTGCAGTAAATCAAAAGTACCCAAGGTATAGACAATCATGTGAGCGTGTTCCTAGCAAAAAATCTATTTTTGACATCATTGGGAGCTGACTATGCCGCTACTATGCGAGCTTCCAACCGTAAATAATGGTGATCGTAATGGTGTAAGCCGCGAGCAGATAAACATTGCGCGGAACGCCAGAGAACTTCGGTGTTTTGATTTGTGAAACGTTCAGTACGGCAAGGGTCAGTGCAGCGATTGTCAACATGATTTCGAAGACCTCGTGGGGGAAGGCACTCTCAAAAAGAAATATGAAAACCAAGACGATACTGTTGTTATCCAGCGCAAGACCGGTGTACTTAGCGTCGTCAGACAGACCGAATGTACTGAAGTAACTTAATCTTATGGCAGCTGCAGCCATTACTATGAACGCGGCCGGAAGAAATATTGGGTCGAATGCCCCATAACTAAGCACCAGCACCGCCGGCGTAACCCCATAGCTAACAATATCGATTAATAAATCTAACTGGCCACCAAAAATACGGTCGCTACCTGTGCGTCCCTTCATTTTTCTCGCAATAAGTCCATCAGCCCAATCGAAGGCAACGGCCCAGACCATACCGACCATTGCGGCGTGATATACACCAAGGACACTGAAGTAAATGGCCAGTATTGTGCAGGCCAAACCAGCTAACGAGCAGATATTGGGGAAATCTTTAACATATGAAATTATGGAGGGGTGTAGCGTTTGTGACTCTTCGTTTCCCGTGGCCATAGTGATCCTAAAATTACTAACTACTCATCGAATGGGCGCTTTGGTCATTTTAGATGGGCGCGCGTCAGCTACTCGCTCAAATGAGCAAAGCTACAGTGATATGCTGGAGGCTCCAAAAAAGCTTGAGAAGCGCAGACTTAGTGCTGTGACTCAACGCTACTGCTTGCTAGGACAGAGTGTCGCAATACGGAGGATAGAGGCGAGTGGCCAGTAGGCTCGGGACTGAACACTTACTGTACGCTCTATTGCGTACTGTGCATAGTTGTACGATTTCTCATTTGTGGCAACGAAGCACTCCTCCACGGCCGGATAACTTGATAGCCGATCACGGCGTTGTTGGAGGCTCACTATGATGAAACCAACAGTTATCTTGAGCTGACTCGGCGGATAGGAAATATTAAGGCGGTTTGTTCTGTGACTGCTACAGCCAATGGCGCTAATGCAATTTCGCTGATTATCCCCTGCTATCGAATCATTGGATCTAGGAGTGACCTACTGGGTTATGGCGGCGGGTTGCCGCTGAATAAACGCCTGTTGAATCTAAAGCGAAGCGCTCAGCTGAAAAACGTTAGCGCCGTCCTGCTCCCCTAAGTATCAATCTCACTTTTTATTTCACTTCATCAGATCCCTCGCTAAAGCACACAGCCAAGAAAAGCTCATCGGTGAATTTTTTATACTAAACTCAACTCATGCCAGCGCACGTCGGTCTCTAATCATCATCGAGCGCAAGATTCTGAAGACTTAAAATACGAGGCTTTAAATTGTCAAAATCAAACCCTGACTCATCTGATAGTGGCTGCGCCACTCAGGCCGAGCAAATACAACGCCTAGAATCCGATGGGTTTTTGCTATTGCCCTCGTTCTTGAAGACAGATTCGGTCGCGGCTCTTTCGGCCGTATCCCGCGAGAGGTTGCAGGCGATACGCGCAGCGCTGGGAACAAAAGAGATAGGTATTGGCAGTGCCGCGGGCTACGACGAGATTGTCCAGCGCTCCCCGGGGCGCTGGGATGTTCCAATAACGCCGCAGCAGTTTGGTATGGTAGATCGAGACATGCCTTGGTGGGGGCTTATCAGCGCAATACTGGGTGAGGATGCCGAGCACTCTTTTAGCGGAGTAGTTTCTTCTGACCCCGGTAGCCCGGCGCAGCACTGGCATACGGATTCCCCTCATGTGGCTAAGGAACACCTGCCGGCACATGCCATCAACGTGTTCGTCGCCTTACACGATATCCCCTTGGCCATGGGGCCGACCGAGTTTGCTCGGGGCTCCCACGTCCTTAGCAACCATTTAAGCAATCCGTCTCTGGTGCTCAATGAGCTGATTTACCAGCATAAGGGCACAGTACCCGAGACCCTGGTAAAAGATACTGAAACTAAAACACCCGAGGCTTGCGCCCACTCTATGGTTGCAGGCTCGTGTCTGATCTTTGATGATCGCTTACTGCATCGTGGCCTGGGCAACCAGTCGGATAACACCCGGCATGTCGCCTATTTTGCCTATCGCAGAAAAGGCTATACGGAAAACACACATTTTGAATCGAAGCGGTCCTTGTTAGAAGGCAAGATGCCCAATATTTAGGTTGGGTCAAGGCGTTCGCGCTAACCTTACTCAGGTGACATCTTCATGACGAGGAACCGGGCACCCCGCCCTGCTCCAGCTGGCACCGAGAATTCAAGCGCGGCCTTGCATACCGAGGGGCAGTCTCGTGCTGACACTTGCCACCTGAATGTGTTAACTGACAAGCCACAACAAAACTCCGGGCATAAAAAAACCCGGGTCGGCGCATGACGCCGACTCGGGCTCTTATTTCACCGTCAGACCAGTGGATTATTAAACTGGCCAGAGGGTTATTTTAGGTAGGACACTTCCTTAGAAAGCGTACCGACCCTGCAGGTACCAAGTACCACCGTTGAAGCCAAAAGGGCTGTCTTCGGGGTAGAGCTGGCCCAAACCACCTGGGTTAGGCGTCTTGTCTGGGTATTCGTCGAAAAGGTTGTCCACACCAGCCGTCAGCTCAAGGCTGTCGGTAAGCTGGTAAGACACCTGCGCATCGACCAAGGTCGCTGCATCGACGTTGTAGCCATTACTGGTCGATTTCCAACCACCGTAGTAGTTAGCTCGCAGCAGTGTGCGCCACTTGCCTTGAGTGTGTGACCAAGCAACGTTGCCCTTCACATTGGGCAGTAACTCTTCCAAGGCTTCTACGCGACCCTCACTGATTGGGTTAATGCTACCTCGATCTGTGACTTCAGTGTCGTTGTAGTTAAACGCAACCGTAATGGTTGAGAAGCCACTCATTAGGTCGAAGTTCATGTTACCCACGAGATCAACACCTTTGGTGCGGGTATCGAAACTGTTTGAGAAGAACCGGAACTCAGCCAAATCGTCGAGGCCAATAAAGTCCTGTCGATTAATAACGCCGGCCTGATCCAGACCTGTCAAAGCCTCTCCCACAGTACCGTAGCTGGTACCACCGCCTGTGTAGTTCAAGGCAGCGAGGAAGTCAACGTTGGCACCCAGAGCAATGCGATCTTCTACATCAATGTCGTAGTAATCGATTGTCCAAGTAGACCCGCCAATATCAAAGCCAACGCCAAAGGAGAAGTTCTCAGCTTCTTCTGGCCCTAACTCTGGTCGACCCGCGCCGTCGTTTGTTGCTGCGATGTAATCAGCACCCAGCTGACCGGCGGCGGAAAACAAGGGAAGTGTTCCCTGATCTACCAATGTGCCGTTAACGTTCTGGGTTGTCACGTTAGTGATATTAGCCTGACCTGCGGTTGGGGCGTGGAAACCTGTGGAGAAGGCAGCACGTAGGCGAAGTGAGTCGGTAACATGAAACAGACCAGCAAGTTTGTAGTTGGTCGTGTTGTCGAAGTTACTGAATTCTTCGTATCGCACGGCAGCCTGAACAGTCAGCCTGTCGGTGAGGTCCGTTTCAACGTCCACGTAGAACGCGGTGTTATCCTGCTCTGCAGAGGTATCGTTGGGGAAGCCACCAAAGCCGTTCGAGCTTGAGGAGAACCCCTGTGAGGCCAGTGGGCCAAGTGCGTAAGACGCTGGATCACCGGCGAACAAGTCAAACTCTTCCTCACGATATTCCGCACCAACAGCGACGTTGAGTTCAGATGCTAGGCCAACTTCAAAGCCGTAGGACAAATCGAGGTTGTAAACCGTTTCTGTTTGCTCCTGTCCACCGGGCACAAAATCTCTGGGGGTATTAGGTCCCAGCGAGCCATTAATGGTGTTGCGAATGTAGAATTCGGTCTTGTTCGAACCGCGTTGCGCGCTCAGGTCATAGTTGAGGCCTGTGCCCACATTGAACGAACCTCGAGCGCCAATCGCAAATGCACTGTCTTCGTTGGTACCGCCGAATCGAGGCACAAAGCCCGCAGGAATGGTTTCGATGAAGGAAAAGCAGTTGTCATCGGCTGCAACTGAAGCCAAAAGGCCCGCATCAGGAATGACGCCGCCCGATCCACCCAGTGGAATACCGTCGATACAGCTGCTGCCACCGTCCATATCACCTACTAGGACAGACGGCACGCCTGAATCGCTGGCTAATCCTGTCGTTGGATCGACCGTTGGTCCCTTGTAGACACCACCACGCTGACCGCTTGGGCCACCTACGACGTTTCGGTAAAAGAAACCGCCAGTGACAGCTCGCTCGGCATAGTTACCGAAGGCGTAAATTTCTAGACTGTCATTGATCTCGAAAGCCGCGTTTAAAAAGAGCTTGGCATCGTCGTCTACATCGGGCTGACCCCAATACTGAGGCGCTTCGCCTGTGTAGGTGTTGATCGCCTGAAAATCGGAAACTGGCGAATAACCATTGGCCGCGGCAAAAGCGACGTCGTTTCTGACTACCGATCGAACGGTGCCCTCGACATCCCGCATTTCACCGGTGATGTTGACGAAACCACGATCGCCCAGAGGCAAGCCTAAATTGGCTGCGACCATGTAGTTATCGCCATCGCCTTCAAAGGTAGAGCCGTAGCGCGCGACGACTTCAAAGCCCTCTGCATCGTCTCTTAGAATAAAGTTAAGAACCCCAGCAATGGCGTCAGAACCATACTGCGATGAAGCACCATCACGAAGAACCTCAACCTGCTTCAGCGCCAGTGAAGGAATTGACGCGATGTCTACGCCCTGAGCGCCATCAGAAATACCGCCACCTAAGAAGGAAATGATTGAACCACGATGACGACGCTTACCGTTTACCAGCACCAGCACGTTGTCAGGAGATAAACCGCGAAGGTTGGGTGGTCGCGTGATTGTCGCCGCATCGCTGATAGGCTGTGCGTTGATATCAAACGACGGGACCTGCGTACGCAGCATGTCCTGCAAGTCGGTTGAGCCGTTAGTGCGCATTTCAGAGCCGCTAATAACGTCTACGGGTACCGGGGAGTCTTGGGCAGAACGATCAGAAAGTCGGGTGCCTGTGATAATGACCTCTTCCAAGTCATTGTCTTGTGCTACGGCGCCCTGCGCCATGGCTACCGCCAGGGCAAGCCCTGAAACGCGCCACATCGGACGATTTTTGATAAATCTCATTAAAAGCTCCTTTTGGGGTTGAGTAAGGTGGCATTTGACAGCCAAAAAACGTGGGAACGCGTCTAGACCATGCCAGCATGCAACTCATCCATAGCAAGAGGCCAAGAATGAGCTGCAGCGGCGGATTTTAACCTGCTATCGTCAACTAAACAGGGGACAATTTTCCATAATTTTTACTAATTTATAGTTAACCTTAGACATTTTGTGGACGCTCTTTGGCGCCAGTACCCATGCTTAGTGAAGCGATCGCCGCTGCGGTGTATGTGTCAGGCCATCGGGTTTGATCAAGGCAGGGACGCCAAAGACAGCGCCCTAGGTCATCTGCACGATGAGCAACAGAGCTCTAAACTGCTCCCCTTGGTTGCACCGCCATACCGGGTGCGGTCCCAGACATTACCCATAAAGCCCGGCAAGCAGTGCTTTTCGTCGAAGGGATTGAGTCTGTGCGTTCACCTTCAATCTGCAGGGACGCCAAAGAACCCTATTTCAGATGGGTTTCGTGTGCTTCTCAATTGACATGAGCTAACGATTGGCGGGTAAAGTATCAACAAATTTGCTGGCAGCCACAGAAACTGCCACTAACCCCAAAAAGTATTGGCTTTTGCCTCGCAAGGGAAATCATGAAACTCGTCTTTTTGGTGAACTACGATCTACCGGCGCTACTGGCTTTAAACCGCATTTTGCCTGCTTGCGATAAACACAACATTCAAATTTTTTATACCCGAAAACCGATCTCGGGTTTGTGCCTGGCGCTTAGGCAACTCGGGGAATTTGAGGTCAAAGCGCTAGAGGAGACCTCAAGCTTACTGAGCTTCCAACAAATGGGCGCTATGGCCTTGAATGCAATTAACACCAACGACTTTTCCCGATACGCTGCCACGGAGCCGGATGTCGTTGTGAGCATACGACACATGTCCATTCTTCAGGCGCCGGCCATTGCCGTGCCCAAGTTGGCTATGCTGAATTTACACTCAGGGCTTTTGCCTGCCTACCAGGGGGTGATGTCTACCTTCAGGGCCCTGTGCCACCATGAAACAATCATCGGGACCACCCTTCACACCATCGAAAATACTGACATCGACAGGGGCCCTGTCATATCCAGATCACACACCCCCGCGCGATTTGATAGGTCCTATTTATGGAACGTTTTAAACTTGTACCGTGACGGCAGTGAAAACGTGATCGAAGCCATCGATCAACTTAGCGCCGGAGTGTCCCTGTCAGCAACACCACAGACGGGACGAGGTCAGTACTATACCTTCCCCACTGCCCAAGAAGTTGGCGCAGCATCGATGCCCTTATTCGTGAATGGTGATGCCGATAATCTTGATCAATTTCTGACTGAGTAGCTGTTCGGCTCTCGAGCGGTCATGTTACCCAGCTGAGATTTATATACCTCGTCGGGGCCATCGGCAATCCACGAGAACCTGGCCAAAGTAAACCCCTCCCGACGACCTCTACAGCTAATCAGTAAGGTGGGCGGGTAGAATTGTTGTAAAGCCCTGCGTCGAATATTCAGTACTTCATGGGGTTTGGTCGGGTTTAATTGGCTTATGCTACTCACATACCCTTAGTTCTGGTTGAACATGGCTGGCATTGTTAAACGCACAAGCAGGGCCTCAGCTCAGCATAACTGCCTCTATGCTGAGCAATTGGGATGGGCAACGCTTAACGACTCGAAAGAGCATTCACGTTTTTTAAAGGCTCGGGGTCACATGCGAAAAACAATTTTTATTCAACAAATGGGCTACTTATGCTTTTATTACCATTCGTCGGTGATGTACCGACCGTTGTGGTCTCGGCATCTGCGGCCATTCAAAAAGGGTTAATGTGCCAATCCTTCTAATATTTTTTCTTGCTTCTGGCTGGTCTGCTCTCGTCTACCAAGTCGTTTGGCAGCGCGTATTGTTCCGCGTCTATGGCGTAGACATTTACGCTACAACCTACGTAGTCACTGCCTTCATGCTGGGTTTAGGTGTAGGTAGTCTGGTTGGCGGCGCACTCTCTAGACGCTTTCCAATGCGCTCCATCTTTCTCTTTGGCGCGTTTGAGTTGGGAATTGGACTCTTTGGGTTAGTAAGCGTTAGCCTCTTTGAATGGGTCGCTCGTTTCACCGCAGGCACGAGCGACCTATTCGTCGCCTGCTTGTCCTTCACGCTTCTTTTACTCCCCACCCTCATGATGGGAGCAACCCTACCTATTCTGACTGGCTATGCGTCGGAACGCTCAAAAAATGTCGGCCGGTCTGTGTCACAGCTATATTTAGTCAATACTTTGGGCGCTGCATTCGGTGCGTGGAGCGCCGGTCACTTTCTCCTGAGTGCACTGGGCCTATGGGGCAGCAGCCTAGTCGCCGCCGCGGTCAACCTGAGCTTGGCAATTATCGTTCTCCTCCTTTGGCGGCGCATCCCAGTGCCAAGCAACGTCCAAGAAGCCGAAGCCGGGAGTACCGGCGCATGAATCGCAGCCTGGCACTTGCACTATCCGCTATGAGCGGCTTCATCGCGCTGTCCTATGAAATTCTCTGGTTCCGAACCTATGGATTTCTCACTGAGGGCAGCCCTCAGGCCTTTTCGGACCTCATGGCGGCATATCTCTTTGGCTTAACTGGGGGTGCCTTAATTTCCTATTGGCTTTCTCGCGAGGATATTGCGTTTCGATCCGCGGTGCTTAGCACCGGCGGCTCCCGCGGCCTGAGCGCCCCATACAAGGCAGTCGAACTCTCAGCAGAAGATCAGACCAAGGCGCGTTTTCACAGACAGGTTATGATCCTCGGGGTCTTCATTATAGGCGCCAACCTCACTGGCTTTCTCACCATTCCAGCCGTCGCAGAGGGAGTCTATCAATATAATATTGATGAGAAATGGGCCCTACCGTTTTTCGCTGTCGTTGCGGCTTTATTAGGAACCACCTTCCCACTGATTGCGCATTTTGCTATTCCGCCAAATCTCGCCACGGGGCAACGCCTCTCACATCTCTATGCGGCAAATATCTTGGGGTCAACAGCGGGAAGCCTGCTCACCGGGCTCATCGCCCTCGACCGCCTTTCCATTCAGACCTGCTCAGTCGTCTTGGCGCTGGGGGGTTTACTGTTGGGTGGTGTACTCATCTACTCGAGCCGCACGAACTTGAGCGACCGTTTGGTGACGGTTGCCATGGTACTCGTTATTGGGTTGCATATGGTCTTGCAGTCTCCATCGCTTTTCGATCGTGTCTACGAAAAATTGCTTTATGGCGACGGGCTTTCTGAGGATAAAAAATTTCAAAGCATCATAGAGAGAGCCGCAGGCGTGGTCACCGTGAGTCCCAGCGGAACCGTCTACGGCGGCGGCTCCTACGACGGATATTTCAACACTAACCCCGACCCCAGAGTGGATCACAACAGATCGCTGCGAGCCTATCTGGTTCCGTCGATTCACCCGAGTCCTCGGGAAATCTTGATGATAGGTCTCGGAAGCGCGAGCTGGCTACAAGTCCTCGCAGAGCACCCCAGGGTGGAGCGGATTGTTGTTGTTGAAATAAACCCTGCCTACGTCGAGGCCGCTCGAAGCTCCACGATTGTCGCTTCTTCACTTGATAATCCCAAGGTGGAAATTATCATCGGTGACGGTCGTCGCTACCTCAACGCACATCCGGATAAGTACGATGTCATTATTAACAATACGATCGCGTATTGGCGCTCACACGCCACCAACCTGCTAAGCCGCGCTTACTTAGAGCTGGCGCAAAGTCACCTCAAACCAAAGGGTATTGTGTATTGGAACAGCACCAAGTCAACCGCCGCTCAAAAGACAGGTGCCGTTGTCTTTCCGTATCTAATGCGCTTTCAAAATATGCTGATTGGGAGCAATCACCCGATCAACGTAAACAAGGCGCACTGGATCGAGGATCTCATTGCCTGGAAGATTAACGGGCGATTTGTTCTACCAAGAAATGCAGCACTGAAGATCGCCCAAGAAGTCGTAGAAGAGTCGCCTTGGAAGGGCGAACCCCCTTGGGAGTCTCGCGAGGAGATTCTAGAGCGCCTAAAGAACGTACCTGTCATCACCGACGACAACATGATTACTGAGTGGTCCCTTAAAGACACCTTTCCCTAAGCGTAGCTGTTCACGACTCACTCGCAGGCAATGGCGCCTTGGGGTTTCACGGTCGACCTATCAGAAATAGTAAGCTCCTCCAGAGCCCGAGTCGAAATCGGCTCCAGCCGCAGAGACGCTCAGGAATTTTCTTTGCCGTTAAAAAGAGCCCTCAACTATTAGAGCGCTTTCTTGCTCATCGATGCTTACCCAATTTAAGCTCAGTGGCTCTAAAGTCGGCCCTCATGGGCAAAAGAGGCATCGAGCAAACAGTTTTCATCTAAACAAAACGACTAGGCATTTAACTCTCGAGCGGTCATCTTGCCCAGCTGAGACATATGCACCTCGTCGGGGCCATCGGCAATCCGCGAGAACCTTGCCAAGGTAAATACCTCAGGAATCAGGGTGTCCTGACACACACCCATGCCGCCGTATACCTGCATGGCCCGATCAGCGACCTGTTGCGCCATGTTGGGCGCCACAATTTTAACCATAGAGATATAGGGCCTCGCCGCTTGCATGCCCTGAGTATCCATGACGTGTGCAGCCTGCAAAGTGAGCAGTCGGGCCTGTTCGATATCGCAACGACAGCGGGCAATTTCGTGTTGCACGCTAGTTTTTTTGATCAGTTTTTCTCCAAAAGCCACGCGCTCGTCTGCCCGCGCGCACATCAGTTCTAGGCAACGCTGAGCTAGCCCCACTAACCCCATGGCGTACTGAAATCGGCCAGGACCAAGACGGCCTTGGGCAATTTCAAAACCGCAGCCCTCACCTTTAATCATATTGCTTACCGGCACCCGAACGTTATCGAACAGAAGCTCGGCTTCGCCGCCGGGGGAGTGCAGATTGTCGAATACTCGTAATTCCCGAACCAGCTTTACGCCGGGGGTATCCCTGGGCACTAAAATTGTGGAGTGCTGTCGGTGTCGGTCGTTTTCTGGGTTAGATTTACCCATCACCAACATAATTTTACAGCGCGGATTTATCGCATTGGTGGTCCACCACTTGCGGCCATTCAACACGTATTCATCGCCATCGCGTTTAATTTCCAACTCCATGTTAGTGGCATCAGAAGACGCCACCTGGGGTTCAGTCATGGCGTAGGCACTGCGAATTTCGCCTGCCAGCAAAGGGTTAAGCCACTGTTCCTGCTGCTCCAACGTGCCGTATTTTGCCAGCACTTCCATATTGCCCCGATCGGGCGCGTTGCAATTAAAAACTGCCTGAGCCCAGATCACCTTGCTCATGGTTTCAAACAGTGGCGCAATCTCTACGTTAGTTAGGCCAGGACTCCAAGGCTGGTATTCATGGGGCAGGAACAGATTCCACAACCCTTCGTCCTTCGCCTTTACCCTCAGTTCGTCAAACCAAGGAGGCGTTTGCCAAAGATTGTCCTGATTTAAAGTCCAGGTATTCCAGTCATGCTCACGAGGGTAAATGTGAGCCTCCATGAACGCTTGCAGTTGCGCGTTGATGGCTGACACTTTTTCGTTGACTTCAAAACCCATACTCACAAACCTCAGTTTTTGTAGCTATCGGCCAAACGGTTTACCGCTTGATAAAACTCGCCCACCGTATCCTGCACTATGTCAGAGGCACTTTTAACTTCATCAATGCGCCCAGCCACCTGACCCGACAATGGAATAGCCGCCTCCATATCACCCCCGAAGTAGAGATCGGGTATATTCGCCATGTGCTCCATGACATTGAACGCCCCCATGGGTTCCAGCATTTTAGTTCGTTCTGTGCGCAACGCGCGCAAAGCGGGACGAGACTGTTGATTGAGAAATACCGTGTCGGTTGCCTTAGCGGACACCACCGCCTGCTTCCAGTTGTTGTGCACGGGTGAGTCGGAGCAGCTGAGCATTCGGGTACCCATATGCACGCCCTCTGCGCCCATAGCAAATGCGCCGGCCATGGAAAGGCCATCACACATACCACCCGCTGCAATAATTGGAAGATCTGTGCGTAAACGAATCAGCGGCAACAACACCATGCTCGATACCGGACTGGGGTTTTTAAAGCCGCCCCCCTCGCCGCCTTCCACCACCAAACCGTCTACACCACAATCGATAGCCTTTAGTGCCATCTCAAGCGTGGGTACCACATGAAATACTTTGATCCCCGCCTCTTGAAAAGCCTGTGTACAAACATTGGGGCTGCCCGAAGAGGTCGTTACAAACTTAATATTCTGCTTAATCACAAAGTCGACAATATCGGTACCCTTTACGTAGGACAAAGCGACATTCATGCCAAAAGGCTTGTCGGTGAGGTCGCGCATTTTTGCGACCTCATTGCGAATATTGTCGAACTCACCCGAGGCAGTTTCGATGACACCCATGCCGCCGGCATTGCTGACTGCGGAGGCGAGTTGAGCCCGCGCAATCCAACCCATAGGTGCCTGAATGATGGGGTAATCAGTACCAGTCATTGCGGTGACACGGTTTTTAATCGGTTGTGCTTTGGTCATGTTGTACCTCAAATAGGGATAGGGCTTAGGTGCGTGAAAGCATTGTTTCCACGCCTGTGCCCTGCAATAGGGCATCGACTGATGCGCGATCTGCATCACTCAAGGCGCGGTAGCGCTCGTTAGTCCACCTCAGACACTTAGCTTGATAAGGGAACGTCTGCTGAGTCCAGCGAGCGCCATCAATTTCAGACTCCCAGGTTTTGTCACCGGCTTGCACGGCGCGGGCGTTGGCCAGCTGCGCCGGGGCGTAGACACGCCCTATTTCTTGCATCAAGCCGCGCAAGCTTTCAGGTTGATCGCCCAACTTAATCCAGTCCTGTGCCTTCGGCTCATGTCCACTCTGGTCATCCATATGATCTACCCAACCTACCGTCCGCGGAGACACCTCATGGGCGATGGCTCTAGGCGTCGGGTCAAAACCCACCAACTGGGTGAGCTGACCATAAAGGCCGAAGTCTCCGGCGCCAGG
>ERZ891134.2042-NODE-2042-length-12544-cov-4.007847_pt1 | contig 12544 bp, 10 predicted proteins | sample MGYA00520888_ERZ891134 | MGnify/ENA primary metagenome ERZ891134 (study PRJEB32303, sample SAMEA104408692) | aquatic metagenome | biome: Brackish water; feature: Coastal; material: water | place: Baltic Sea | collected 2014-10-23 | depth 10 m ... | reverse complement strand
CGCTTTAAGCGATGGTATTGTGCGTTTTCGTAAAGGTAAAGACGGTCGTAGCTTTGTTTCTGTAGAAGCACAAGCGTAAGATTCACTATACAAATTGTAGCCGTCGATGCACATCGACGGCTTTTTTTATTTAATATATACAAATCAATGAAACCCATCGTAGAATTTAAAAATCCCAAAGATTCGCTCACCTTTATGAATGAATTGGTACTCCCTAACGACACCAATACTTTGAATAACCTAATGGGCGGGAGGATGTTGCATTGGATGGATATTTGTGCGGCCATGGCGGCTCAAAAACACAGTAATAGGATAGTGGTTACCGCGGCAGTAGATAGTGTATCTTTTAGAGAATCTATACGTTTGGGTGACGTAGTATCTTTAACCGCTTATGTTACCCGTTCCTTTAAATCGAGTATGGAGGTTTTTATTGAAGTATATGCCCAAAATATCCCAACGGGTGAGAAAATAAAATCAAACGAAGCCTATTATACTTTCGTTGCCCTCGATTCCCGACATAGACCGGTTCAAGTGCCACAGGTTCAGCCGGAAACCGAACAAGAACAAGAAAAATATAACGGCGCATTAAGACGCAGGCAAGTGAGACTAATTTTGGCTGGAAAAATGAAGCCCGAAGATGCACAAGAATTGAAAAACTTGTTTTTGTAATACTTTTTTATGGGGGATAACCCGGATCAATTATGCTTTATTTTGGTATAACATACCAATTCGTAATTAACCGGTTGTATCCCTACCCAATCTTTTAGATTGGAGTAGATGTCAAATGAGCATTTCCTCTAAATTAATCCAATTTCTCTTAATCGCTGCATCAGAAACTCATTAGCTGAACAATCCTCATATTTTTTTGGATGTTCTTCACTGATACAAGAAGACAAACAATCAAGTCGGGCTTCAGGTCGCGGATGCAGGAAAAAAGGAATGCTAAAGCGTGGTTCTGACCATTTATGTTGAGGCGGATTTACCACCCGATGAGTGGTGCTTTTTAATCGATCATTGGTAAGTCGCTGTAACATATCGCCTACATTAACCACTATATGATCTTCTACTTCGGTAATTCCTATCCATTCCCCTTGCCGGTTCAGTACCTCAAGTCCATCTGCGCTAGCCCCGACCAACAATGTAATTAGATTTATATCCTCGTGCTCTCCAGCGCGAATGGCATCTTTCGGATCAGATGTAATAGGAGGGTAATGAATAGCCCGCAAAATAGAATTACCATTGTATACCTTATCGTCGAAATAGTGCTCGTCTAAATCTAAAAAGAGCGCAATGGCACGCAATACGTACAATCCGGTTTGCTCTAAAGATTTATACAAAAGCGCTCCGTATTCATTGAAGGAAGGAAGTTCTTTTACATTCTTATTTGGGCGAAATTGCGGCGGATTGATATCGTTCTCATCAATATATTGTCCGAAGTGCCAAAACTCTTTTAAATCGCCTGCATTGCGGTCTTTAGCATGTTCTTTTCCAAATCCCGTGTACCCGCGTTGACCTCCACCTTCCGTATCGTCATATTGATCTTTTATTTCCTGGGGAAGCCCAAAAAAAGCCTCAACATTTTGATATAAAGCCTTTAAGTCACTTTCGGGCATGCCGTGATTTTTTATCGCAACAAAACCAATTTCTTCATAGGCATGACCCAAAGATTGAACAAAGTTGATTTTATCTGATTCCGTACCATTGATAAATGACGATAGATCGAGCTTAGGGATCATTTTCATTGGGCGAATTTAATAAAAATTAAAGAGAATATGAGTTGAATTAGAAGTTCAACAGTATTGGCAACAAAGTTACAATTTAAATGAAGGGTGAGGGGAAGAGGGAGTAATCAGAAAGTGGGATTTTCTTGGTGTAAACTTTCTTCTAAAATAATAGAAATTGTAGTTTTAGAAGGTGGTTTTAATTCTGAGTTCAGGCAATTATCGATTTCGGATAAGAGTTTTAAATAATCCTGCCATTGGGGATTAATGGAAATATGAGCCGAAATATGGTTGTGAATTTCTGGCTCAACTTCCTTATAATGAAATAGTAATAGGTCGTTTTCGGTAATAATTCTATCCATATTAGGGGCGTTTGTTCTAAATTATAACGCCCGGAAATACGGATTATTTTATCTTGACTGAATTTTTTTCTGAAAACTTTCTCAAATTGGTCAAGGCGTAATGCATACGACCTATACATGTATTAATATTAGTATTGGTAATGGCAGCGATTTCTTTGAAGCTAAGTTGGGCATAACTCCTAAGTACAAGCACTTCTTTTTGCTCTTCTGGAAGCATTTTAATCCATGCATACAACTCGTTATGTTCCTCTTGTTCGATGCGAATGTCTTCTTGTGATTTATCAGCAATAAATAATGTTTCGAACAAGTCGCTACCATCTGATGTAACCACGGTGGGCATGCGTTTTTTTCTTCTCAAACTGTCTATTGCCATGTTGCGGGCAATTCTTAATGCCCATGGCAAAAATTTATCTTCGTGGTTGTATTTCCCTCGTTTGATATTGTGAATTATTTTGATAAAAGTCTCTTGGAAAATATCTTCCGCTATGTAGGAATCATTAACAATATTCATTACACTGCCGTAAATACGGTCTTTGTGGCGATTGACTAAAATTTCAAAAGCCGCTGTGTTTCCTTCGACGTAACGTTTGATTAAAACGCCATCTGCGATGCATGTGTTTGCCATAATAATACCTCCTTTAGGTTAAAGTTAAACGTAAGTTTTTTTTAGGTAGTATTTTGGCTTATAGGCGTTTTTAGATATTTGTTGAAACGCAAGAAAGACAAGATTTTTGATTATTGCAAATTTATTTTAAGATTTCTTCGCAAATCCATTTAAAAAATCCACTCCGCTCATTTTGGATTTACCCGATAACTGAAGCGTTAATACTTTCAATGCTCCTTCGTTAAAAACAATGACAAGTGATTTCTGATAAATGCCAACTCCTAACTCTACAGCATCAAAGGATTCAAATAACGCTGCTTGGAATATTTTAATGTCGCCCCACTGAGATTCAATCCAGGCTCCCGGATAGGGGGAAAGTCCGCGAATTTTATTTAGAGCATCTTGAGAATTCATTTGTAGACTTAAACGACACGTCTCTCTTGTGATTTTTGGAGCAACTTTAGACGAAATACCTTTGTTAATTTGTGGAATTGTGGGTGTGTTTTTTCCAAAATGGGCAATCTTATTTAGGGTTTTTACCATTAATTCGCTCCCGTTTACCATCAATACGTCGTGTAAAACTCCGGCATTCATATCCGATGTGATCTCTGTAGATGCTTGATCTATGATATCACCTGTATCAATTTCATGTTTCAAGAAAAAGGTACTTACTCCGGTGGTGGTTTCACCATTTATAATAGCATGTTGAATGGGAGCAGCCCCTCTGTAATCAGGTAATAATGAAGCATGTAAATTAACCGTACCTAAAGGGGGGAAATTCCACACTTTTTCAGGCATCATTCTAAAGGCTATCACCACTCCTAAATCGGGGTTCCATTCTTGTAGTTGCCTCGCAAATTCATCAGATTTTAAATTAGTGGGTTGAGAAACAGGTAATCCCAATCGGATGGCTGCAATCTTCACCGCACTCGATTGTAGTTTTTGACCCCTTCCTGCAGGTTTATCTGGCGCCGTTACGACTCCCACGACTTCAAATCCAGCTTGAGTAATCTTATTCAACGAATTAGCTGCAAATTCAGGGGTACCGTAAAAAACAATTCTCACGGAGCAAAGTTAAGTGACTTTTTTTTGCAATTATTACAAAAACCAGCCTATTTGTATTGTGGGAGCCAACAAAATTGACGAATTTCACGTCTGTTTTAATTCAAAGGTGAAAGTATATAAAATATTCATATCGATGTGCTTGTGCATGTTCACCTTTCTTCGGGTATATGCGCTTCCTTCCGAACAACCCTTGTTTATTCCCAATAAAGGACAATTTCCTAAAGAAGTGTTTGCGCAAGCAAAATTTAATTCGCAGTTGGTTTGGTTTACACAATCGGGGGTTTGGATTCAATTTTTCAAAGAAGGAGAATTAGACAAATTGCACGATAAATCTATTGAAAATCAGGTATTAAATACCCAGGTGGTTCAAATGGAATTTGACAATGCGTATTTTAAACGCCCTAATTTTGACGGACATCAGTCTGCGGAGGTTTATAATTATTTCTTGGGAAAAGATCCTCAATCATGGGTTACGGAAATACACAAATTCAGTCGCTTAAGATTTGATAACGTATATGAAGGGATAGATTTAGAGTTTATTGCCGAAGCCGGGGGACTAAAATATAATTGGATTGTACACAAAGGAGCCAATCACAGTCAGATAAAAATCAGTTACAAAGGGGCCCAATTACAAAGAGTAGGTGACATCGAATATCAATTATTAGGTGATTCAGGAAATTTATTATTCACAGAGTCGATGCCTGAAATCTACCAATTAAACGAGCCTCAAAAGCGAAGAGCCGGGACTTATGTGGTATCCAATAATTCGGCAACCATACAATTGGAAGAATCCATTTCAACAGACAAAGATGCTACATGGATTATAGATCCATTTTTAGTTTTTAGCACCTACAGTGGGTCACTTGCGGATAATTTTGGTTGCACAGGAACCTATGATTATCTGGGTAATGCGTATTCCGGGGGTACGGTTTTTAACTTTGGACTTCCTACAACTACAGGGGCGATACAAGTAGATTTCGCAGGCGGAAAAAATGAAAATTTAGGTTATGGGGGCAGCCGAGATGCCGCAATCTTAAAGTTCAATACCATTGGAAATAGTTTGTTGTTTTGTACTTATTTAGGGGGAAATAATAACGAACAACCGCATTCTATGGTGGTAGATTCGCAATTTAACCTCTTTATAATGGGTACCACCCGGTCTGAAAATTTCCCGGTTACCTCAAAAGCCTATGATACCACCCAAAATGGGGATTATGATTATTTTATCACACGATTAAATAAGAATGGAAGCGCTTTGTTAGGCTCCACCTATTTTGGATCTGTAGGACTGGATGGGGTGGGTGCGGATAGGTCCAATCGCAATGTGAATGACTTTTCTCTTATCTATAATTACGCAGATGAATTTCGCGGAGAAATCATTGAAGATGCCGAAAATATTTATATAGGAGGGGTTACCTATTCTACCAATTTCCCTCACACGGTGAGTACGCCTTATCCAACAACTTTTTCAACTTCTAATGGGGTTATGTTTTCGTTCAATAAAAATTTAAACAACCTCAATTGGTCGCATGTAATAGGTACCAATCAAGATAATTTTGATGCGATTTACGGAATCGCGTTGAACGATTCCGGACAAATTTTCGGTGCAGGAGGTACGTATTCATCACAAACAAACAGAAACGATTTCTTGGTGCATTATGGAGCTAATTGGTTTGGACAGGGTAATAATGGGCTAAATGGAACTTCCGCAGATGCAATTCTATTGCGATTGAATATATTAAATGGTGAATATCAAAACGGTCGATATTTTGGAACCGGTGAATATGACCAAGCTTTTTTTGTACAAACCGATAATGCAGGCAGACCTTATATTTTTGGACAAACAGAAGGGAGTTTACCTGCTATAAATGCCCGATATCACGATGATAGAAACAACGGTCAATTTATTGCCCGATTTAGTAAGAATTTAGGAGCTATTGAATTGCAATCGTGTTTTGGAGCCAACGGAAATCTACCCAATATAAGTCCCTCTGCGTTTTTAATTGATAGATGCGAACGTATATTTATCTCAGGATGGGGCGGAAATACCAATTCCGCTTTATACGATGTAAATACAGGAAATGAAAAAACATTCAGAAATAGAGGCAATACGCGTAATCTACCACTGACAGCGGATGCCATTCAACGACAAACCGATGGAAGTGATTTTTATGTGGCTGTTTTTGCAAAAAACATGTACGATTTGGCTTTTGCCACGTATTTCGGTGGGATTACCCGCTTGAATGCAGAAGCGGAGGAGCATGTAGATGGGGGCACGAGTCGATTCGACAAAAAAGGCATTATATACCAGAGTTTGTGCGGAGGTTGCAGACAAAATGGAGTGTATCCAACCACACCTGGGGCTTGGAGTCGGAATATGCCGAGTTCCAATTGCAATAATGCCATGTTCAAAATTGACGTAGAAAACCTCAATAGAAAGCCCTTAATGAATCCCGATTTTGTTCAAATCATCGCAAACGACAAAATTGATATTGCGCTTGAAGCTAAAGATCCCGACCTTCATGACACGGTAAGGGTCTATGCAAGGTTCCGGAATTTACCCGCGTTTTTAGGAAGCGATACTCCAATTATTGTTATTCAAGAAGGTATCGGATCGGCTAACATAAGTGTAAAATGGCAAACCAATTGTAAATCGGTTTTAACGGATACCCTTATTATCGACGTTATGGTATTCGATTGCGGATGTCCTACCGCAGACACGTTTTACACGACCATCAAAATATTGGTCACCCCGCCTCCTTTAGTGTTACCCCCAGATGCCATTTGTGTATTATTTGAACGCTTTCAAAATCGGATGCGCATCGAATGGCCCTCGCAAACGGCCAATAGCGCCTATTTTAAATATTTCCTTTTGGTTAAAACCTTTCCAGATGGTACCCAAACAATATTAGACACCCTTAGAACTAATGCCGCTGGTTTTTTTGTAGATAATAACGTAGTGGATCCTCATGTAAATAACTATTGTTATGAAATTATAGCGGTTAATATTTGTGATGAGGTAGTTAATGCCCCTTACAAATGGTGTAGTGTGAGTTCATTAAATTCGCCACTTACACCGGTTCATCTAATTAGTGCAAGTGTTTTTGAAGACAGAAGGGTAGATGTGAAATGGGAGATGTCTCAAGAACCTGAATTCAAAGACTTTGAGGTTTACCGATACAAAAAAAGTGTGGGGTCGAAACCTGGAATGCCCTTTTTAATTACCAAAGACACCTTTTTAACAGATTCCTCATTCGATGTTGACTTAGAATCTTATTGCTATGAAATTGTAGTTACAGATAAATGTGGCCACATAAGTAACGCCTCCAATCTGGGCTGTAATGTGGTTTTAAAAGGAAGTTCAAAATACTGGCCCGATCCTTATTTTGATTTGGAGTGGGATGATTATAGGGGGTGGCAAAACGGGGTTTCCAATTGGGTTATTGAAAGAAAACACGAGGGAAATCAAGGTTTTGGGTTCTTAGGTTCCACAAGTGGCGATAGAACTTTTAGAGATGCTGATTTAGACTATGATTGGGGTGGATACTCTTTTCGAGTTACTGGGAAAGAATCGATTCAAGGCGGGCAGGTTGATTATAACGCAACAACTGAAAGTAACTGGATTTACTTGATTCAGCCTCCTGAAGTATGGGTGCCGGATGCATTCACGGTGAACGGTGATGGAATCAATGAGAATTGGGGGACCTTTCCGCTATTCGTTAGGAAATACTCCATGAAGGTATATGATAGGTGGGGTAAGAAAATATGGGAATCTACCGCAAAAAAGCAGCAATGGGATGGAATGTACAACGAAAAACAAGTACCCGATGGGGTATATGCGTGGCTACTGACCTTCGAAGGTTGGGATAATGAAACGTATCAAAAAACAGGCACCGTTTTGGTAATTCATTAATTTTCACGCCCCAATAACCACTCCGATAACTCGGTTAATAATGTAATATCGTATCCCCAATCTTTTAGTTGGTTCAAATCATTCATGCTTTTTTGATGATAAGAGGCGGCCAATTCTTGAATGCCTTTGTCGAGACCTAGACTTCTCCAATGTGAAATAACTGGTTCTATACGGACCTCCCCTTGAATTTCAAAAAGGGAATGGGTTAGATCTGGATCTAATTCTAGAGATTTGATTTTTAACCACGTGTTTTTTCCTTCAAGGATATCTCCACCTTGTTTTTTGCCGGTTTTAGATTCGTCTCCAAAGGTGTCTAAATAGTCATCCATCATTTGGAAGCTCATGCCTGTTTGCAAGGCAAAATCGTAAAAAGTTTCGGCATGTTCTAATTTTCCACCTGCACTTAAGAATCCCATTTTTAGGGCGGCGCCTAAAAGTACCGCCGTTTTTTGACGAATCATATCCAAATAGGCATTTTCGGTAACCTGTGCTCCGTGTGCTGCGAAATCCATATCCTTTTGCTGTCCTTCACAAACTTCTGTTGCCGTTTTGATGTAACAACTTAATATTTCATCCTTATTAGGACCTGAGTATTGATGCCAAATCTCAAATGTTTTTACCAATAAATTATCACCCGATAAAATAGCTGTAGGTATATCCCATTTGACATGTACAGTAGGTTTTCCTCTGCGCACATCCGCACGATCCATTATGTCGTCGTGTACCAAACTGAAGTTGTGAAAAACTTCAACCAAATGAGCGATAGGCAATGCGATTTTTTCATCGCCATTTGCAGATTGATTTCCTATGAGGCTAAGTAATGGACGTATCCGTTTTCCCCCAAGAGAAAGGATATAGTTCATAGGCTCATATAGGTTTTGGGGACTGCCTGTAAACGGGTTTTCCAATAAATAATTGAAATAGGCTTCTTGTAAGTATTGTATTCGAGAATTTATCATTCTATTAAAATTAAATCTATGGTTCGTTCTTCGGGTAGGGCGCGCTTCACTTTTACGTATAAATAATCGCCCAATTGATAGGTGCGTTTGGTTCTTTTGCCAACAACGATTCGTTTATCTTCAACGAAAGTAAAACGATCAAAGGTGATATCGCGCAGTCGGATCAACCCTTCGGCATGATATTCCGAAATAGTGGCATATATACCCCATTCGGTAACACCGGTTACACGTGCTTCGAAAGATTCTCCTTCATGGCGTTGCATTAACTCGGTTAATTTATACTTGATACTGGCACGTTCGGCATCGGATGCCATTTGTTCGCGATTGCTTGAATGTTTGGCGAGTGCTTCGATCAATTCGGACTTTAGTAAAGCCTTTGAATAATTGCTTTGTAAGTATTCAAATAATAGTCGGTGGGCTAATAAATCCGGATATCGACGGATGGGAGAGGTGAAATGGGTATAAAACGGAAACGCCAATCCGAAATGGCTTGTTTTTTGTCCGGTATAAACGGCTTTGGCCATGGTTCTAATCGACATTTGTTGCAATAATTCTTGTTCTGGCTTGCCTTCGGTTCTTTCCAAAAGGGTGTTGAAGGAAGCCCTCATTACCTTTTCGTTTTCAATTTGAATGGGGTAACCCAGTTGTCTGCAAAATTTAGCAAATTCTATCAATTTATCCGGTGGCGGCTCATCGTGTGTGCGATAAATGAACGGTACAGGAGGTGTTTTGGCGTCATATACCGTCTTGGCCACAATTTTATTGGCCAGCAACATATATGTTTCAATCAGTTTATGGGTGTCAAAACGTTTCTTTTCAATTACTTGAGTGGGGAGTAGATCAGCATCTAATAAAAATCTCAACTCTTTAGATTCAAATTTCAAAGCTCCTTCTTTATAACGAATTTCCTCGTGCTTTTTAGCAATCGTGTTTAATAGGGCTAATTCGGTGTAATGACTTCCCAGTTTCTCATCTAGCTGATTTTGAGCCGTTTCGTATGAAAAACGAAAGTCGCTATGAATGATGGTTTTGGTAATTCTCGTTTTTTGGATATTGAAATTCTTGTCGAATTCTATAATCACAGAAAAAGCGTATCGATCTTCATTTGGGCGCAAAGAACACAAATCATTACTCAACACTTCTGGTAGCATGGGTATGGTTCTGTCTACTAAATAGACTGAGGTGGCTCTGTTCGCGGCCTCTTTATCGAGTTCAGTTCCCGACTTTACGTAATGTTCAACATCGGCAATATGTACTCCAATTTCAATATTACCGGTTTCTAAATGCCGAATGGAAAGAGCGTCGTCAAAGTCTTTCGCATCCTCTGGATCAATAGTAAACGTACATACATCTCGAAAATCTTCACGATAATCGGCCATTTTTATTTCGTGAGACACGGCCTCACTTTCTAACAATACCTCTTTTGGGAATTGGGTACTGAATCCAAACTCGGCCACAATCGCGTGAATTTCCGTATCGTGTGCTCCTGGAACCCCAAATACTTCGACAATTTCACCAATGGGAAATCTACTATTTCTAGGGAAATCAGTCACTTTTACAAGAGCCTTATGACCGTCTAATGCATTATCGACTTCGCCTTGGATTTCAATATCGGGCAATCCACTTCCGGGTGAAAGTAAATAAGCTCTATTGTCAAAAACATCCAGAGTTCCCATTATTTTAGGTGGATTACGCGATAATAAAACTACGTCTTCAAAGGATTGCCGTTTGCCTTTTTGGGTATACGAAACTTCAACTAAATCTCCTGGCAATAATTTATCTGTTACTCGCGTAGGTAGGTAAACCCATTCGCGATCGTCTTTTTCAAGTACCAATTCGCCCCGTTTACTGGCAGTGATGGTTCCCCGTAAAACTTGACCACTAATTATAGCCTGAAACTGTCCTTTTGATGGTTGCCGGGCTTTTTTCTTTTGCACAAGAGATAATAAGGCTAAATGAATTTGTTCTTTTGAGATGTTGGCATCTATTGGAAGGCGGGAATAAATGCGATTGACATTTAAGCTGCCTTTTTTTTGGTCGCTCAAAATGGCATATACCACTTGCTCGACGAAACTTGGTTTTTTATTTGTATTCAATGTGTTATTCGTAGTAGTCTAAATCTTTGTGGAAAGACTCCTCGACGTGCAAAGTTCCCCAAATTGCAAGAGAAACGCAAATAATTCCGACGAACATTGCTGAGTGAATAGGGGAATCAAAAACCACTTCGAAATACTCATAGCTCCAAGTGATAATTAAAATTCCACCGCGAACGAAATTCGGAACTGTAGCGGCAACTGTACTTCTAATATTGGTACCAAATTGTTCAGATGCATTGGTTACAAACAAAGCCCAATAACCGGTGGATATTCCTAGCATCAACGCCAAAAAGCGATAATAATTAGGCGAACCAATTGGACCATATAGGTATAATCCCATTATTATAATAATGCTCGAGAGGTAAATCAGAATTACTTTTTTACGACTTTGCATGACTTGCGATAATATTCCCGACAATAAATCGCCACTAGATAGACCTACATAACTCCAAAGTACCATTTCTTTAGTGGGGATGAGTTCTAAAATGTGTTCATTTCCAGTAATTGCAGGAAGAAACCGGTGTGCTAATGCTATTAAAACTCCAACAACAAACCATACCGGTAAGCCAATGACGATGCAAGCCAAATATTTAAAAAATGTTTTTTTATCTTGAAAAAGTTGGAAGAAGTTACCTCGCTTCACTATTCCATCGCCTTCTAGTTTTTGGAACATATTACTCTCAAATGTGCCTGCGCGCAGCAATAATAAAAGTAAACCCATACCTCCGCCGACGATATATGCCACTTGCCAATTGGCCACAGGGCTTCCGATAATGGATTCAATTATGCCTCCGAGCCAATCTCCCTGATTTGAAACGAAGAAAGCGGCAACCGCACCCAATGCCCCAAACGTTACAATTATCATCGTTCCAATTCCCCGTTTTTTTATTGGCATCAATTCGGCCACTAAGGTAATGGCAGCTCCCAGCTCACCCGCAAGCCCTAAACCCGCTATGAAACGCCACATCTTATACGCCCAAAGTGTGGTGACGAACGCATTCGCAATATTGGCAATGCTGTAAATTAATATGCTTCCAAACAAAACACTCACACGGCCTTTTTTATCGCCGTAAATACCCCAAAATAATCCACCCAATAACATTCCCGCCATTTGCCAGCGAAAAAGCACGGTTTCATTGGTTAGGAAATCAATAGAAAGGGCATCTAAGCTTTCTTTTTTGATGATATTGAATAAAATCAAATCGTAGATATCTACAAAATAGCCTAAGGAGGCCACTACAATCAAAATAGCAATGTTTTTAGTAGATTTAACCGACGTGTCCATAGAAATTACTTATTTGTCAAAGATGCACAAAATTTTTCGAGTTCGAGTGCATCTGTAGCATCAAAAGTATCAAAATTAGCACTATCTATATCCAAAACACCCCAAATCTTATTATCAATAAAAATGGGCACCACAATTTCCGAATTGGAAACTTCGCTGCATGCAATATGCCCTGGAAATAAGTGTACATTGGGAACCACTATGCTTTTTTCTTTTTGCCAAGCAGTTCCACAAACTCCCTTTCCTTTGGGAATTGTGGTACACGCCACCGGCCCTTGAAAGGGTACGAGGTGTAAATTATTTCCCTCGATAATATAAAAACCAACCCACCACGGTTTAAGGTTCTTATATAGCAGGGCACAGGCATTGCTTAAATTGGAGTACCAAGGGACTTGTGGGTCATATAAACCTGACCATTGAGTGTGAATGGTTTGGTAAATTTGAGTTTTAGAGGGAAGAGTCATGTCTTATTTGAAGCAATTTAAAAAATGTGGATGAAAAAAGTCAACAAAATTAGTGAAAACCCCGTTGCGTCTGTA
>ERZ891134.2041-NODE-2041-length-12552-cov-11.712651_pt1 | contig 12552 bp, 9 predicted proteins | sample MGYA00520888_ERZ891134 | MGnify/ENA primary metagenome ERZ891134 (study PRJEB32303, sample SAMEA104408692) | aquatic metagenome | biome: Brackish water; feature: Coastal; material: water | place: Baltic Sea | collected 2014-10-23 | depth 10 m ... | reverse complement strand
GTACAGGTACTGCGGGCAGGTTTCTCCGAAAACGTTCCACGCATCGTCGCGGGCCTCCTGTAGAACCTTGACGGCTTGCTTTGCCGACATGTGCACGATGTACAGGGGCGTATTCGTCATCTTGGCCAGCATGATCGCGCGGTTCGTGGCCTCCGCCTCGGTCTCCCACGGTCGGGTGAGTCCGTGGAACCGGGGATCGGTGTTGCCTGCCGCCAGTGCCTGCTGCACCAGCACGTCGATCGCGATGCCGTTCTCTGCGTGCATCATGATCGTCGCGCCATTGTTGGCCGCCGTCTGCATCGCACGGAGGACTTGACCGTCGTCGCTGTAGAACACGCCCGGGTAGGCCATGAACAGTTTGAAGCTCGTGATGCCCTCGTCCACGAGCTCGTCCATCGCTTTCAACGAGTCGTCGTCAACCCCACCGATGATCTGGTGGAACCCGTAGTCGATGGCGCACTCACCGTCGGCTTTGGCGTGCCAGGCAGCCAGAGAGTCCTGTACCCGCTCCCCGTACTTTTGTACGGCGAAGTCGATGATGGTGGTGGTGCCACCCCAGGCCGCAGCCCGGGTGCCGGTCTCGAAGGTGTCCGATGCGAACGTCCCACCGAAGGGCAACTCCATGTGGGTGTGAACATCCACGCCGCCGGGGATGACGTACTTCCCCTGCGCGTCGAAGACCTGCTCAGCACTCGCGGCGAGATCGGCGCCGAGGGAGGTGTCTCCGGGTGCCACGACCGCGGCAATGGTCTCGCCGTCGATGAGGACATCGGCTTGGTAGCTACCGGTCGCCGAGACGACGGTGCCGTTCTTGATCAGGATCGTCATGGTTCTTCCTCCTCGCTGACGCTTCTCCTGCTGGTGCTCGAGCTGTCGGGCTGCTGTCGGTCAGCCGCCGTCAGGGAAAACTATGGCCGAACTAGGTCGTCGTATGCATCCGGTCGGCGATCTCGGTAGAACGCCCAGCGGTTGCGCACCGTGGTGATCAAGTCGAGATCGAGGTCCCGCACGATCAATTCCGCCTTGTAGGGGTCACCTTTCTCCCCTACGTAGCTCCCCTCGGGATCCACGAAATACGACTGACCGTAGAAATCGTCTTCGCCGAGAGGCTCGATGCCCACCCGGTTGATGGCCCCCACGTAGTACTCGTTGGCCACGGCCGCTGCCGGCTGCTCGATGCTCCACAGGTACTGGGACAACCCGCGCGAGGTGGCCGAGGGGTTGAACACGATCTGGGCGCCGTTGAGGCCGAGCGCCCGCCATCCCTCCGGGAAGTGACGGTCGTAACAGATGTAGACGCCGACCTTGCCGACCGCGGTGTCGAAGACCGGGTAGCCGCCGTTGCCGGGACGGAAGTAGAACTTCTCCCAGAACCCGTTCACATGCGGGATGTGCTGCTTGCGGTACTTGCCCAGGTAGGAGCCGTCGGCGTCGAGCACCGCGGCGGTGTTGTAGAGGAAGCCGGGTCCGGCGTCTTCGTAGACCGGCAGCACCATCACCATGTTCAGTTCCTTGGCCAAGGCCTGGAAGCGCTCGACGACGGGACCGGGGACCGCTTCGGCGTACTCGTAAAACTGCGTGTCCTGCACCTGGCAGAAGTAGGGGCCGTAGAACAACTCCTGGAAGCAGATGACCTGTGTGCCCTGCTTGGCTGCCTCGCGGGCGTATTCCTCATGCTTGACGATCATCGACTCTTTGTCGCCGGTCCAATCGGTTTGGACTAGCGCAGCGCGAACGACGCTCATGGCTTTCCTGCCTTCCTCGCAGTCTGGTCAGCCGGCCTTGGCGACTACTCGTGTGAGCCGGTGCACCGGTTTTGTAATTCCGTACCCTAGACGCAAAAGATTGTGTTACAACACCTGTTTGACAAACTTGTTACACGGTGATTTCGAGTTCGCGAACGAGCCAGGCGACACGCGTGTGAATGACCGGCCAGCGGCCACGATAGGGAGGTGGGGTCGTGACGGTGACCGTCCCTGCCACTGGCACCTCGGTTCCAGCCGAGTCGGTCGTGGCCTTCGTCGAGGACCGATCCCCCCGGGGCATTGCGGCGGCCGTCCACCGAATGATCCGGGCGGGGCAGGCTCAGCCCGGAGATCGGCTACCGACCGTCCGGGACCTGGCCCAGCACCTCGGCGTTAGTCCGGCGACGGTCAGCGAAGCGTGGCAAGCGCTCGGAGCAGTCGGTGCGATTCACGCCCGCGGCCGGGCCGGGACTTTCGTCCGGGACATGGCCGAGCCCACCCGACCGACCCGATACCTGGGCATCGGGGGAGCGCCGAGCACCGAGGAATCCGCCACACTGGATCTGTCGACGGGAACCCCGGACCCTGAGTTGTTGCCGGCCCTGCACGAAGCGGTCGAGCGATTCACTACCGGCGCGACGGCTTGGACGTCGAGTTATCTCGACGAGCCAGTACTCCCGGCGCTTCGCGAGCACCTCGAGCAGTCGTGGCCCTTCCGAGCCCAGCGGCTGACCGTCGTGGACGGCGCCCTCGACGGGCTGTCGCGGATCGTCGATCAGCTGGTCGGCCTCGGCGACCGCGTGATCATGGAGTCACCGGGATTCCCGCCGCTGATCGACCTGCTGGATCGCGCCGGCGCCGACGTGATCCCCGTCGCGATCGACGAACAGGGCGTGATCCCCGCGTACCTGGCTCGGGCTCTGCGCTCGGCACCCGTGGCGGTCTTCCTGCAGCCGCGAGCACACAACCCCACCGGTACGTCGATGACCCGGTTGCGCTCGAGTCAGCTCGCTGAAGTGCTCGCGGGCAGCCGCGCGTGGGTGATCGAGGACGATCACTGCGGCGACATATCGCTGGCAGAGGATGTGAGCATCGGACAATTCCTGCCGGACCGTTGCGTGCACATACGTAGCTACTCCAAATCACACGGACCGGACTTGCGCATCGCCGCGGTCGGTGGAGCGGCCGAGGTCATCGACCCGATGGTGGCCCGACGCATGCTCGGTCCGGGTTGGACCAGCCGGCTTCTGCAGGCCGTGTTACTCGACCTGCTCACGCACGCCGATCCGCAGGAGAGCGTCCGACAGGCCCGCATCGCCTACACCCGTCGAGGCACGTTGTTGCGGGAGAAGCTCAAAGACCGCGGAATCGCGGCGAGCCCCGGTGACGGCATCAACGTGTGGATCCCGGTCGAGGACGAGCGGTCGGCCCTGATCACGTTGGCTGCCGCCGGCATTCGGGTGGCGCCGGGATCGCCGTTCGTGGTGACCGCAGACAGCACGACCGGAGATGCGATTCGGGTGACGACGGGTCGTCTGCCGGACGATGAAGATCGGATCGACGAAGTCGCGAGCATCATCGCCCGGGCGGCGGGCTCTGCCGGCGGTGCACTCCGCTAACCCCGAACGCGCGGGCTTCCACCCTCGAACGGGGCGCCGGATCGATTGCTGGCCCTCTCGCCACAACTGTCGTTACAACGGTCCTTACTTCACGCCCCAGCGGCCACGGTGACGCTATAGCGTGGTGGGCGGCAGATCTGCCACGCGCTGAACGAGTCGAAGGAGTGACAACGATGGACGCGGTTTTCGTTGATGGGAAATCCCGCCCCGGTACCTCGGGTGCTCGCGGTCAGGTCGTTAACCCGGCCAATGACGAGGTCATTGCCGATTACGAGTACGCGGGCGCGGAGGATGTCGATGCCGCGGTGCGGGCCGCACGATCTGCCTACACCGACTGGTCCACTGCGGCCCCCGTGGAACGCAGCGAAGCCCTTCGCGCGTTGGCGGATCGGATGCAGTCGCGCTCGGAAGAGTACGTCGCGGCGGAAACGGCGCAGGCCGGAAAGCCGTTGCGTTTGTCCCGAGAATTCGATGTGCCGGGCTCCATCGACAACGCTGCGTTCTTCTCCGGTGTGGCCAGGAACCTCGAGGGCAAGGCGTCGGCCGAGTGGGATGGCGACCACACGTCCATCATCCGTCGCGAGCCGCTAGGTGTCGTGGGCTCCATTGCTCCATGGAACTACCCACTGCAGATGGCCATGTGGAAGGTCCTTCCCGCGATCGCCGCGGGTAACACCATCGTGCTCAAGCCCGCGGAGATAACCCCGACGACCACCGTGATGTTGGCCGAGGACTGTATGGCCGCGGGAATTCCGGCCGGCGTCGTCAACGTGGTGGCCGGTGCCGGCCCGGTGGCCGGTGAAGCACTCATGTCGCACCCGGACGTGAACATGGTGTCCTTCACGGGGTCGACCGCTGTCGGTCAACGCGTAATGGAACTCGCGACCGCCACCTTGAAGCGAGTCCACCTCGAACTCGGTGGGAAGGCTCCCTTCCTGGTCTTCGATGACGCTGATCTCGACGCGGCTGTGCAGGGCGCTGCGGCCGGTGCGCTGATCAACACCGGACAGGACTGCACCGCGGCGACCCGCGCGTACGTCCAGCGGCCGCTGTACGACTCCTTTGTCGAGGCGGTCAGTGAGCTGTTCTCGCGCGTTGTCATCGGAGACCCACTCGATGATTCCACCGACATCGGTCCGCTGATTTCTCGCCGGCAGCAAGACAGGGTGGCCGGTTTCGTGGATCGGGCTCGCGCCGACGGAGCCACCGTGCGCGCGGGCGGCCACATCCCGACCGGAGATTTGGCCAAGGGGGCCTTTTATCCGGCCACGGTGATCACCGACGCCGCCCAGACCAGCGAGATCGTTCAAGCGGAAGTTTTCGGACCGGTGTTGGTCGTCCTACCGTTCGACTCCGACGATGAAGGCATCACGCTGGCAAACGACACTCCCTACGGCCTGGCGGCATCGGCGTGGTCGACCGATGTGTTTCGAACACTTCGGGCCCAGCGTGAGATGCAGGCGGGGTGCGTGTGGATCAACGACCACATCCCGATCGTCAGCGAGATGCCCCATGGGGGCTACAAGCAGTCGGGATTCGGGAAGGACATGTCCACATACTCCCTAGAGGAATACACCCAGATCAAGCACGTGAGTATGGACATAACGGGCACTGCCCGAAAGGAGTGGCACCGCACAATCTTCTCCGAAAAGTGACCCGAATTATCCACCCATCACGCCACTTCGGGCTTATATTCACCCCGGTAGGCGACGGAAAGGACCACCATGATTTCTCAACGTCCGGAGATGGTTGCAACTCTCGCAGGCTCTATGCGCTCGTCGGTTTCGCGCCGTCGACTGCTGCAGGCCGCGGGCATATCGGGCACGGCGGCAGCGCTCGCCGCGTGCGGTGCTGGCGGTGGATCATCGAGTGATCCGACACAGGAGCCCACGACCGAAGAGACCTCCGCCGCGGAGACGCCTGAGGAGACAACCGCCGAGACACCGACGGAGACCGGACCGGAAGACCTGTCCGACGTCGAGAAGGTCATTGCGTGGTCGAACTGGCCGCTGTACATCGACTACGACGATGAAGAGGTCGGTCGTCCCACCCTCGATGCGTTCTCGCAGCAAACGGGCATCGAGGTCACCTACAACGAAGACATCAACGACAACAACGAGTTCTTCGCGAAGGTTCGCACCCAGTTGGAGCAGGGGCAGGACATCGAGCGCGATCTCGTCGTTCTCACTGACTGGATGGCGGGCTTGTGGATCCGGAGCGGATTCGCGCAGAAGTTGGATCCCGCCAACATCCCCAACATGAAGAACCTCGTTGACGAGTACTACGACGTTTCCTTCGACCCTGGTCGGGAGTACTCGCTGCCGTGGCAATCCGGTTTCGGTGGACTCGCCTACAACGTCGACCTTCTCGAGTCGTCTCTGGGCGTCAGCGAAATCACCACGATGGATCAGCTCTTCGACCCGTCATTGAAGGGTCGCATCACGTTGCTGTCCGAAATGCAGGACACGATGGGATGCATGATGGCGTGGCAGGGGGCAGATCCCAGCAACTTCACCGATGCGGAGTTCGAGAACGCCATCGACAAACTCACGGAGATCGTCAGTACGGGGCAGGTCCGGCAGGTCACGGGTAACGACTACATCAACGCACTGGAAACCGGCGACATCATCGCGTGTATCGGATGGTCCGGTGACGTCTTCGCGATGGACGGCAACTACGGCTTCTCGCTGCCGGAGTCCGGAGGCATGCTCTGGAGCGACAACATGCTCATTCCTTCGACGGCCACCCACAAGAAGAACGCCGAGGCCGTCATGAACTACTACTACGAGCCCGAGATCGCGGCGGAAGTCGCCGCCTGGGTCTGGTACATCTCGCCGGTCAAGGGGGCGCGTGAAGCGATGGAGGCGATCGATCCCGAGTTGGTCGACGTTCCCTGGATCTTCCCGACGGAGAAGGAACTGACGAACTCGTACGTCTTCATGACGCTCACTCCCGAGCAAAACGAGAAGTACCAGCGGCTGTTCCAGCAGGCGATCGGTCTGTAACGACATCGTGTGCGGGGGCCATGAGCCCCCGCATCGTCGTCTCGTTGTCCCGAAGGGTGGTCGATGGTCGAGTCACGCAAGGTTGAGGATCTTCACCTTCGCAACCTGACGAAGCGGTTCGGTGACTTTGTCGCAGTCGACGATCTCACCCTGACAATTCCTGCCGGTAGTTTCTTCGCTCTCCTTGGCCCCTCCGGCTGTGGCAAGACCACGACCTTGCGAATGGTGGCGGGCCTCGAGGATCCCTCCGAGGGTTCCATTTCGATCGGCGAGCAGGACGTCACCGGTTTGCGAGCCTTCAAGCGTCCGGTCAACACCGTCTTCCAGTCGTATGCGCTTTTTCCGCACTTGGACATCTTCGAGAACGTCGCCTTCGGTCTTCGGCGGCGGGGAGTCAAGGACATAAAGCCGGCCGTGGAGTCGATGCTCGAACTCGTGGAGCTGACCCCGATGGCTCGCCGCAAGCCCAAGCAACTATCCGGAGGGCAGCAACAGCGGGTAGCGGTGGCTCGAGCGCTCATCAACGAGCCTGAGGTCCTGTTGCTCGATGAGCCGCTCGGCGCGTTGGACTTGAAGCTGCGACGTCAGATGCAGATCGAACTCAAGCGCATCCAGATGGAAGTGGGGACGACGTTCGTGCACGTCACCCACGACCAGGAGGAGGCCATGACGATGGCCGACACCGTCGCGGTGATGAATGAGGGGCGCATCGAGCAGATGGGGGCGCCGGCAGACATCTACGAGCTGCCGGAGACGGTCTTTGTTGCGCGCTTCCTCGGTCAATCGAATCTTTTCGTCGGCAAGCGGGAGTCCAGTGGGTCGGATTCGGTGACGGTAGCGGCGCACGGCCAGCAGTTCACTATCCCGAATTCCCGCAATAATGCCCCGGGCGGTGATGTCATCGTGGGGGTTCGTCCGGAGAAGATGACGATCGTCGACTCGGGTGACCCCATTCCCGACATGCACGACCGCATTGCTGGCCGCGTTGTCGACGTCTCCTACACCGGAGTCAGCACCCAGTACCTCGTGAAGACGAGTTGGGGTGAGGAAATCACCGTCTTCGAGCAAAACGACGTTGTCGGCGATCAGTCGGAAGTCGGTGACTCGGTGGAAGTTCATTGGGCGCGTGACCACGCATTCGGGCTCGATGGAACGGGCACGAGTGCGGACGACGTCGAGTCCGCGATGCCGGTGGTCTGATGCCCGCGTTGATCCCCACCTCGACGTCGGAGGCACCCCCTCAAGTCGCGGCCCGCAAGCCGCGGACGGGGTATCTGCTCCTCGCGCCGGGTATGGGCTGGTTGGCGGTCTTTTTCGCCATCCCGTTTGTGACGCTGTTCATCACGAGCCTGCAGGTTCCCACCGGTGCTTCCGGGGTGTACGCACCCGGGTTCGACATCGCGAACTACGGCGAAGCGCTCTCGCAGTACGGGCATCTGTATATCCGCTCGTTCATCTACGCCGGCCTGGCGACACTGTTCGCCTTGATCATCGCCTACCCGCTGGCCTACTTCATCGCCTTCCGCGGAGGTCAGTGGAAAGGCCTCTTGCTCGTCTTGGTGATCGCCCCGACGTTCGCCAGCTTCTTGTTGCGCACCTACGCGTGGCGCACGATCTTGGCGGATGAAGGACCGGTCACCGGGTTCTTCAACGCCCTCGGCGTCCTGCCCGAAGGGCGAATTCTCAGCACGAGCATCGCGGTCGTCGCGGGCCTGACCTACAACTTCCTGCCCTTCATGATCCTTCCGCTGTTCGCCTCCTTGGACAAACTCGATCCGCGATTGATCGAAGCATCCAACGACTTGTACGCGTCACCGGTTACGACGTTCCGCAAGGTGGTGTGGCCACTGTCGCTGCCCGGGGTGGTCGCCGGCACGTTGTTGACCTTTATCCCCGCATCGGGTGACTACATCAACGCGCAACTACTCGGATCGATCACCACCAGAATGATCGGTTCTGCGATCCAGGTGAACTTCATTCAGTTCCGCGACTATCCGATCGCGAGCGCGCTCTCGGTGATGTTGATGTTCATTATTTTGATCGTCGTGTCGATCTATATCCGCCGATCCGGGACGGAGGATCTGGTCTGATGCGCTTCGTCCGTCGTCATATCCTCACCGTCGCCGCGTTCATCGTGCTGGTGTATCTGTTCATTCCGGTTGCCGTGGTGGGCGTGTTGAGCTTCAACGACCCGCCGAGCAAGTACAACACCAAGTGGTACGGGTTCTCCCTGGACGCGTGGACAAACATGTGTGGAATTCCGGGCGTCTGTGAGTCCTTCATCGAGAGCATCAAGATCGGTCTCATCTCCACCTTCGTGGCCACGGTTCTGGGAACGATGGTCGCGTTCGCGCTCGTGCGTTATCGCTTCCGAGGCCGGAAGACGACGAACCTGCTGATCTTCTTGCCGATGGCGACACCGGAAGTCGTGATGGGATCGAGCCTGCTTGCTTTGTTCTTGAACATGACGTTCCCGCTCGGCACCACGACGGTGATCATCGCGCACATCATGTTCACGATCTCGTTCGTCGTTGTGGCCGTTAAGGCACGTCTGCAGGGACTCGATCCAAGCTTGGAAGAGGCATCGCGAGACCTCTACGCCGACTCCCGGTCGACTTTTCAGCATGTGACATTCCCGCTCGTGGCTCCGGGTATCGCCGGCGCGGCCCTTTTGGGTTTCGCGCTGAGCTTCGATGACTTCATCATCAGCTTCTTCAACGCGGGAACATTGGTGACATTCCCGATTTACGTGTGGGGCGCCGCCCAGCGAGGAATCCCGGTCCAGGTGAACGCCCTCGCCACCTTGGTGTTCCTGGTGGCTTTGGCGATTGTCCTGATCGCGCAGTTTGTTGCCTGGCGTCGCCGCAAGGCCCTCCAGGCCGACATGGCGAGCAGGGACGCCGACCTCAAGGCACTCAGCATGGACGCCCTCTCCCGCTCCTAACCGCGAGCCAGCGGAAACGTGCAGAAGTGTGTGCGGGAACGTGCGGCCATAGCCCGTTCGTTGTGCGTTGTCGGCGTACAATGACACCACTTAGTAGTGCCGAAGGGATTGGTGGGACGTCGCAACGATCGGTTGCGACCCTCTGACACGTCTCACCCTGGAGATCCCATGAAATTCGCAACCAAAGCCACACCGCAAGCCCTTGACTCCATTGCGGACGCCAAGCGGTCGGTGTTCTGGCTCGACCGACCCGAGCGTCCTGAACTCGAGCCGGGCCTCGAGGCTGACATCAGTACGGACCTCGTCGTGATTGGCGGCGGGTTCACCGGACTGTGGGCCGCGCTCCTCGCCCACGACGTCGACCCCGATCGAGACATCGTGTTGATCGAGCGCACCCGCATTGGTGACGGCGGCACCGGTCGCAATGGCGGATTCGTCGCTGCGAGCCTCACGCACGGCTTCGGAAACGGTCTGTCCCGCTGGCCGGGTGAACTGCCCACGCTGCTGTCGATGGGACAGCAGAACCTTGAAGACATCGAGACGTTCATCGGATTGAACGGCATCGACTGCGATTTTCGTCGCGCGGGAGAGATCGATGTCGCCGTCGCCGACCACCAAGTCGCGGAATTGCGCGAGGCCGCGGAAGAGATGAACGCCTACGGTCTCGGCGTCGAGTTCCTCGAGGGCGACCAGATGCGCGAGCGGATCGATTCGCCGAGTTACCTGGCCGGGCTGTTCGACAGCAGGTCGGTCGCGCTCGTGGATCCCGCCAGGCTCGCCTGGGGGCTGCTGGAGACGGCGAAGAAGCGTGGCATCCGAGTGTTCGAGAACACCGAGATGACCGGATTCGAGGACCAGGGAGATCGAATCGTCCTGAGCACCGGAGAGCACTCGATCACCGCCAAGCGAGCCGTTGTTGCCACGAACGCATTTCCCAGCGTTATCTCGGCTATCCGCCACCGGGTTGTTCCTGTCTACGACTACGTACTGATGACAGAGCCGCTCACCGATGAACAGTGGGAGTCGGTGGGTTGGGCGGCACGTGAGGGTGTCAGTGACTCGGGCAACCAGTTCCACTACTACCGCCCCACCGATGATGGGCGGATTTTGTGGGGCGGGTACGACGCCATCTACCACCCCGGTAACGGTTTTGGTCCGAAGTTCGAGAACGACGAAGAGTCCTACGCCCGTCTCGCCACGCACTTCCTGCAGACGTTTCCCCAGCTCGAAGGGATCCGCTTCACGCACGCGTGGGGCGGCGCGATTGATACCTGCTCGCGGTTTACCGCGTTTTGGGGGACCGAAGCGGACGGCAAGATCGCCTACGTGGCCGGCTTCACCGGCCTCGGGGTGGGTGCGAGCCGGTTTGGAGCCCAAGTGGCACTCGACCTCGTGGACGGCTACGACACCGCACGTACGAAGTTGCAGATGGTCCGCTCGCAGCCTATGCCGTTCCCACCGGAGCCGCTCCGCACGCTGGGAATCAAGTGGACGACGACGTCGCTGCAGCGCGCGGACGCCAAGGGCGGCAAGCGGAATCTGTGGTTGAGAACGTTGGATCGTTTCGGGCTCGGATTCGACTCGTAGGAACCCGCGAGAGCGTCTCGCTGGGCAGCGCTTCGGGCTACAGTCCCTCCATGACGCGTTACGGGCACCAGTACGGCCCGGACTACACGTTTCTCGGTGTCCCGGCAGCGGACCTCGATGACCCGTCGACCTATAAGGACGCCGATGTAGTCATCGTTGGTGCCCCGTTCGATGGTGGCGCGTCCTATCGCTCGGGAGCCCGGTTCGGACCGCAGGCGATTCGCGCGGCCTGCTACCTCGGTCACGATGGCTCGCGCCCCTCACTCGCGATGCGCGTGGACGGGCTCCAAGACCTCACGGTGGTGGATGTCGGTGACGTCGAGATGTATTCCGGCGACGCGCAGCGCTCCTGCGCCGATCTCGAGAAAGTCATCGAGCAGATCTCCACAACAGGAGCCGCACCACTGGTTCTCGGGGGAGATCACACCATCACCTGGCCGGACGTCACCGGCGTCGCCCGAGCCCGCGGCTGGGGCAAGGTATCGGTCATCCACTTCGACGCGCACGCCGACACCGGCGATATCGAGTTCGGATCGCTGGTCGGTCACGGCCAGCCGATGCGCCGGCTGATCGAGTCCGGAGCCGCCCGCGGAGACAAGTTCTTCCAGATCGGATTGCGCGGCTACTGGCCGCCGCCGGACATCTTGGAGTGGATGACCGAGCAGAAGATGCGCTCCTACGAAATGACAGAGATCGTCGCCCGCGGCTTCGACGTCGTGATGGACGAGGTCATCGATGCGTCCATGGACGAGTGTGACGGCGTCTTCCTCAGCGTCGATATCGACGTCGTCGACCCCGGTTCGGCTCCCGGAACCGGAACCCCCGAGCCCGGTGGTCTGACCTCCCGGCAATTACTCGATGCGGTGCGTGACATCGCCTACCGCGTCCCGTTGCTCGGAATCGACGTGGTGGAGGTGTCCCCGCCATACGACCACGCGGACATCACGGCCCTGCTGGGCAATCGGGTAGTGCTAGAAGCCCTGTCCGGTATGGCCAAGCGCAAGTCCGGCGAACCCTGGGACAAGTCTCAGCCGCTGCTCGACGGTCGATCGTGACCATGCGCGTCTTGGCGATCGGCGCTGGGGGAGTGGGAACCTCCGCGGCGTTGATCGCCTCACGACGCGATTTCTTCGACGCCTGGGTGATCGCCGACTACGACGCCGCCCGTGCGCGAACGCTCAGCGATCGCGTCGCCGACGAACGCTTCCGCGGGATCGAGCTCGACGCCGGTAACCCTGACGCGGTCGCCGATGCGTGTCGGACCCACCAGATCACGCATGTGGCGAATCTGGTTGACCCACGTTTCGTTATGCCGATCTTCACCGGCGCGCTCGATGCCGGCTGCCACTACCTCGACACCGCGATGAGTTTGTCGAGGCCGCACCCCACCGATCCGCATCGCCGCACGGGGGTGAAACTCGGCGACGAGCAATTCGCAACCGAGGCTCAGTGGATCGACAAGGGCCTCCTCGCGCTTGTGGGGATGGGTGTGGAGCCGGGGTTGTCCGATGTGTTTGCCCGTTACGCTGCCGATCACCTATTCGACGAGATTGACGAGATCGGGATTCGCGACGGCGCCAATCTTGCGGTGCACGGTTACGACTTCGCCCCGACGTTCTCCATCTGGACCACCATTGAAGAGTGCTTGAACC
>ERZ891134.2037-NODE-2037-length-12580-cov-33.468982_pt1 | contig 12580 bp, 11 predicted proteins | sample MGYA00520888_ERZ891134 | MGnify/ENA primary metagenome ERZ891134 (study PRJEB32303, sample SAMEA104408692) | aquatic metagenome | biome: Brackish water; feature: Coastal; material: water | place: Baltic Sea | collected 2014-10-23 | depth 10 m ... | reverse complement strand
ATTGAGTGGGAGTAGATTCTTTCCAAATTAATCTAGCACAATAAATTTTAATAAGAAAATTAAAAAAAGAAACCAGGCTCCAAGACTAATATCTGATTTTTTTCCTGCTGCAAATTTAAGAACAACATATGAAATAAATCCTATAGCTATTCCGTTAGCTATAGAAAAAGTTAATGGAATCATAATAATCATAATTAGAGCTGGCAAAAGCTCAGTATTATCTGACCAATCGAGCTTCTCCATTCCACCAAGCATTAAAATTGAAACATAAACAAGAGCACCAGCCGTAGCATAACTTGGAACCATAGATGCAAGTGGGGAGAAGAAAATTGCTATTAAGAAAAATACACCAACTGTTATTGCTGTAAGGCCTGTTCTTCCACCAGCTTCAACACCAGCAGAGCTTTCTACATAGCTTGTTACAGGCGAGCAACCAAAAAAAGATCCAGCAACACTTGCTGTGCTGTCAGCCTTTAGAGCCTTATCTAAATTTTTAATACTTCCAGAGTTATCTATCAGATTTGCGCGAGAAGCAACACCAAGGAGAGTACCTGCAGTATCAAACAGATTAACAAAAAGAAAGGAAATAATAATACTTATCATTGCAACGTCTAGAGCTCCAATAATATCTAACTTCATTAATGTCGGCATCAAATCAGGTGGAGAAGAGACAAAGCCATTAAAGTTAATTAAACCAAGCAATAACCCCGAGATAGTAACTGCCAAAACACCAATAATTATTGCACCAGTTACCTTTCTTATAGCCAATACTAAAATTAATAGAAAACCAATAGCTGCAAGCAAGGTTTCAACATTCTTAAAATCACCCATACTTAAAAAAGTTGCTTCATTTTGAACAATAATCCCACCGGTTTTTAAACCAATAAAACCCACAAATAAGCCAACACCTGCCCCCATAGCAATTCTTAGATTCATTGGAATGCTATTAAGCATCCACTGTCTTAAGGGAGTAACACTGATGATTACAAATAATATTCCAGCTAAAAAGACTGCTCCAAGAGCTACTTCCCAGGAATAACCCATTTCTCCAACAACTGTATAAGTAAAGAAAGCATTCAACCCCATCCCTGGAGCTAAACCAACAGGCCAGTTTGCATAAAGACCCATTGCAAAACATGCAATAGCAGCAGCAATGCATGTGCCAACAAAACTTGCACCATAATCCATTCCACTTGCTGCCATCATTTGCGGGTTTACAAAAATAATGTAAGCCATTGTAATAAAAGTAGTAAAGCCAGCTATAAACTCTTGTTTAATGGAGGTATTATTTGACTGAAGAGCAAAGGTTTTTTCTATAAAATTTTTCATGATTTTGTTGGATTGCAATTTACTTATTAATTCTACAATTTATAATGCTGGATTACTTATATTACTTTTAATTTTGTATCAATATTTTGGCATGTAAATTGCTTTTAATAATATATTAACAACACTAACTATGTGCTGACTAACTAACCCTATACTTAAGCACAAGAGGATAACTAAATAATGAAATTTTTAAAACTTAATACTGTAATTTATCTTTCAATGCTTTTTATGCTCAATTTTGATGCAAATGCACAAAATATGTCCATAGAAGAAGTTATAGTATCTGCTGAGAAAAGAGATGAAAGTCTTCAGGATATCTCTCAGTCGGTCACAGCGCTAACTGAAGAAGAGTTAGAAATAAAAAATATTACAGACTTTGTAGGGTTAAGTGCCATAGCCCCGGGTGTTACTGTTGCTAAAAATGAAGGTTATAAAACAATTATCTCCATAAGAGGGGTTGGTGATGAAACCAACCAAAACGCTATTGCAGCACCATCAGTTGCTCTGCATATGGATGGAATTTTTATAGCTTCAAAGTTTTCACTAAGAACTGATTTTATTGATTTAGAAAGAATAGAAGTTCTTCGTGGTCCTCAAGGTACTTTATTTGGACAAAATTCAACTGGTGGAACTATTAATGTAATTAGTCAGAAACCTTCCTTTGATGAGAGAAAAATTAAAACTGATCTTTCATTGGGTAATTATGGTTTAACTAAGTTTAGAGGCGCTGTTAATTTACCCCTTTCAGAAAAAGTTGCAACTAGAATGTCTATTGTTTCTACAAATAGAAATGGCTTTAGTAAAAATATATTAAATGGCCAAGATTTAGATGATGCAGAACATGTTAGTTTTAGATCTGACTGGTATTTTGATATTTCTGATTCAACTTCGTTAAGAGTATTTGGACAGTTTTTTGATGCTGATAATAATGGGGCAGCCATGAAAGGCTTAGATGACAAAACGCCAAATCCAAGAAGGTTAGCCCAAGATTCTTCTTCTGATTATGATTTGTCATCAGAAGTCATTGCAGCAATTCTTAATGTTGAACTTGGTTTTGCTGATTTAAAAATACTTGCTAGCACCCAAGAAGATGATATTTATGTAAGTAGAGACAACGATAGACATAACTTCGGTGATGTTCATGCATCTGGTCCTTTGGCTGGAATACCTTATATTGCAGCAGAGTATAGGCCTGAAACTTCAGTGGTTGATACGACAACCCTTGAAATCAACTTAATTTCAAATGAACCCTTTAACGATAAAATTGATTGGATAGTGGGAGCACTATATTTTGATCATGAAATCGCAAACTCAATATATGAAGTAAAAGATGTAAATAACATTAAGCAAGTTGATTTAATGGATGGCGCATTTACCCCATATGTACATGATCCAATTTGTGCAACGAATCCTTTTGCTGGAGTTTGTTTTGCAGCATTTAATGCTGAATTAGGTTTTGTTTCTGAAGCATACCCAACTAGAGAATCATTATCTATTTATGGACAAGCTACTTATAACGCTCAAGATAACATGAGATATATTTTTGGTATGAGGTATACCGAAGATTCCTTCTCTAGTGATGTTACAAATTTCTTTGGCCTTCAAAAATACTTAATTGAAGATGAGATAGATGAAAAAACAGGAAAATTCGCTGTCGAATATGATGTTGATGACGACACCATGGTTTATGCATCATACACTAAGGGTTTTAAGCCTGGTGGAAGTAACTTAACCTTTGGCTTTCCTGAAGATGATGAACAGAACTTTGGTGCACAACCAGCTCCACAATTAATTTATCCATTATTTAAGAGTGAAATTATTGATGCTTTTGAACTCGGACTTAAAACTGATTTAATGGACGGAAGAATGAGAGCTAATGTTTCAGCATTTATGTATGATTATAAAAACTTACAATTCCAGTCAACAGACCCGGATGTATATAGAGGTGGCGTAGCAAATATACCAGAATCTGAAATGAGTGGTGTTGAGCTAGAATTAATTGGGATTCTATCTGAATCATTATCAATGGATCTCAGAATCTCTACTCTAGATACTGAAATTACTTCAGACTATGAAGCTTTAGACAATATCAAGTCAGAACTTTACTTCTTTGGTGAAGAGCCTCAGAGATATGCTTTAAGAGAAAATATCAAAGGAAATCAATTAGCAAAAAGCCCTGAGTTTACTGCTAACTTTGGATTAAAGTATGATGGAGAATTAAAATCTGGAACTCCTATAAGAGCTACAGCTGAATTGATTCATAGAGATGACTTTCAGCAAAGAGTATTTAATAGTCCTTTTGTTGACAAAGTTGATTCATATACAGTTCTTAATTTTACAACTAGCTTAGAACTAAGTGATAGTTCAGGGGTTGATTTTATGATCTTAAATGCAACAGACAAAGATGGAATGAATTCAGCAATGACAGATGTTTTTGGAGTTGCGGGTACTGGAGTTGAATTGATACCACCTAGGCAATTTATTGTTAGATTTAGAAAAAGTTACTAATCTAAATTAAGTTTATATACGAGTAATTGTTGTTATCAAGCATTTACTCGTATAGCATTTGAAAATGAAAAAAACTTTTATCCAAGCTGACCAATTACTAGAAGATTCATTTAAGCTTGCGTGGACAGTATACGAAAGCGGTTTTCGCCCCAACTATATTGTTGGTGTATGGAGAGGTGGAGCTCCAATAGGTATAGCTGTTCAAGAATTTTTAGAAGTTTTGGGTGTTTCTTCAGATCATATAGCCATTAGAACCTCACATTATTCAGGAATAAATCAACATAATCAGAATGTTACAGTCTATGGTTTGAACTACGTGATAAGACAACTTGAATCTGAAGATTCTTTATTAATTGTTGATGATGTTCATGATACGGGGCTGTCTATTCAGCAAATTATCAATGACCTAAAAAAAGCATGCAAAAAAAATACCCCTGAAATAAAGATCGCAACACCTTACTTCAAACCGACAAAAAATAAGACTGATAGAAAGCCAGACTTCTATCTTCATGAAACTGATGAATGGTTAGTATTTCCTCATGAACTTGACGGATTAACAGTTGAAGAAATCAAAGAAAACAAACCAGAGCTTAAAGACTTAATTGACAAGATATCGACTATAATTGAAAAATAATTATTTCAGTTTTATCTGCGGCAAGCTGACTTATTAATTTAATTCAAAGATAAGGAGAGAACATGTCAGAAAGTCATTCAAAAGAAATACGTTCTAAAGTTACTAGCGAAGGCAATATAGAACTTTCAATTACAAAAGCTGAAAAACCAATACCATCGGCTGACGAAGTATTAATAAGGGTTGAAGCAGCTCCAATTAATCCATCTGACCTTGGCCTTTTATTAAGTTTTGCTGCTGATTTATCATCTATTAGTACTTCTGGCACAGAAGAAGAAATGGTGACAAGTATGAAAATACATCCAGCCCTGATGGGATCTATGAAGCCAAGGCTGGATCAATCAATGCAGGCGGGTAATGAGGGTGCTGGTATTATTGAAGACGCTGGAGAGAATGTAAAAGAATTAATTGGTAAAACAGTTGGATTGGCAGGTGGTGCTATGTATTCTCAATATAGATGCGTACCAGCTGCAAGTTGTTTGGTAATGGATGAAGGCACGTCACCTGCTGAGGCAGCATCTTGTTTTGTAAATCCTTTAACAGCTCTTTCTTTTGTAGAAACCATGAAGATAGAAAATCATACCGCACTTGTTCATACAGCAGCTGCATCAAACCTCGGTCAAATGCTTGTAAAAATTTGCAAAGACGATGGAATACCATTGGTTAATATAGTTAGAAAATCAGAACATGTAGAGCTATTAAAAAATCTTGGCGCTGAATATGTTTGTAACACAAGTGATGATAATTTTATGGATACTCTTGTTTCCGCTCTTGTAGAAACTGGTGCGACATTAGGCTTTGATGCAACAGGTGGTGGAAATGGTGGAGAGCTTCCAGGACAGATACTTTCTGCAATGGAAATAGCAGCTAATAAGACTGCAAAAGAATACAGCAGATATGGATCAGATACCTACAAACAAGTTTATATTTATGGTGGATTGGATCAATCGCCAACAATTCTAAAAAGGGCTTATGGCATGTCATGGGGTCTTGGTGGTTGGTTATTAACACCAATGATTGGAAGAATTGGAATGGAAAAATTTCAACAAATGAGAATGAGGGTAGCTAAAGAAATTAAAACTACTTTTGCTAGCTCATATGCTCAAGAAATTTCATTTGAGCAAATGCTACAACCAGAAATTATTAAATCTTATGCGAAACAAGCAACTGGTGAAAAGTATCTAGTTAATCCGCACAAGTAGAAAGAAAAATTATATTAATTTAATGAGCATAGATTATTCTGAATCTTACATAAAAAATATTCTAAATGAAGTTAAATCAATTGCAGTTGTAGGAGCAAGCTCAAAGAAAGAAAGAGATAGTTATAAGGTGATGCAATGTCTCATTGAAAATGGTTATAAGGTATTTCCAATCAATCCCAATGAGTCTGGAAAAATTATTTTGGGACTAGAGTGTCTACCAAACTTAGAAGCAATTGAAGAAAATGTTGATATGGTAGATATTTTTCGAGCTCATGATGCTGTCATGGGTATTACGCAAGATGCTATTCTGATAGGCGCAAAAGTTTTATGGATGCAAGAGGGTATTATTCATCGAAAAGCAGCTAATCTTGCTGAGGATGCTGGGTTGAACGTAATTATGGATAGGTGCCCTAAAAAGGAACTGGCTAAGTAGATTGGACTAGTAAAACAAAATAGCTTTTAATATATTAGTTATGAATAATGAAGTTCCATTAATATCAAAAGAAGAACCTAATAATAGTATTTTGCGATTGGTCATGAATGATCATAAAAGTAAAAATGCACTCTCAAGCAAAATGATTTCTGCCTTAACGAATGCTATTTCATCTGCTTGTGATAACAAGTCAATAAGAGTAATAGTTATTGCTGCAAACGGGAATGTTTTTAGTGCTGGCCATGATCTAAAAGAAATAGAAGAAGCTAGAAAGGATAAAGATAACGGAAATAGTTTTTTTAAAGAACTTTTTGATTCTTGCTCTGCTTTAATGCAAACAATAGTTAATTCCTCAAAACCAGTAATTGCTGAGGTTAGCGGAGTTGCTACAGCTGCAGGTTGTCAATTAGTTGCTAGTTGCGATTTAGCAATAGCATCAAATGATTCTAAATTTGCAACTCCTGGAGTCAATATTGGACTTTTTTGCTCTACACCAATGGTTGCTCTTTCCAGAAATGTGCATAAAAAGAATGCAATGGAAATGCTTTTAACTGGAGATATGATTGACTCGCATAAAGCTCAAGAAATTGGTTTAATTAATGATTATGTTGAGGTTGAAGAATTAACCTCAACTGTAATGGCATTAGCACATAAGATAGCAAGCAAGCCAACCTTAACAATAGCTACTGGCAAAAAAGCTTTTTATGAACAAGCTGAAATGAGTTTGTCAAAAGCCTATGAATACACCTCAGAGGTTATGAAAAATAACTTATTAAGAGATGATGCAAAAGAGGGCATAAGTGCTTTCATTGATAAAAGGTCTCCAGACTGGCAAGACAAATAATTATGAAAAAAGCATTACTAACTGGATTTTCTTCTGGAATTGGTTTTGCTTATGCAAAACATTTGGCAAATAACGGTTGGCACCTAGACTTAGTTTCACAAAATAAAGAAAGATCATTATCTGCATTAGAAGATCTAAATTATGATCATTGTTCTGTTCATTCTTGTAATCTTAGCTCATCAGATGAACTTCATAATTTAATGAAAGAAATCTCAACACCAGACTTGTTAATTGCTAATGCAGGAATAGGCATTAATGGAAGCGTAGGTAAAAATTCATCTAGAGATATTCAAGATGCAACTTACTTGATGTTTGGAGGTGTTATTGGCCTTATTGAATATTTTTTACCAAAAATGAAAGAAAAAAATTCAGGAAGAGTTGTAATAATCTCTAGTATTGGAGCTTTAATTCCTATGCCAAAATCATCAATTTATGCAGCAATAAAATCAGGAATATATGCTTATGGAAGGTCTTTAAATGAAGAATTGGAAAATACAAATGTTTCAGTAACAGTAAGCTTGCCAGGCTATGTTAGAACAAACATTCATCAAAGATCTGGTTTGGAGCATTTAACTAGAAAAATACCAAATTGGATGTGGGTTTCCGTTGACAAGGTAGTAAATGAAACTGAAAAGGCCTCTATAAAGGGAAAGTCTCGTATTATTCCTGGATTCTTATATAGAATTACTAGTATTTTCTTTAATCTAAAAATTACAAAAATTATTTGGAAAACATTTAATGCAAGAAACTAATTCTTTAAATAGTTTTGGTAGGTTAATGACTAGTCTTGAAGGAACTTCATTAACCCATGAGAATAAAAAATTAATATTAAATAAGCATGTTGGTGGAATTATTCTTTTTTCTAGAAATTTTGAATCCCAAAAGCAAATACAATCATTATGTTCAGATATTAAATCTATAAAACAGAATATTATTATTGCAGTCGATCAAGAAGGCGGTAGAGTTCAAAGATTTAAAAATGAATTTACTGCATTGCCTTCAATGCAAGAGCTTGGAGATTATACTCTTGAAAAAAATAAGTTAGAATTTTGTCATGAGGTAGGCTGGCTGATGGCAAGCGAGTTAGCTGCCTCAGGCATAGATATAAGCTTTGCTCCAGTATTAGATTTAGATAGGGAAACTAGCAGCATTATTGGAAATAGGGCATTCTCAAATGATCCTAATTTACTTATTCAATTAGCAAGAAAGTTTATTAATGGAATGAATGAGGCAGGCATGCAGGCAACTGGTAAACATTTTCCTGGGCACGGGGGCATATTTGAGGATAGTCATATATCTGAACCTATTGATACAAGATCATATAACCAATTATTAGAGTTAGATTTAAAACCTTTTATAGAACTAAAAGATAATTTAGGCGCATTAATGACAGCGCATATAACTTTTCCAAATATAGATAGTATTTGTGTGAGTTACTCCGATGTGTGGATTAAAGAAATATTAAGAGAGAAATTAGCATTTCAAGGAATAGTCTTTAGTGATGATTTATCCATGAAAGGTGCTGGCGATTACTCCATGGGCGAAAAGGCCATTAAATCAATTGAAGCTGGCTGTGATATGGTTTTAGTATGCAATGATTATGATGGAACAATGGATGTTGTTAATGCTTTTGAAAAAAATGATGTCCGGACCTCAATCAAAATTAAAGTCTTGCAGAATTTTGCTAATCTTGATTGGAATGATCTAGAGAATAAAGATAGAGTCAAAGATATTAAAAATGTAATCAAAGAAATGGGAAGAACATAATGAGAAGAATAGTTACAGGGCATAACAGCGAAGGAAAATCTATTATTACTATCGATGGTCCTCCAGCGCGATCAATAGGCGAGGATGTCGGAGGTTTGTTTGAGATATGGAATACAGATGGAAATTTAATTGATACAACCGATTCAATTGATAGAGCAGATACTGATATTGTTTTATCTCCACCTAAAAATGGCTCTAAATTTAGGTATTTTCAAATAAACCCAACTCCAGAGGGTGTGCCAATGGAGATAATGCAAGAAATTGCAGCTGATGCATTTAAAAAAATAGGAGCAGCTCATCATAGGGTTGACACATCAAAGCATCCAGCAATGCACAAGACAGATACCATCGATTACATTATTTTATTAAAAGGTGATGTCACTTTAATTCTAGATGAAGAGGAAGTAAGACTAGAGCCCTATGATGTCGTGGTTCAGAGGGGTACTAATCATGCTTGGGTTAATAATGGCGATGAACCTGCATTACTGATAGCTGTATTAATTGATAGTGATTTAAAATAAATGAATTAGAAGCTTATTGTTCCATTGTTTATTTGTTCATAGTTTTCACTAGTTAGCCTTGTATAACATTCGCTTTTTGGCTCCCTAACAAATACCAAATCGTTATTAACTTTGTCTAAATGATAAGCCTCTTCTCTAAGATCACCTTTCTTTAATTTAAATGTTCCTGTTGTTTCTAACTCTTCAATAATTCTTACAAAAACAGGTCTAGCGTAGGGGGGTAGTTTCTCGTCAACAAAGGATGAGAAAGCTTTCCAATCAAATGTATTGAGATCACAATTAAAAGCCACCATGCCAGCTCTGCCTTCGCTATGGGGCACCTTAACCCCATAAACATTTGCCATATTGACCTGCTCAAATGAATTAATTATTTCACCAACTTCATTGGTAGATACATTTTCAGATTTCCATCTGAAAGTATCTCCAACTCTGTCAACAAATTGATAATGTTGCCTTCCTAGGGCAAAACCAACATCCATTTTCTTTAATAGGTCGCCAGTATCAAACCAACGATCTCCTTCTTCTTCGACATCTCTTTTAACTTTCTTTTCACTAGCTTGTGCATCTGTGTAACCGTTATATATAGCATTTGGACCAATTTTTATTAATGCTAAACCAGGAGAATCATCTTTAACCTCTATATATCTTCCATTTTCATCTACTTTTAATTTATCTTCAGCAACGTCGTATTCAAATAACTTAATATCAACATTTGTCATACCTATTGTTTGGTCTTTATTTAGAAGATTCATGAACATACCATTAGCTTCACTCGCACCATATATTTCACAAATTCTTTCAACATTAAATCTATTTCTAAAGGTATCCCAAAGATCTGGTCTTAAACCATTTCCAACCATTTTTGATAAAGGATTATTAATTTCTTCTTTACAGGGCTCTTGAAAGCTTAGATACCTACACAGCTCACCAACATAGACGAATGCAGTAGTATTAAATTTTTGAACCTCTGGCCAAAAAGATGATGCAGAAAATTTACGTTTGATAAAAGTTGAAGCCCCAACCTTAATAGTGGCACAAAGGCCAAGTATTAGACCAGTGGAATGATATAAAGGAAGACAGTTATACATACAATCCTCACTTGTCAGTCTGTATCCGGCCATAGTTATGTTTGTAGATCCAGCAACTACTTTAACGTTAGTAAATAATGCGGCCTTAGGAACTCCGGTTGTACCTGATGTAAATATGTAAAAAGCAGTATCTCCAGCAACTACTTGATTTGTTTGCTCAAGATTAGCAGATTGAGACTGATCAAGATTGTCAGTAATATTTGAAGCCCATTCAGGACAGTTATTTGGAATAACATCTTCAACCCAAAGTAAATCAGATGATGTAGTAATATTAATTTCAGATAAGACACCTTCCAAAGATTCAGATAATTCATCTCCAAAAATACATTTCTTGGAATCAGATGTATTTATACAATGAACAAGAGGCTTTCCTGTAAGACTGGTATTAATAAGCACACCAATAGCCCCTAATTTATTAATTGCTAAAAGTGAGATAACAAAACTAGGCCTATTTTCCATGAAAAGAACAACCCTATCTCCATGCTCTATACCTTCATTTGCTAACTTATTTGCCAGAACGTTTGCAGCCTCATTTGTTTTTGAATAGGTCCATACTTCGTCTTCGAAATAAAGGAAATCTTTTTCACAATATTTTTCAACAGTTTCTTGAAAAGAATGAGCAAGTGATGCATTAGAATCTAATTCAGGCCATTTATATCTAACCATTGGAATGATATATCTAAGTTCAGATATAACTCTAAAAAATTCTTTTATAGAAGCTAACATAACCATATCCCCCTGATATAGATGAAACCTATTCTACAGATGTAATTATTATCTCATCTGAATCTATAGGTAATACTACCATAGTGCCATCATGAGAAGCAGTCCAATTTTCCATGATTTCATCAACACCTCTATACATAATGTTTTCCATTAATTGGTTTCTTGGAGCTGGAAGATGATGATAGAAAACTAAGTGACCCACGTTTGCTTTTTGTGCAGCCCGAACAATATCAGGAATAGGGGTGTGATAATCTTGAATATCTATTGTTACTTTTGCAGCCATTCTATTGCCAGTCCTTTTAGCATTTCTATTAATTAAATTAACAAGATCAAGTGACATAGATTCATGAAATAAAACATCAACATTTTGAGAATTATTTATCAGGTTTTCATCATAAATCGTGTCCCCACTTATACTAACAGACCGACCTTTGTAATCAATTCTATATCCTAACGCTGGATCAACAGGATCATGCGAAACACCATATGCTGTAATTTTTAGATCTCCATCCTCAACCAATACAGGATTATTTAAATCAACAGTGTGAGTATCAAAACCAGCCACATTCAATGGAGCAATAGTATCTCCATGATGCTCATTTCTAAAAAAATAATCTTTTGTGTAAGCAAGCTCTATTCCATCTGTAAGCATCTGAACTCCATCAGGTCCATAAACTTTTTGCTTAGATTTCCTTCCACCATTAATCCATGTTGCTTGATGAAAATCAGCAATGTCAAAAATATGATCAGAATGAAGGTGACTATAAAATATAGCCTTAACTCTATCCCAAGGCGTATTCCAATTGTGTAGGTTTGCAATACTTCCACCACCAGTATCAAATATATAGATATCCTTTCCAGCCTGAATAAGTATGCATGTTTCAGCTCTAGCAGGATCATTAATTGGTGATCTTGAACCACAAACTACTGCAGTCAAAGCATCTTCTTCTGGTAAATATGAAGAGGTAGCAGTTATATTCTCTATTGCTGATTCTAAAAGCCTATCCTGAAAGGCAGGTTGTCTTAAAAGGATAAATACTATAACTATAGTAAAAACTAAAAAAATAACTAAGTACTTTAAAAATTTTTTCATTTGGCAAACCTCCTTATTGAGAATTTAGTATTTCCATCATTGCATATGCAGTTTCATGACCAGAATTTTGATTTTGGCCAGTCACAAATCTTTTTTCATCATCAATCACAGTCAGTGTAGCAAAGATGTCTTTAAAAGCAGTTTCACTTTGAAAAATTGCTCCAGCTTTTCTTAATTCTTCTTCAGGATGTTGTGGTGTAAACATAATTCCAAGCTCTTTTAACTGTTTATCAGTAACACCAGTCATTTTTCTGCCAGCAATAAGAAGATTTCCATCTTTATCTTTTGCTTTAATTAGACCAAGAACCCCATGACAAACACCGCCAATAATAGCTTTTGATGAATAATATGCTTCCGATATTTTTTCACCCAGCAATTCTGAAAAACCTAAATCATAAGCTCCGCCCCAGCCTCCAGAAATAAAAATAATATCGTATT
>ERZ891134.2024-NODE-2024-length-12645-cov-4.250516_pt1 | contig 12645 bp, 7 predicted proteins | sample MGYA00520888_ERZ891134 | MGnify/ENA primary metagenome ERZ891134 (study PRJEB32303, sample SAMEA104408692) | aquatic metagenome | biome: Brackish water; feature: Coastal; material: water | place: Baltic Sea | collected 2014-10-23 | depth 10 m ... | reverse complement strand
ATCGGTGTTATTGGCCGACATTAATAATGTTAGCGGCGTAACGAATTTCCTCAAAGAGGCGCAGCACCATTCGAATGTACATGCACGCGTAGGCGTAGAGGTTCGCAACGGCGATGAAACGCTGTACCTGCTCATGGCCGAATCGCATCAAGGTTTTGCCGCCGTGAATCGCTTCCTCAGTGAACACCAATTGGCCCAACTGCCCTACCCTATCAATCCGCCCGTAATGCCCGAGGTATGTTGCATCTATCCTTATTATAAGGTATCGGCGCTGAAGCCGCGCGATTTATCGCGTGGGGCCATGGTAGGCGTAACGCAGCGCGACATTCGCAAGCTCTCTCTTTCAGCTTGGAAGCAGCATCCGGAGCGGCTCCTTGCCTACCACCGGGCCACTTTGCGACATGCCGAAGACCTAAAAACGCATACCCTACTGCGCTGCATTGCCCATAACTGTTTGATCAGTAAACTGAAGCCCTTAGCAACCGCTTTCGCCCACGAATTACTCATACCCTTGAGTGAATTATACTGCTCCTTTGAGGCGTATCCGCAGCTGCTGCACCAAGCACATGCGCTCGTGGAACGCAGCGCTTGGACGTTTCCGTTTCATATCCCCCAAAATAAAAAAACCTATACCGGCGATGCCGACGAGGACTTTCGGATGATGCGCGAATTGGCATTAGACGGACTGAAATACCGCTATCCTAAATATACTTATGTCGTTACACAGCGCTTGGAAAAAGAGCTAAAATCGATTTACGAGCTCGGTTTTACCGCCTATTTCTTGATCAATTGGGATATTTGTCGGTTTGCCCGCGAAAAAGGCTTCTTTTACGTAGGTCGAGGCAGCGGGGCCAACAGCGTGGTGGCCTATTGTTTGCGGATTACCGACGTAGATCCGATTGATTTAGATCTCTACTTTGAGCGTTTTATCAATCCGTTTCGAAGCAGTCCGCCCGATTTCGATTTAGACTTTTCCTGGCAGGATCGCGACACGGTTACCGCCTATATTCTTCATAAATACGGTCCTACCAACGCTGCGCTTTTAGCCACCTATAACACCTTCCAAAACAATGCCGTTGTGCGCGAATTGGGTAAGGTTTATGGCCTTCCCAAGAGCGAAATCGACGCCTTATTGGAACGTCCCAGTTACTATTCCCCCAAAAACTTCGAAGCGTTTGCTCCGAATAAAAATGACGTGTACAGCACGCCCGGCATGGGCCATCGACCCCGGAATCGGCAATTGGGCGCAGCCGCTTTTAACGATTATGAAGGCGAAACGGAAGACAAAGAATCGCTGTATCGCGAACTATTATTACATGCCCATAAAATTCACGATTTGCCCAATTATCGGAGTTTGCATGTGGGCGGAATTTTGATATCGGAAGTATCGATTTATCATTTTTCGGCCTTGGATTTGCCCCCGAAGGGATTTCCATCGGTGCAATTCAGCATGTTGGAAGCGGAAGATTTGGGATTGGCCAAATTTGACATTTTAAGTCAGCGTGGACTCGGACATATCAAAGATGCCGTGATTTACATCAAGCAAAATCAAGGCATTGAGGTAGATGCCCATCAAATTCAGCATTTCAAAGACGATCCGAAAATTGCCCGCATGATTGCGCACGGCAATACGATGGGCTGCTTTTATGTGGAGAGTCCGGCTATGCGACAGTTACTGCGCAAGCTACGTTGCAAAGACTATCTAACCTTGGTGGCGGCGAGCAGCGTAATCCGTCCGGGTGTAGCCCGCAGTGGCATGATGCGCACGTTTATTGAGCGGCATATCGATCCAGAAAAACGCAAAGAAGCCCACCCTACCATGCAACAAATCATGCCCGAAACCTATGGCATTATGGTATATCAAGAAGATGTGATACGGGTGGCGCATGAATTTGCGGGATTGGGTTTGGCCGAAAGCGACATTCTACGTAGGGGCATGAGCGGCAAATTCCGATCTCGTGCCGAATTCGAGAAGGTACAGCAGCAATTCTTCTCCCAAGCCCAAGAGAAAAAGCACCCTAAAGCCTTGATTGAAGAGGTATGGCATCAAATTGAAAGTTTTGCTGGATACAGTTTTGCAAAGGGTCACAGCGCCAGTTACGCCGTAGAAAGCTACCAAAGCCTACACCTAAAAGCGTACTATCCCCTAGAGTTTTACACAGCGGTGATTAATAATTTTGGCGGTTTTTACAAAACTGAATTTTACGTTCACGCCGCACGCATGTGCGGCGCCCAAATTGAAGGTCCTTGTGTACAAAACAGTTCGTCGTTAACCCATATCATCGGGCGCACGATTTGGCTGGGATTGGGATTGGTACAGAGTTTAGAAGCGCGACTGATAGCGCGCATTTCAGCCGCCCGAGTGGAAAAACCCTATGAAGATTTATTCGATTTCAAGCTGCGTTGCGACCCCGGACTCGAACAGTTGAAAATTCTCATTTTAGTAGGGGCGCTGCGCTTCACCGGTAAAAGTCGCAAAGCACTCCTGTGGGAGGCGCACACCCTGTATGGCGAAAAAACACAGGCCACGCACAACGTGCCGCTATTCACCGAAAAGCCCAAGGCCGTAAAGCTGCCCCCTTTAGAAGACGATCCGCTGGAAATTGCCATCGACGAGCGGGAGCTCTTAGGGTTTTCGCTGTGCAGTCCTTTCGAACTCGTAGAATGGGATGCCATACCCGCCTCGACCGTGCGCAGTAAGCATCTTTTTTCTCTTCTGGGGAAGTCTGTCTATCTCGAAGGGCAATTGGTCACGGTAAAACCGACCCGAACGGCTGGGGGCAAAGAAATGAATTTTGGTACTTGGCTGGATCGGGATGGCTACTTCTTTGATACGGTGCATTTTCCGCCAGTAGTGGCCAAATTTCCATTTAAAGGCCGCGGCATTTATCGGGTTTGGGGCACTGTGGTGCACGATTTTAGGGTCTTAGCGGTAGAAATCGTAAAGATGGAAAAAATGCCTTTGCGGAAGGACCCACGGGTGGTGTAATCGAACCATTAATACCTATATGATTTGCATAAGTCCCAATACAAATTCAAACAATATTGTTCAAAGCTTTTCGCACAAACTGATGGGATAACTAAAGATTTTCTTTTGTTTTGTATATTGATGCATCCGATACGATTACTCACAAAATTGATTCCCCTTCGAAAAAGTCGATTTTGTTACTTGTTTATACTTGCTTTCTTGACATGCAGCGGCCTCAACGCCCAATACGAATATCCCTCAGAAAAACAAAGTCAAAAATGGGCCGATAGCCTCCTTAATACCCTCCGATTTGAGCAAATGATTGCCCAAAAGCTCATGGTTCCTGCATGGACGCGCGACGCGCTGCTGAGTGCGGAAACCATAGAAGCCGTTGAAACCTTCCAAGTGGGCGGCATCATCTTTTTTCAAGGTACATCGGCCACGCACAATATGGCCGTTAATTATTACCAACAGCAAGCTAAAATTCCTCTTATAATAGGTATGGATGCAGAATGGGGACCTGCGATGAGACTCGATCACGTGCCCAAGTATCCTTATCCATTGAGTATCGGAGCCACCAAAGACGCAGATTACGCTTTTGAGATTGGCAAATCACAAGGACGCATGCTCAACGCCTTAGGCGTGCACATCAATTTTGCCCCGGTTGTAGATTTAAATACCAACCCCAACAATCCCATAATCGGCTTCCGAAGTTTTGGAGAAAATGCCTCATCGGTAAATCCGCTGGCAACGGCGTTCCACCGAGGCCTAGAAGCATCGGGCGTTTGGGCCTGTGCCAAGCATTTCCCGGGACATGGAAATACCATTGCCGATTCGCACAAAGAACTGCCCTTAGTAAGTCACGATAAAAAATCGCTCAAAAAAGAGTTGGCTCCTTTTGAAGCGTTGATCGATGCCGACGTGAAAAGCATCATGGTGGCGCATTTGAAAATCCCATTCCTAGACGATCGCGAAAACATGCCCTCTTCGCTGTCGCGTGCGGTGGTCCATGATTTATTACGCAAAAAGATGGGATTTGAGGGACTCATCATCACAGATGCGATGAATATGAAAGGGGTGAGTGCCCATTACGCCTCTGATGATGCTATTTTAAAGGCCATACAAGCGGGTAATGATATTTTATGTTTTGTAGATAACGTTCCCGAAGTGATGGCCAAATGTAGGTCATGGTTGGATTCGGGATGGATTGATTCGGTGGAAATAGCCCAATCGGTGCGTCGGATTTTAGTGGCGAAGCACCAATTAGGACTGTCAAAGCCCTTAGAAGTGAAGCATATTCAAGAGCAATTAAAATCGGAATACCGACGCTTTATACTTCAAACCAGTCGGGTACCCGCCACGCCTTATTTTGAATTTGATGCGCAATTTGAAACGGAAATCGAAGCAGCAAGTCCGCATATTTGCCTGCTCGCCCCCGATAAATCGGTATCTCTTCCTTGGAAACCGCACCGTCAAGACACGTTAAATGTGGTGATTTTCGGCGAACGCGTTCCCGAATTTTTTTATCAGCGCCTTCAAAGTTATCAATACAGTCGATTGGTTTGGGCCCAGAATTTTACCGGTACTGATAGCCTTTTAAAGCATTTAGATTCTTTGGGAGGTCGCTGCCTCTTTTTCAATGCGTCGCAACGTATGTGGGGAAATCAGTCACGCCTATTACCGCCCCTTATGAAGTCGGTCATGGAGCAGTTGCCCAACCCTCAAAATGCTGTTTTGGTGCATACGGGAAATGTGTATGCCCTTCAAGGTCTTCGCAGTACTATTCCCTGCGTATTGGGCATGGAAACGGGAGAATCCTATTTAATAGCGGCATTAGATGCTCTTTTCGGACACCGGCCTGTGACGGGCAGTTTGCCGGTTTCGATTGATAGTGTGTGGAATGCTTCCCAAGAAATAAAAACAAAAGCCCATACCCAATCTTTGATGTGGGCAGATCCAGAAACGGTGGGTTTTGACTGCGATGAGTCGGCCTCTTTGAATGGCATTTTAGATTCGATTATTCAAAATGGCGCTTCACAAACGGCGCAATTGATGGTATTGAAAAACGGACAGGTGGTGTATAATATGTCGCGGGGAATGATGCCCGATGGCACCAAAAAAGTAAACGAGCACAGTATTTATGACATTGCCAGTATCACGAAAGTGGCAGCTACTACGTTAGCCGTCATGCACGTATACGAGAAGGAAGGCATCGACCTTAAAAAACCTATAAAAGCGTATTGGCCAGAGGCGTATAGATATGCGTGGGGCGATGTACCCATACAAGATTTTCTGATGCACCGGTCGGGATTGCCGCCATATTTGCCTTTATATCGAGAATTAGAAGGTCAAATGGTTTCTATTCGTACAGATTCGGCCTTACCACCAAATAAAGATGACATTTTATGGGGCAGTGATTATTATTTTTCCGAGCATGTGAAAGATACGGTATGGTCGTGGATAGGTAAAACTTCCCCCAAGAAGAAAAAACGCAAAAACGATGTACAGTCCTATATTTATTCGGATTTAAATGCCATTATTTTGGCCAAATGGGTGGCTTTTAGAAGCGGCAAACCGATTAATGAGTTGTGTGATTCTATTTTTTACGAACCGATGGGATTGTTCCGTACGGGTTTCTTGCCTCGAAGTCGGAATTTGGCATTGTGGACCTTACCGACTCAAATTGACACGGCTACCCAACGGGGTTTGATTTGGGGGGAAACGCACGATCCGTCGGCGACCTTTATGGGTGGTGCGGCGGGCAATGCGGGATTGTTTTCTAGTGCTTACGACCTGTCGCGATTGATGTTGATGATCACACAGGGAGGGGTTTTGGATGGCAAACGGATTTTAGAAGAGGCGACCATCGCCCGGTTTACGGCTACTGTTGATTTCGGCGATAATCACAGAGGTTTGGGATTCGACAAAGCGAATGGATATCCAGAACGTTTGAAAAATAAGGACCTTAAAGGGAGCAATTTGTTTGATGGAGCTCCTGAAAGTTTGTTTGGACATGCGGGTTTTACCGGCACTTGGGCATGGGGAGATGCCAAAAACCAGTTGGTTTTTGTATTTTTAAGCAATAGAACCTTCCCCAATGATAGGATCAATCGACTGGCAAAAGAAGGGTATCGGGGTAAGTTATTGGAAATCGTTTATCGATCTTTAAAAGCCGACGATTGAGCCTAAAAACCAAGCAAATATCAACCATTTTCGCTATATTTGCAGATTCTATGTATAGGATGCGCAATATACTTATTTTCATTTTGGTAGCCGTTGCAGGGGTATCTTGTGGCGAGTATCAACGCATCTACAAGAAAGGCACCGCTGCTCAAAAGCAGCAGAAAGCGATGGAGTTGTACGGCAAAAAAGAGTACGCCAAATCGGTTCAGTTATTAGAGCAACTGCGCGACATGTACAAGGTAAGAGACAGTTTGGAGAACGTTTATTACCACATGGCTATGTCTTATTACCATTTGAAAGACTATCCTTATGCGTCTTTATTTTTCAAGGATTATACAGATAATTTCACCCAAGCCGACCGAGTAATCGAGTGCGCTTATATGTCGTTGTACTGCGACGTTTTGGCGATCGGTCCAGCCGATTTAGACCAGGCAGATACTAAGAAAGTAATGGAAGCCCTTCAAATGTTTACCAATTACTACCCTGACTCGGAGTATGCTCAAAAATGCAATGATCATATTGATTTATTGCGCGGCAAACTGCAGAAGAAAGAGTTTGAGATGGCAGAGCAGTATTACTTGATGGGCGAATTCAAATCGGCTGCCGTTGCGGCAAAAAATACGGTGAAATTATATCCCGACATGCAACAACGGGAGACTTTGGAATGGATGGCAGTAGATGCTCAGTTTCAATATGCGGAGAATAGTATAAAATCAAAACGTTTGGAACGTTTCCAAATGGTATTAGAAAATATCCAAGATTATCTATATACACATCCAGAAGAAAGTTCACACCATTCCGCTGTTAAAAAAATAGAAGCATTGACCAAAAAACGAATTAAAGAAATAGAAGCAATTTTATGAGCATAAAAGACCATACCTCAGCAGAAACCCGCAACCTCAAAAATCTTGAGAAAGAAACCCAAAACATTTATTTGTCGGCGGTTATCATTTCTAAGCGTGCCGATCAAATTGCTGAAAAGCAAAAAGAGGAGCTTAAAAATCGTTTAGAGCCCTTTGCACAAGACAGCGACAATTTGGAAGAAGTTCAGGAAAATCGCGAGCAAATTGAAATTTCCTTGATGTACGAACGTCAGCCCAAACCCAGTTTGATGGCAACGAACGAATTTGCTGACGGGAAAACCTATTGGAGAATTCCGGACGCACCGGATCATGTTTAAAAACAAACGCATACTCCTCGGTGTTAGTGGCGGTATCGCGGCGTATAAAACGCCCGAGCTGGTAAGACTATTTAAAAAATCAGGCGCTGAAGTTCAAGTAATTTGTACTCCTAGCGCCTTGCAATTTGTTACCCTCAAAACCTTATCAGTCGTTTCAGAACGACAAGCCTTGGTAGATTTCTTTGATGAAGAAACCGGAATGTGGAACCACCATGTGAATCTTGGCCTTTGGGCAGATGCCATGGTAATTGCGCCCTGCGGATCTAATACCCTGTCGAAAATGGTTAGCGGCCAGTGCGACAACCTCCTGCTCACTACTTATTTATCGGCAAGATGTCCGGTTTGGATAGCCCCTGCCATGGATTTAGACATGTACTTGCATCCCTCGGTACAAGAACATTTAGTAACCTTGCAAAATCGCGGTGTTCACCTCATCGACGCCGAAGTAGGTCCGCTTGCTAGCGGATTAGAAGGCAAAGGCCGCATGGCCGAACCCGAAAATATCGTAACTGTTTTACAATCCTATTTTGAGGCGCCCAACAACGCCTGGAAAGGCAAAAAAGTATTGGTTACCGCGGGTCCTACGTATGAAGCTATCGATCCGGTGCGGTTTATTGGAAATCGCAGCAGTGGCTTGATGGGAATTGAAATTTGTCATGCCCTTATCGAAAAAGGTGCCGAAGTACACTTGGTATTAGGCCCTACTTCCCTGCCCGTATCTGAAGACGTGCATACCGTTCGGGTAGAGAGTGCACTGGAAATGTTGCTTGCCTGTCAAAACCTATTTCCTTACTGCGATGTCGGCATTTTTGCAGCGGCGGTATCCGACTACCGGGTAAAAGAAGTTCAAACCGAAAAGGTAAAAAAAATGAACGAAGAATGGACATTAGATTTGATCAAAAATCCCGATATTCTTCAAACCTTATCTCTTTCTAAACAAGCGCACCAAAGGTGCATCGGATTTGCCCTTGAAACCCATAATGCAGAAGCCTACGCACTTGAGAAATTGCATAAAAAACAATTAGACGCCATCGTCCTGAATACGGTAGGCGAAAACAGTGGATTTCAAAGCGTTAATAATAGTGTCAAAATTTTTACAAAAAACAATCAACAATTTGCTAGTGATGTGCGTTCTAAATCCGATATTGCAACTTTACTATTAGAGAAATTAGATGATTGGAAAATTTTGGATTAAATCGTTTTGGTGCGCCCTAGTATTGTGCAGTGCAATCCCCGCATCCCTATTCTCTCAAGAAGTCAACGCTACCGTTCAAGTGGTAGCTCCACGTGTACAAATTGCCAATAAAGACATCCTCGTTACCTTACAAAACAGCCTTCAGCAATTTATTAATAACCGGAAATGGACGGAAGAAAACATTTCGAGTAACGAGAAGGTCAATATGACATTGTTCATTAACATCGATGCGTGGGATAACGATAAATTTCAGGGCACATCACAATTACAAGTGACACGTCCCGTTTATGGCTCCAATTACAAAACCACGGTAATGCAATTCAATGATGAAGATGTAGGATTCAATTACCGCGAATTTGAGAACTTAGAATTTCAAGAAAACATGAACATGAACGACCTTACTACCCTAATGGCGTTTTATGTATATATCTCTTTAGGCGTTGAACACGATAGTTACGGAGTTTTAGGTGGTGAAAAATATTTCGCTAAAGCCCAAAATCTGGTCAATCTAATGACCAATAAACCAGGTTGGAATCAGGGCGATGGTAAAGGATTTAGAAATCGCTTTTATTTAGCTGAGAATTTAAACAGTCCGAGATTCAAAGAATTTCGCGAGTTAAATTACCAATACCACCGCTTGGGATTAGATCAGTTTTATGAAGACCCAATTAAAGGGAGGAAACAAATTACCGAGTCTCTCCAAAAAATTACAGAAACTGCACAAACGAACCGAAACAGTTTGCTACAAAAATTGTTCTTCACTACAAAATGGCCTGAAATTGTAGAAATATTCAAAGAAGGCACCACCGCTGAAAAAACAATAATTGTAAGGCTTTTAAAAGAATTAGATCCCACTAATATCCAACGTTACGAAAAGATAAAATCATGATAGTACGTACTGAAACGATTGACCAAAGAATCGATACCTATATAAATGAATACCAGCCCGATAAAATTGTAGTGGTAGTTTCTGAAACTTCAGAAAAATTATGTTTGCCGAAACTACAGATTTACAAGAAAATTGACAATATCATTTATCATTTACCCGATGGTGATGAAGCAAAAAAGCTCAGTTATTGTGAAGATTTTTGGGAAAGTTTATTGAGAGAAAATGTTAACCGCAAAAGTCTCATCATCGCGGTTGGCGGTGGCGCCGTTTTAGATTTTACCGGATTTTGTGCCTCTATTTACATGCGTGGCATTCCCTGTATTTACGTTCCTACTACCCTGCTATCAATGGTTGACGGTTCAGAAGGTGGAAAAACAGGCATCAATTTATACGGTACAAAAAACGTTATCGGTACCTTTACCGATCCCGTCGCCATCATGCGCAACGTCGATTTTCTCTCTACCCTCACCGAATGTGAATTGCTTTCAGGTTGGGCAGAAATTATTAAACACGCCCTTTTAACAGGGGGGAAATTAATGGATTTGGTAAATCAAGGTAAACCTTCCGTTTCGGATGTCGATGCTTGGATGGATTTGATAAAAGAAAATATAATCTTCAAAAAATCGATAGTTGCCACTGATTTCAAAGAAAAAGGACAACGCAAATTATTAAATTTAGGACATACACTAGGCCATGGTATAGAGGCCACCCATTTTGAAGATCCAAAAATCGATCACGGCATTGCTATAGCCAATGGATTGTATTGGGAATCTTTACTCGGACACGAAATAGGATTCACTTCTAAAGATACCCTTGATCTAGTAACGCAATTGGTATTTCCATTGTTCCCCAAAATCGGTTGGAACGAATTGGAGGTAGAACCGATGACCAATTTATTAATGCACGACAAAAAGAACCACAATGGAAAAATTCAGTTGAGTCTGCTAAAATCCGTTGGTGATGCTTCCTACGACGTTGAAATCTCGGAAGCCGATATCCAAGCCTTTTTGTCTAAATACGCCACGGCGTTGCATGAATCAGTCGATTAAACATTCGCCCAACGAATCGTCCGAAACTCTCACGGTAACCTTACCGCGTTCTAAAAGTCTTTCCCACCGGCATTTATTGCTGAGTCATCTGCATTCCAATTCTGCTCAAATCGAAAATTTATCGATTTCTAGGGATACCCGAATATTACAAAATGCACTCACAGCAGATACCCCCGTCATCGATTTTCAAGATGCCGGAACCCCTTCCCGATTTGCCTTGGTCTATTTTGCAGTGACCCATCAAACCAAGACCCTTACCGGTAATGCGAGTCTAAAAAAGCGTTCCATAGCCGATTTGGTTCATACCTTACAACAACAAGGCGCCGTTATTGAGTACCTCGAAAATCCCGGATTTTTCCCGCTCACCCTGCATCAAGGCATTACCCAATCGTACCCTATATGGGAAATTCACACCCAAGAAAGCAGTCAGTTCATTTCGGCATTGATGCTCGGAATTACTGCCCTTAAACCCATCCCGAAATTATTGGTCAACGGACTTTTGCATAGTTGGTCTTACATACATTTGAGCGCCGATGTGCTCCGCAAATGGGGATTTACCGTTGATATCAGCAACTCTGAAATTACCATCGAGGGAAGCCCAATCACGGCGATGCACCTCGACATAGAAATTGACTGGGGGAGCGCCAGTTTCGTCTATCTTTTGGCGATTTTTACAAAAAATAAATTCCGAATTATTGGCGCAAATCGCAATTCTTTGCAGGCCGACTATCGCACTGTTTCAATTTTTGAACAACTCGGCGTGAATACCAAATTTATAGATAACGATGCCATTATAGAATACATACCAAGTGAGGAAGTTCCAGCCGAATTCAATGGTTCGGAATGCATCGATTTGATACCTGCATTGGCATCTGCCTATGCCTATTTGCAGAAAGACATCACATTCTACGGCATTGAAAAATTGGCAGTCAAAGAAAGCAACCGTCTCGAACGCATTGCGTTTCACTTAGGTCAATTGGGAATTTCGTGGGAAGAATCAAATGGAGGATACCATTTGAGTGGCCATAAACTTCATATTCCTGAAGATTTCCTAATACAAACGCACCACGACCATCGCATTGCCATGGCGTTTGCCCCATGGACGTCGGTAATATCAAACGTGCACATCGACGATTCCGCCTGCACCGAAAAAAGCTTCCCTGGGTATTGGGAACTTCTTAAAATGTGTAATTTTGAACTCCTTCCCTCGTAACTTCGTATCGTGAGCGCAAATTCAATCGGAAAAAATCTCGTTTTAAGCAGTTTTGGCGAAAGTCATGGTCCATTTGTGGGCGCCGTTCTGGATGGATTTCCCTCGGGATTCGAATTAGATCTTAAGGCCATTCAAAAACAGTTGCAAAGACGCCGACCCGGACAGAGTGCGCTTACCACTTCTCGTAACGAATCCGATGAAGTACAAATTATTTCCGGAATTTTTGAAGGCAAAACCTTAGGAACGCCCATCACTTTTTTGATCCCCAATACCGACCAAAAGCCCAAAGATTACGACGTTTTAAAGGACGTGTATCGCCCGGGACATGCCGATGCCTTATGGGATTTGAAAATGGGACATCGCGATTACCGCGGTGGAGGTCGCAGCAGCGCCCGTATTACCGCAGGTTGGGTCGCAGCCGGAGCCTTGGCGGAGCAATATTTGGCCCAATTTCACTTAGGCCCCATACATATTTGTGCATGGGTACAACAAATTCATACGATAAAAGCCCAGGTTTCTAAAACCGTTAATATTGAAGATGTAGATCAATCTCCAGTGAGATGTCCGGATACCGAAACTTCCGCTTTAATGGAGCAAGCGATACTTGATGCGAAGCATAACGGAGATAGTTTAGGAGGGGTTATTCGGTGCGTAATTACCGGCGTTCCGGCGGGCACGGGAGCTCCTGTTTTCAGAAAACTCCAAGCGCAGATTTCCCTCTATATGCTAAATTTGAATGCCGTAAAGGGCATTTATTTTGGGGAAGACAACCATTCTCACGAACGATTTGGATCTGAGAATAACGATTCGTGGACCTCTACAGATGGCAAAATTGGCACGGCCAGCAACCGCGCTGGGGGCATTGTCGGCGGCATGGCAACCGGAGAAGCCATCACGTTTGAGTTGTATTTCAAACCTACCTCAACGGTAAAAAAAGAACAAAAAACCATCTATAAAGACGGCAACCC
>ERZ891134.2022-NODE-2022-length-12653-cov-7.610017_pt1 | contig 12653 bp, 10 predicted proteins | sample MGYA00520888_ERZ891134 | MGnify/ENA primary metagenome ERZ891134 (study PRJEB32303, sample SAMEA104408692) | aquatic metagenome | biome: Brackish water; feature: Coastal; material: water | place: Baltic Sea | collected 2014-10-23 | depth 10 m ... | reverse complement strand
TCTTCGGTAGATTCTGGTACATCCACCTCCTTTGAGCCTGGCTTTTGAATGGCATCTTTTTCTTGTTTAGTTAATTCATCTAATTTTTCTAGTATATCTTTTTCAGAAGGCTCAGTAATACCTTCTTCCTGCAATGCCTTGATTGCATCTTCTTTTGTGGCTTCTTTAATAGAAAGCTCAACTCCACCTTCAAGACTAATCTCTTCAAGTCTATCATTAATTTCATCAATACGGTTTCTTTCTTTCTTTGACAGCGCCTGGTCTTTACCTGCAATTAAATTTTCTAGCTTTCTTTTTTCATCAACCAAAAGCATAGCCTCAACTTTTTTGTCTTGAGATATATCTAGGCCTGAAGTTTCATACACTAATGATGCGGCATTATCATATGCCTCTAATATTGCTTTAGCTTCCCCCTCACTAAGAGTGTTGTTTTTTACTTGTTTATCCAGTGTGCCTTCTAAGAAAAGCCTACTGTCAGGAGAAGATATTATTTCAAGCTGGTCTAGCTCCACAGTGGGCTTGCCTTTTTCTATTTTAAAAGCCTCTGTTATATCTTTGTACTTAGATTTATCTATAAGTTTATTAAGTTTATTTTTGCGCCTTGCTTGAGATATCGCTCTTATTCCAGGAGACAATGTATTTAACGGAGCACCAACAGCACCTCCTATTAAAAATGTATCTAAAGTTTCACCAACAATATTCACAAACGCTTCTTCATCTCCAGTAACAAAAGCATCAAGCATTTTTTGTGACAGTAAAGTTGCCGTCTCTGAACCTCCTTCAATTCCAAAACCTTTTAATAAAGAATTACTAATTTTTTTTGCAGTTACTAAAGCCTGCTCTTTTGTTTTTCCTGCGAGCTGTTTAAATATACTTTTAGGTATTAATTTTCTAGTATAGTTTTCAAAAATACCTTCAGCAGTTCCTGAGCCTACTGCGTTTATAAAAGTTTTATAATCTAAATCTTCTCCCTTTTCTTGTAAGGCTCTACTTTTTTCCGCCGCACTACCCGCTCCAATAACACCGATACCCCCTGGGATAAAAGCTAAAGCCAAAGACGGTGCTGTACCCACTACTTCGTCTAGTAAACGACTAAGGCCTCTAACTACGTTTTCTGAAAAAATATCCTCAGTTATACCTGTATCGTATTGAGTAACAGTTTCTTGTATCTCCTCAGCACTTTGTTTTAATTTTCTAGCAGCCTCATTAGAAGCTCCCGTCATCCCCATAACTCCTCCTTGAGCATTAGCTATGCTGGAAATAAAATTTTCTCTTTCTTCTAAAGGTAATTCGTCAAGATAAGATTGCAGCTCAGGGTTTAAAGCGGTGGCTGCGTTGATTGCGTTTTCAGCAACAAGCATTGGTATTCTAGCGATGCCACTTGCCATTTCCAATGCATTGGCTTTAAACTTTTTAAAAGCTTCGCTATCTTCCTCAACAGGTTCTGGTTGCACCAAAGAACCAACCGGCAATGGTAATTCCGTATCTTCTTTTTTTTTTAAATCCCACGCTGACTTAAATAAATCAAAGCCAGTATCTTGACTTAAAACATTAGCCTGTATTCCTTGATTATAAAGAGTAGACTGCTGCTCTTCATTGGCGCTAATAAATTGTTCTAATGTAGTGGAAGGGCTTATAACACCTTCTGCTATATAAGATTCATAAAGAGATTTTATTTTATCCATCGTATATTTTTACTTGGGATTACCGAAAACATCTAGGTTTCCTTGAGCCGTTGTCCCTGTTGTCGTTGCCGTTACAGAAGATGTGTCTTCAGTTCTATTTCTTGCGTCTGATTTATTATAGATGTCATACATACCCGCTATGATTCCGTCAATAACATTTCTTAATGTAGCTTTGTCTTTTTTAGCATCATAGTCAATCTGTATGTTATTACCCTCACCCATTGTTACTCCTGATAAATCTTGAACAAAAGGAATAAACTCTGGAGGTAGTTTAAAAATTAAAACATCCTGCGCTCCAGGTAGTCCTCCTCCCGTTACTTGTATTTGATTAATAAAAGATTCAGTGCCCGGTAAAGGATAAATATCTTTTATAACATCCAAAACTTGCCCGGCATTATCTTCATCTGGTGTTGGAAGTTTTTCAATTTGTTGTGAAATAGAAACGCCTTTATCTCCTTTAGCAACTTCTGATTTAGTTTGATATGTGCTAGTATTTTGAGAGGATATTGCAGTTCTTTCTCCAAACAAACCTTTTTCTTTTCTCTCACCTATCGTATTAGTATTTAAATATCTTTGCTTAGCGGTTTCTGCTTTAGTTGCATCGTAATTTGGGTTAACAGCAGCCATTAAAGAAACAGCAGTTTCTTCTCTTGCCTCTGCACCATCTCTCATTATTTTATTAATAGTCTTGTCTTCGCTCCCGTCTTTGTATTGAATAACATACGAAGTCTCTGTCTCGTAAACATTATCTATAGCATTGTTGTTAGCTTTAATTTTTTCTAAAGACTCTCCTGCAATACTACCTCCAGATGTAAGGTCTAAAGCTAAACCAAAACCTATCTCTCCCTCTTGCTGAGCTGTTCTTTCTCCAGCACTTAAAGGCGCTTGTCTTTGAGAAGACATAGCCGTTTCAATATAATCTAGTCGGCTTTCTATTTCGTTTTTTATAGCTTCTCTGAGCTGCTCTTCTTGTTCTTTTTTTAATTTAGGTCTTCTAAGCCCAGAGCCTCTTTGAATAGGGTCTACTTCAGTCTCTACATACTTATAAGACTTCATCATTATAGGGTTGTCTTTTTCATCTACTCTTCCTGTATCTACTAAATCAAATTCATTAGCTTGCTTTTCATTATCTGTATAATTTTCAGCGTAACCAAGCCAATCAGTAAGCATACTACCCGCATTAAAAGGATTTTCAATCATTGCATCAATCCAAGTATTTATTTGTTTTTGATAAGCATCGCTTTGAGTTATATCTTCTATTGTTTTTGCCGCACCAACGCTTTTAGCTTTTACATACCGACCAACATTTTCTGTTACCTTTTTTATAGCTGCATCATAATCATACTTAGGAGCCCTTTGATTCATCCTGTTTTTTAAAAAACTAACTTGCTGGTATTCTGTAGGATTATTACTTAATTCTTGCTGTCCTGTTTTTGGATTTAAAACCATTTTTCCTAAGCTTAATTTTCCATCTGTAGGATTAGCCCATGTTTTGTAGTCTGAAAAATTTCCAAACCCTTGAATATTTCCTATGTTCCAATAATCAAAAGCACTGGCGTTAGGGTCGTCTTTTACAGCGGTCCATTTACTATCAAATCCTTTTACTAAATTTATAAGCTCATCAGAGCCATCTGTTAAATTTTGTCTTTGAGCCACATATGATTTATAGTCAAGCAACCCTCTTTTTAAAAGGTCGTCTTGCATTCTTCTTAGTTCCTGAATACTACTGGAGCTGTCTAACCAAAACTCATTTAAAGCCTTATGACTACTGCCCTCTGCGTCTGTTAATATTTTACCAAACTCTCGTGAGGCTTTGTCTATATCTTCTTTTTTCTTTTCTCTCCTAGAATATTCTTCCTCAAGAGTTGTAACCATCTCCTTAGTTATAGAAGCCCAGTCAACTTGATTCTCTACATCCCGTTTAACGTAACCATAATACGATTTAGCCATAATGTTTTTATTAAGCTGTTAGAGTTTGATAACTAACTGCATCGAGCGGATTAGCAAACAAATCCATCTGTGGATTAAATAAAGGATTTTGTATTGGCTGAAAACTATCTATTCCGAAAGTTGGATTAATTTGTTTTGGTTGAAATATTCCAGGTCTAGTTGTCGGAGACTGTATCTGGTCATTAAACATATTTCTATCTACAACCGCTTTAGAATTTGGAAGCAGGTCTTGCCCCTTTGCTTTTCTATATAAAGGATTTACATCTTCACTTTTTAATAAAGTTCCACCAAGTTGACCAAGACCTTGAGCGGCTTGACCTATCGCTCTTTGCTGTGCGGCCACTGCATCTGCTTGAGCTTGTTGCCCTCCTAATGCCCCTCCTAACTCTAATTGATATTCTAACCCCTGTAACCTTGCGTCTTCTTTTCTTGCTTCAGTTTCCAACTGAAATAATCTTTCTTCTTGAGCAGCCGCTATTTGTCTTTCTCCTACCTGTGAACCCATTACTGCTCTTTGGGCAGCTGCAGTTAACCCCCTTGGGTCTGCTTCTTGAGCTCTAGTTAAAGTGTCTGCTACTGTTCTAGCTATGCCCTCTCTAGCCTGTTCATAAGCAATTTTAGGAAGAGTTCTTCCCTCCAGAAAGTTAACATCTAAAGTTTTTCTAGCCTTTTTCATGGCTTGTTCTGTTTCTCTTTCCGCTTCTTTCCTAAGTCGATTTTGCTTGCCTGCTTGGGCAGCACTTAATCCTACTCCTATTGCTGAAATGGCAACACCTGCTATTACTCCTGACATATTAATCCTTTATTTAAAATTACATGAGGAGGCAAATCTTTATAATCTTGAGTATAAACATCTTTTTCAGCTTCCTCTATTGTTTTTTTATCTGTTTTATAAACACAAATCCAAATGCAATCTTCATGCATATAAGCTACTCTTTGCGTTCCTATTTCTGTCATCACCTTCATTGGCGCTTTTATTCTTTTAACCTCTCCTGTGTCAAGCAAAACAGACATTTCTCCCGACATAAAAAAAGATGGGTGGTTTTGCTTGTGGATAAAGCTAACCACTAAACTTCCTTTTGGCATTAATATTTCCCTTGTATACAACCCATCTTGAAGATTGTGTTTTAAGGGAAACATTTCATTCATTTCTTTTGTCCCAGCCTCTACACTTCCGTTTAAACTTAAAATTTGTTCTTTAAATACTTTTATATTTGCCCACAACAAACCTCTATCGTTGTGAACTTTTTGAAGTATATCTTCTGGATTTTCTTTTTTCTTTTTAAATAAATTTAAAAGTCCCATAAACTACAACAAAGATACTAATTTTAGGGATAGCTTTTCATTACTTCTGACTCTACTGCGAATAACTCAGTAGGTGTGCTGTCTGTGTTTGTTATTGTAAACTCACAGTAATGACCTAGCACTCCATTAGATTCTGCTTCTTGGTTTTTGATATACATTATAAACCCGTCTTGGATTGGTATAGCTACCGCTCCTGAGATTGAATTGTTTATAACTATATTGTTGATTGCGTTTTGCAAATCTACATTTATTGCAATTACAGAGCCTGCCATTTCTATTGCGCTATATGGAGGAGGAGCATAATATATTATATCCCCAACGCTAATGTTGCTTCCTATTTCTATTAAAGGATTAGTTGAGAAGTTAATGGTTGTGTTACTTCCTGAAACAGAAACAGAAGAACTTCTTGCGATACCATTTGCCGAGCGCATAACATATTCATCTGCACTAGCCGGGAGCGTACCATTGTTTCTTATAAAAGCAAACCATGCTCCTTCTTTTTTCTCAAAGTAAGTGCTGTCTATTGAAGCTCCTGTTTGTATATCACTATCTAATGTAACAGTCCAGGCGCTATCAGACTCTAGGTTTATTGTTTTAAATAATTTATTCTCTAAAGGCTGCTGATTAAATACGCTCGTAAGAGTAGAGTTGTGTTGAACATTATAAAAGTTGTTCCTTACAGAGTTTGTATTGTGTCTATATAAATTACCAGCTTTGAAAGTGTAAAAATAATTGTTCATTCCAATCATCCAGTCTGGAAAGAAAGAATAGAAAGAAGGCCAACCTTTTACACTATCGCTATAACTTAAAGTGTATTGCAGCTCAGGGTCTCCCTGCGGAGGTATTACTGGAGGCTGTAGGTTTGGACAAGTTGTAGTGTCAAACAAAAGATTATTTTGACCACCCATATATCCGTGGTTATAGCATTCATAACTAATATTGCCATAATCTCCTGTTACAGTTACCGTTACTTGACCATAAAAATATTCATATTGGTTTCCGTCTAAAGCAGTTTTTACTCCTTGACTAAACTGACCATCATAAGATATCTGAGCTGTTTTACCAAAATTTAAAAAAGCAATAGGGTCAGAAGAGGGAATGTCAAAAGTATAAATACCTGTTCCAGTTCCATACAGTCCATAGTTGCCATTAAAAACATATTGACCCCCTACAATGGTTACATTGTTTATAGCTCCTAAACAATAATCCGCACTTAAAGGAACTGGCGCAGGAACTGGCGCAGTAGGCACTGGTGAGGGAACTGGCGCAGTAGGCACTGGTGAGGGAACAGGCGCAGTTGGAACAGGACTTGGAGCTGGACCGCTACAAGTATTAAACCCATTACAATCATACTTTGTTACTAGTGTTCCAAAGTCATTTACCAATACACTTCCTATAGCTATTCCAGGTCCGCTAGAATCTAATGCATTATAAAACTGACCACTTCCAATAAAAGGAATAGATAAATTTGCGTCTTGCCAAAAATGCTGTGTCCCACAAACTAAATCTGAAAACGAAGAAACATTAGAGTATACCCTATTGGTAGAATTTACACAAGAAGTTGGTCTCGTATATGAACCATTACCTTGAACTTCATTAAACGCCCAAACATATACAGCTCCTGGAGATGTAGGAGGAGGAGCTCCTGTACAAGTGCTACAATCATTAATACCGTAAGGGGGGTCTAATATAACAGCAGGTTGACCATCATTAGCTTCTCCAGCTACCTTCCAACAAAAATCAGGAATAATACCTGAAGGCGGCACAAGAGCCATTTTGTAAGTCTGACCAATAGCTTGTTGAGATGTAAACGATGCATTAACATAAAGGTCTGGTTGAATGCAGTTTTGCATTCTGTAATATCTAGTCGACATACAAAATCTATTTAACTACAAATTTACGAATTTAATTGCTTGCCTCTTTTAAAGCAAAAAACCTGATATTTGTAGAGTATACTTGTTTTTCATCCCTGCGTTTGCCGATAAATGCAAAGGCTTAGAGTCCCATATGTATCCGTCTCCTGCGCTCCAATTGTCTGATGTTTTCCAAATGTTGTCTTCTTCAGATTTATATTGCAACATATGACCAACTTTCCAATCTTCAAGATATATATTGGCACGAACTTTTAATCTTTTGTCATCTGGAAACCTTTTGTTTATTTGAAAAAAAGTATCTCTATGAAGTGCAATGGTGTTTCCTGGTGGCTGTAATATACTAGATATTGTTACAACCTCCATTCCTGTTTGTTCTCCTAAACTTTTAAAATCGACTTGCTTATCAGTATACCACAACTGCTGTATCACGGTATTGTCTTTAGTGTAAGTCTCCCCTAAACCATACTCTTCGTGTATGTCAGTAAGCTCATCAAGCTGATGAGCCAAACAAGTTCCCTTATGAACTGAATAGTCTTGCATTGGAGGTAAAAAATAATTCCAATCGTAATTTAATTTAATCTTCTTTAACATTATAATATATATTTATCGGTTATTATTTCATCCACCCCCGTGTTTTCTTTCATCCACATAGCTTCTCTATATGTATTCAATATAGGCTTTCCTTGTATATTAAAGGATGTATTCAAAAGCACTGGGTGATATTCTAACAAGTCGTATATAAACTTGTTTTGTTTTTCAGTAACAGTTTGTAGTCTACAGGTCTTGTCCACATGAGTGATAGCAGGAAACTGACTGTCTTTTACTTTTACATTGTGAGTCATCCACCTGTGTTTTCCATAAGATTTAAAATATTTATGAGCGTCTTCTTCACGACAAACTCCTGCAAAGGGTCTAAACCACTCTCTCTTTTTAACTTCTGAATTTAATCTTTCTTTCACTCCTTCTTTAGGAACGCATAGCATAGAACGATTGCCTAGCGCTCTAGCTCCGTGCTCCGCTCGACCTTGAATCAAGCCTATGATTTTATCTTTTTTTAATAAACCACTTACATCCTTTACTGATATTGACTTCCCCTTTGGCATATCATCATACGGCTCTGACCCTAAATAAGTGCTTTCTATAGGCGTCATTGGTTTTATAAGACTCAATAAACATCCGAGCGCAATACCTCTATCATCAGAGTTTGGAGAAACAAAGGCTTTGTATGTTGTGTTATTAAGAATGTTCATTGCACCGCCTCCTGCAAATTGTAATTCTCGCTCAGGATATTTAAACTTGAATGGCATTACAATATCTGCAAATACTTTTTCAAACATATACTGATTAGCATATGCTAAATCTTTTGATTTATCACCACCCTGATTACAACCGCAAAATATTTCTGCCCAATTATTATGAGCTTTGTCTACTTCATTGCTATTGCTTCTTTCATACAGTTGTGTTACATAATTAAATAACTCATCGTCTCTCTTGCCATAAGAAGATAACCCCATAGCTTTTCCTGCATAAGTTAAATTACCAAACCACCAATCTCTTTCTCTTGTTATGTCTCCCATATAATGCCCTAAAGCTGCGTAAGGAACACATAAGTCTTTTTCTGATTGATGTATAAGTTGAGGCTGCTGTCCTTTCTCCCCTAAGTATATGTTAAAATGACCATTATCAGAGCCCCCATCAAAAGAAACAATTAAAGATTCCTTAGCCTCTGAATGATACATTACATTACAAGCGTGCGCTTCGTGATGTGGAACATACAATACATTAGCAGCTCTTAAATCCTTGTTGTGTTCTTGAGGCCATGAGTTTGTCATAGCATAATCGTATTCTTTTGCTCCGTGTTTTAATTCGAAGTAATCTAATATTTCATTTAATATCTCTATTGGATTTAATATTGGGTGATAGTAAAAAAAAGCTGCATTTTTTATCTGAACCCATCTCTCTAATTCTACCACTTCGAGCACATCTCCGCCATAAGATATAGCTACTGCTGCATTGTGAGAACCGTGTATTCCTAAATTAAATTTTGCCATAATATAGTTCACCCCATAAGTCTTGCCAGTTATATGGTTCAGACTCCCATGGATATTTATTGTATTTTATTTCTTTTCTATCAAAGTTCAAAGACTTTCTATGATTATCTATTTTATTATTATACCCTCTAACAATGTTGATATAATCAGAATAGGTTGACATCCTAGAGCCATAAAACATATGAGCGTTAGCACATATAATGGTATCTAAAACTAACTCTTCGCTCGCAGAGGCTGTTGTCAAATCTTTTAAAAAAACAATATTATATTTCTGTTTTAAAAAATCAAACATTGACAAGTCAGGCTCATCGGTTGCTATGTATAAAGGTACTGATTTTCTGACATTTCCCTCTAATAATGATTCAAGATTTTGATACAACTGTTCTGTCCACTGTGTCTGCGTATACTTAAAATCACCTCTTCTTATATGAACCGCATCATAATCACCAGGCATAAGTTGTTTAGCTTTTTCAAAAAACTTATCTCTAAACTTAACGCCGTGTTTTACTTTTTGCTGTATTATTCTACGAGCTTCATCGTTAGGTGGATATACATGGTATCCAAAATGACCCAATAAATTTCTTGGAAAATGTATAATATTATCATCACACATTATATCGTACAAGAACTCTCTCTTGTCACAATTAAATTTATTAAAATGATTTATGTTTTCTATGCCGTGGTAGATAAGGCCTTTGCCAATAAACTTTTGAGGACCCCAGTTTGTATCTTCATCATTAAACATAACACACTTGATATCTTTACATATCCCATCGTAGTTTTGTTTGTCTGAGGAATATTTCACAAGCTCTGTATCGTTGTAATCTACACAATCAAAGTTATCTATAAAAGCCTTTTTATCTAGTATCTCCCATATATCCCAAAATGTTTTTTTGTCGTGATGTTCAGATAGAAACAAGCAGTATCCTGGAGGAGGTAGTATTATTTTTCTGCCTGACACATAAGACATAGCGCCAACCATTTCATAACACATCCGTATGTTATTGAAACCACCCCACCACCAATCAAAAGAAATATACCTATCCTTTGTCATTATCGGATTGGATTAATTCTTTAAAGGAATAATCACCAAATATTCTTCTATAAATAGTTTTACCATTATCAGGAGATTCGTATATATATACTTTATCCTTAGTATTCTGTAAATGGTTCTTCATAAGTAAAGTGAGTGTATAGATTATCAAAATAAGTTCCTTGATATTTATCAAGCCTCCCGTGCATACAACATCCTGACTCAAACATAATCATTTGACCGGGCTCAACATCTACACCCCACCACTGTTTGTCATGGTCTTGTATGTTTAAATTCCACGGAGCGTCTTTTCCAAGAGTAATGCTAGAAGCTATATGGTGCGTATCTTGTCTATCAAAATGAGCATTAAAAATAGTATTATCGCTATAACTTCTGACACCATAAACTACTGCTGGCTTTAAATTTCTACCACACCACTCTTGATGTATCTCAAGCATAGCTTCTTTTATAAAAGCTACCTTGTCTGGATATTGATTTATATCCTGTAAATAACTTTTCTGTGTTGAATAGTTTTCTTTCCCAGGATAGTTTTCTTCTTGCAGTTTAGACCTATCATAAAACTCGGTCAATATACTATATACTGCTGGTGGAACATCTATAACCTGAAAGCCTTTTTCTGTTCCTCTTGTTATGGGCTGTAAAGGACTAGGGTCGTAGGGAATATAATCCCGTTCTTCTTTTATTAAAATCATAATTTAATTTAATAGTTACAACTTCCATTGTAGGTTGCGCTACCATAACCGCTAATTCGAGACGGCGTGTTTCGTGAGCATACTGGCTCTGAATCACCACTCTCTACGTTTACTGTTTGTGTGCTACCAGATATACAATCTTGATATTCGAACGTACCCGAGCCTCCAGGTCCACCTTCTAATTCCCATTCAAAACAAGTTATAGCAACAGGCACAACTATTGGAGCAGGCACAGGCACTGGAACTGGCACAGGCACAGGGACTGGAACTGGCACAACTACTGGAGCAGGCACAGGCGCTGTAGGCGCTGGCACAGGCGCTGTAGGTACAGGCACTGGACTAGGACTAGGGGCTATAGGCACAACTACTGGAGCAGGCACTGGACTAGGCGCAACTGGACTAGGCACTGGACTAGGAACAGGAGTTGGTATAGGCGCTGTAGGTGTAGGAACAGGAGTGGGCGTTGCACAAACCTGACCCGCATAAAGCACACCACTAATCTGTTGTCTTACGATAGTATTGTCAGAATACCATCCGTTTTGAGAAACAGTAGTTAAGCTTTCATTGTCATAAATAGTTGTTGCGTTTGTGAAGCTTGACGAGTCGTAATAATATGTTCCTAGTGTTGCCATTTTTTAACAATTTATAATTTGACTTGGCGCTCCTGTTGATGAATTAAATCTTAACGCTACGCCGCTTCCAGTTCCACAAGAAGCACCTTGATAATACCACTTGTTGCTTATAGAGTATTGCAGGTAATCTATAACTTTTGTTTTCTTAGCCTTATCCATCCAAACCACATTTGATGTAGTTACACAAGTTGTGCTTCCATCATGATAGTAATTTTGTGTAGTTGCGGTAGGTCCATTACTACAAGCATCTGCGCTACTAGAGAACCAGCTTTCAACTTCATTCATTGCAAACTCTTGAACACATAGTGAATAGTAAGAGCTCCCTTGCATGTTTACAAAACCGCTCGCTCCAATATAAAGGTTAACACCTGGTGTTACGCTATTTGTTTGAGCAGCACCATAGTATAATGGAACTCCTGTACCTGAATCGCTTCCGTCAAATAGAGTTGTCAATCCAACATCTGCATAAGCATATACAGCATGACTGTTAGCGTAAGCAAAATCTAGTTGTTCTGTATTTTGAATAAATATATTTCCTCCACCAGGATTATATATTAAGTAAACTGATATGGCACTGCTTACAGTGTATGTACAGGAAGTGCTTGTGCTTGACTCTCCTTGTTGTTGTCCATTATTTAAATACCAAGCCTGCGGTGTAGTACAAGCTCCGGCTTGAGTGACTCCACCATTTAGGGTAGTATTAATGTAATTACCATAAGTTGATGTGCCGCAAGGAGAGTAGTAATTACTATACGCTCCACTATAAAGAGGGGTAAGTAAATCTACATCGGTAAATATGTTGTCAGCAGTGCCAGCTTGTGGGCAAGCAGTTGAGCCGGTATGGTAATATGTTGTAGTCGCTTGTCCAGGACCCCATGCGCAAATACTTCCAAAAGGTGCGTAGTTAGCAGAGGATATTTCTACTTGAGTCATACAAGAGTCAAATAAATTGCTTCCGCTTGTAGCTACTAACGTTCCTGTCTGAGAAACATTAATAGTCATACCCGTGGCAATTGTACTGGCAGTATGTGGAGTAGCTCTAAGTCCAATCCATGGAGATAAATTACTAGCCGGTATAAGTGGTGTTGTAGCTGATTCGTCTTGCCAAGCATAAACTGTTCTTCCTGCTGCGGCTGAATCTCTAAGGTCTTGCGCTGTAGATATAGCTCCAGCACTGTCTCCTAAGTATACTCTATTAGCTGTACTAATATTTATAGATTGAGCGCATGAATTAGAACTTGAAGAATAACCATTTCCATATACTGTCATATTACTTTGCCATTCTCCAACAGGCACAACTACAGGAGCGGGTACGGGTGCTACAGGAGCGGGTACGGGTGCTACAGGAGCGGGTACGGGTGCTACAGGCGCAGGTACGGGTGCTACAGGAGCGGGTACAGGCGCTACAGG
>ERZ891134.2020-NODE-2020-length-12665-cov-7.005868_pt1 | contig 12665 bp, 13 predicted proteins | sample MGYA00520888_ERZ891134 | MGnify/ENA primary metagenome ERZ891134 (study PRJEB32303, sample SAMEA104408692) | aquatic metagenome | biome: Brackish water; feature: Coastal; material: water | place: Baltic Sea | collected 2014-10-23 | depth 10 m ... | reverse complement strand
CTGCTGATGAAAGTATTCAAGCAGCTCAAATGCTAGAAGATTCAGGTGTGGATATCACCACCCACAAAGTCCTGCGTGGCCCTCGTGGCGGAATGATGCTCAGCAAGGCCGAGCACGCCAAGGCCATCGACAAGGCCGTATTCCCGATGATGCAAGGTGGCCCGCTCATGCACGCGGTGGCCGCCAAGGCGGTTGCACTCAAAGAGGCGGCGACCCCGGACTATCAACACTATGCGGCCCAGGTGATCCGCAATGCTCAGGCACTGTGCGAAGGACTTTCTGAACATGGCATGCGACCGACCAGTGGCGGCACCGATACTCATCTCGCACTTATCGATCTGCAGCCGCTTGGAGTCACCGGCGTGGAAGCCGAGGAGCGGTGCGACGCTGCGAACATCACCTTGAACAAGAACGCGATTCCCTACGATCCACAGCCGCCATCAGTGGGATCAGGCATCCGAGTCGGTACGCCTTCCGTCACGACCCAGGGCATGGCCGAGACGGACATGCGTGAGATCGCTGACCTCATCCACCGAGCGGTTACCGACGCGGATGGATCCGCGTCAGCCGATGTCTCAGCTCAGGTGGCGAAGTTAGTGGCTCGGCACCCGGCGTACCCGCACGAGCCTGGCCAGGCCGGCCGAGCGGGCTAGGCGCAGGGCGCGTGCGGGAATACATCCTGTGCCTGGTGGCTGCTGCGGCGGTCACCTACCTGCTGACCCCCTTGGCCCGCGAACTCGCGCTGAAGTGGAAGGTCGTTGCGGCGGTTCGTGACCGCGATGTGCACGATGCGCCCACCCCACTGCTCGGTGGGTTGGCCATGGTGGGGGGCCTACTTGCCGGCCTGATCATGGCCAGCAAATTGCCGATGATGAGCGCGGTCTTCGAGGGGGGTTCGACACCGATCGCCCTGCTGTCCGGGGTCGCCATCATCGTGGCGCTGGGGATCGTCGACGACAAATGGGGTCTTGACGCTCCAACCAAGTTGGCTGGCCAGGTGCTGGCGGCGGGGGTCATGGCCTTCCAAGGCATCGCGATCATCTGGCTGCCGCTCGGCGGCACCTTCGTTCTCGATCCGCTTACCAGCGTGCTGTTCACCGTGCTCATCGTCTTGATCAGTATCAATGCGATCAACTTCGTCGACGGTCTCGACGGTTTGGCGGCGGGCATCGTCCTCGTTGCCGCGGGTGCCTTCTTCGGTTACGCGTACCTACTCAGCGTGGAAGCGGGGTTGGATAGAGCGACCCTCGCCACGCTGGTCAGCGTGCTCTTGGTCGGCATCACCGCCGGTTTCCTGCCGCACAACTTCGCTCCCGCCCGCATCTTCATGGGCGATACCGGGTCCATGCTGCTTCGCCTGCTGCTGGCTGCCGCCACCATCACGCTCTCCGGCCAGATGGACCCCAGTGCCCTCAGCACGGGAGCGATCTTGCCGACATTGCTGCCGATCCTGCTGCCGATCGCCGTGATGGCCATTCCGCTGATCGATCTCCTGCTCGCGGTGGTGCGTCGCACTCGGGCCGGAAGGAACCCGTTCGCACCGGACAAACAGCATCTGCACCATCGACTCCTCGAGATGGGCCATTCGCACCGCCGAGCCGTCGCACTGATGTACGCCTGGACCGGACTCGTGGCCGGTGCTGCCGTGGCCGTGGCTTTCGTGCCGTGGACCTATGCGGTCGTCGGTTTCGCACTTGGGTTGGCGTTGCTGATGTGGCTGGTGCGTCGACCGGGGAGACGCACGAAGATCGAACGTGCGGAAGTTCGCCCGCTGCGTGATCTTGGTCTCACGGACAGGGATTCCTCGGCCGGCTGAGAGCGCGATGGTTGTTGTCGTCCACCTCCGGATGTCAAGGCGGCAGCAGATGCGGTAGCGTCGGAGTGGCTCACGGCGCCGACCGGCTCCACAGCCCCCAAGCACAAACCCTTTGACATGACACACACCCCGATGCCAGCCGCCGGAATCGACGCTCTGGTGCTGCGTCGAGCCGGAATCTTCACTGCCCTGGTTGGTGCCGTAGGGATCATCATCGGGTTCGCGGTCGACGGCGTTTCCGGTGGCCTGGGGGGAATTTTCGCCACGCTCATAGTGGTGATCTTCTTCAGTGTGGGGCAATTCGTGCTCGGATCTGTCCTCCGCAGCAACCCTCAGATGGCCATGACGGTCGCACTCATGACCTATCTGGTGAAGATAGGCGTGCTCTTCGTTCTGATCATCGTGTTTGCTAACACCACCTTGTTCAATACCCGGATTTTCGCCGCGACCATCGTCGCCTGCACCATCGCGTGGACGGCGTCTGAGGTGTGGGTTTTCGCTCGAACCAAAGTGCTGTATGTAGACCCCGAGGCCAGGTCATGACCTCCCCGGTGCCCTGGTACCGTTCGCGGCAACGTTCGACCTCGACGTCGTCACTGCCGCCGCGTGCAACGCAGTCTTCCCCGGCAATGGACAACGCCGCTTGGACGATCTCCAGTCGCATGATCGCCGGCATCGTGCTGTACGCCGGCCTCGGATGGGTGATCTCCTTGTGGTGGGGGAATCGATCGGCATTGATTGCCATCGGCGCCTTCGTGGGGCTCGGACTGTCGTACTACCTGATTTTCTCGGGCCTTGCTCGCGAGAATCGGCAGGCGATGGGGGTTCACGATTCGATTGAGGAAGGCGAGGAGGACAGAGGTTGATCAGCACGACCGCTGGTTACATCTCCGCTTCTGGAGGCGTTGACTGTCATCTGAATTCGGGGTGCGGGTTCCCTGCGCCCGGCGCTGAGATTTTCCTCTTCGAGGACATCTTCACGGTGCAGTTGGCAAGTTTGGAATTCGGCTTCTCCAAGGTGACCGTCCTGCTGCTCCTTGGCGTCGTCTTGATTGTGGGGTTCTTCTCCTACGCCTTCCGTAAGCCTCAGTTGGTGCCTAGAGGTGCCCAAAACTTAGGTGAGGTCGGGTACGTCTTCATCCGTGACGGAATCGTCCGGGAGACGATCGGCAAGGGTGGCGAAAAGTTTGTGCCCTTCTTGTTCAGCTTCTTCTTCTTCGTCTGGATCTTGAACTTCTTCGGCATCTTGCCGGGCGCTCAGCTACCGGCAACGTCGATCTTCGCCATTCCGGTTGCCTTCGCACTCATCGTCTACTTCACGTGGGTGCCGCTGGGCATGATCAAGCAAGGGCCTATCGGTTTCTTCAAGAACATGATGTTCCCGCCTGGCGTTCCTAAGCCGATGTACGTCCTCTTGGCGCCGATCGAACTAATCTCCAACATCCTTGTGCGGCCATTCACGCACGCAGTCCGGTTGTTCGCAAACATGTTCGCCGGACACTTGCTCTTGGCCACGTTTAGCATCGCTGCGTTCTACTTGATCAGCGCAAGCGTCATCGGAATTCTCGGCTCCGTGGCTTCGTTCGCGGTGACCGTGGCCCTCACGGGCTTCGAAGCGTTCATCCAAGCGCTCCAGGCCTACATCTTTACGCTGCTCGCTGCCGTCTACATAGGGAGTGCGCTTCACGCGGAGCACTGATGGCTGGTGCATCGCTTACAACTGAATAGTCACCCAGACCCCGGACTGGCGGAAACTACCGTCGGCCAGGACAGTAAAGGAAACGACATGTCGCTCTACGCGGAACTCACCGGTTCCATCGGTTCGATCGGCTACGGCCTCGCCGCGATCGGCCCGGGCATCGGTATCGGCATCATCTTCGGCCAGGGCGTGCAGGCAATCGCCCGCCAGCCCGAGGCCTACGGCGTCATCCGCCAAAACATGCTCCTTGGCTTCGCGCTTGCCGAGGCTTTGGCGCTCATCGGCTTCGTCGTGCCCTTCGTGTTCGGCGCCTAGGAAAGCTCCGAACTTCCATAGGTTCGATTCGGCCGGACGTTTGTCCAGCCATGAGCAGAAAGGTCTCTAGGTGATCGACGTACTCACCAGGGTTATTGCGGCAACGGCCGAGGGTGGCGAGGAGATGCCCAGCGTGCTCGCTGTGCCGCTCGACGAACTCATCATCGGCCTGATCGCTTTTCTCATCGTGTTCGGTGCCCTCGGCAAGTTCGCCCTGCCCAAGATCAAGGCAACGCTCGATGAACGTGCCGACGCTATTGAGGGCGGGCTGCAGCGGGCCGAGGAGGCGCAGGCGGAGTCTCAGAGGGTGCTCGAGGAGTACAAGCAGCAACTTGCTCAAGCTCGCGAAGAGGCATCAGCGATTCGCACCCAGGCGCAGGCCGACCGAACTGCCATCGTCGAAGAGGCGCGAGGCGAGGCCCGGCAGGCTGCCGCGCAGGTGACCGCGGCGGCTGAGGCGCAGATGGCGGCCGATCGTGCCCAGGCCATGAGCACCCTGACCCGCCAGGTGGGCGAGTTGTCGGTCGAGCTGGCCGGCAAGGTCGTGAGCGAGTCCTTGAAGGAAGACGCTCGCGTTCGAGCCACTGTCGATGCCTTCCTTGACGATCTCGAGAGGCAGGCCGCTCGCTGATGCTCGGTTCCAGTCGCGAATCACTCGGTGCCTGCTCGACGGCGCTCGACGCCAGGCGTCAGGCGCCTGATTTCGACGCGCTCGCGGGGCAGTTGTACGCGGTGGCTGCCGTGCTGGACGACAACTCGCAACTTCGATCGACCCTCGCGGACTCCGGGCAACTATCCACCGTTCGCCAGTCCTTGATCCGCGACGTCCTGGGCGGCAAGGTCTCCGACCTCACCCTCGACGTGGTGGCCGACGCCGTTGACCGTCGTTGGTCACAGGACATCGATCTGGTGATCGCACTCGAGCGACTAGCCGCGCAGGCGGCTTTCACTGTCGCCGAAGGCAATGGCACGCTTGACGCCACAGAAGAAGAGATGTTCCGCTTCGGACGAGCGGTCGATGCATCTGCGGAGTTGCAGATGGCACTGAACGATCCGGCCCAAACTCCGGCAACGAAAGCGGCAATCGTCCGCGATCTTTTGTCCGGACGGGCTACTGCAGCAACCCAACAGGTTCTAGAAGCGACCGTGGGGCGACTCCACGGACAGCGCCTGGATTCGGCCATCGACTCTTTGTGCGAACTCGCTGCGCGTCAGCGGGATCGAGTCGTGGCCGAGATTCGAGTGGCAGCGCCCCTCACCGACGAGCAATCGCGTCGCTTGGTCTCTGCCTTGAGCACCGTGAGCGGACGCACCGTTCGACTGAATGTCGCGATCGACCCGACCGTGATGGGAGGCGTACACGTGACCATCGGCGACGAAGTGATCGATGGAACTGTCGCGTCTCGACTCGAGCAAGCCCGCCGAGCAGTACTCGGCTAGACAAAAACCAATACAGGATCGAAGAACGCCCGCACTGCGGGCCCGATGAAGGAAGCAGGACACCATGACGGAGCTGACGATCCGGCCGGAAGAGATCCGGGACGCGATCGAGCGGAACGTCGCGGCGTACTCGCCGTCCACCGCCCGAGAAGAAGTTGGCCGCGTGACCGAGATCGGCGACGGCATTGCCCGCGTCGAGGGTTTGCATTCAGCCATGACCAACGAACTGCTGGAGTTCGAAGGCGGCCTACTCGGCGTGGCCTTGAACCTCGACGTCCGGGAGATCGGTGTCGTGCTCCTCGGTGATGGTTCGCACATCGAGGAAGGTCAGCCAGTCCGTCGCACTGGGGAGGTCCTCTCCGTGCCCGTTGGTGATGCCTTCCTCGGTCGCGTGGTCGATCCGCTGGGTAACCCCATCGATGGTCTCGGCGCCATCGAGTCAGAGGCCCGCCGCGCCCTAGAGGTGCAGGCGCCAACTGTCGTTCAGCGCCAGCCGGTGAAGGAGCCGATGCTCACCGGCATCAAGGCGATCGACTCCATGACCGCAATCGGTCGCGGCCAGCGACAGTTGATCATCGGTGACCGCCAGACAGGCAAGACGGCGGTGTGCCTAGACACCATCTTGAACCAGCGCGAGAACTGGAAGTCAGGTGATCCCAACAAGCAGGTGCGCTGCATCTACGTCGCTATCGGCCAGAAGGGCTCCACCATCGCTTCGGTGAAGGGCGCTCTCGAGGAATACGGCGCGATGGAGTACACCACCATCGTTGCTGCACCCGCTTCGGATCCGGCCGGCTTCAAGTACCTGGCTCCGTACACCGGCTCGGCCATCGGCCAGCACTGGATGTACGGCGGTAAGCACGTGTTAATCGTGTTCGACGATCTCTCCAAGCAAGCCGAGGCCTACCGTGCGGTTTCACTGTTGCTGCGTCGGCCTCCGGGCCGTGAGGCCTACCCGGGCGACGTCTTCTACTTGCACAGCCGGCTACTGGAACGCTGTGCGAAACTTTCCAACGAGATGGGTGCCGGCTCCATGACCGGTCTGCCGATCATCGAGACGAAGGCGAACGACGTCTCAGCCTTCATCCCCACCAACGTCATCTCCATCACCGACGGTCAGTGCTTCTTGGAATCCGACCTGTTCAACTCCGGTGTGCGTCCGGCCATCAACGTCGGTATCTCGGTCTCCCGTGTGGGTGGTTCTGCTCAGCCGAAGGCGATGAAGAAGGTCGCGGGACAGTTGCGCTTGAACCTGGCGCAGTTCCGCGAACTCGAGGCATTCGCCGCGTTCGGCTCGGATCTCGACGCTGCATCCAAGGCCCAGCTCGAGCGTGGTTCGCGACTAGTCGAACTTCTCAAGCAGGCGCAATACCAGCCGCAGGCGATGGAGCGTGAGGTCGTTTCCGTATGGTCCGGTACCACCGGCCGCCTCGACGATGTCCCGGTGGAAGACATCCGTCGGTTCGATGCGGAGTTCCTCGACTTCTGTGAGCGCACCAAGCCGGAGATCTTCGATGCGATCCGGTCCACCTCCGATTTGTCCGATGACACCGTGAGTGTCCTCGAAGGGGCGATCGCTGAGTTCAAGAAGCAGTTCACCACCTCATCGGGAGAACTGCTCGTGAATGACGAGCCGGTCGAAGCCCTCGAGGATGAGGAGATCGATCCAACCCAGATCAAGCGGTCGGTGCGGGGCTGATTCATGGGTGCGCAGCTGAGGGTCTTCCGGAGACGGATCCGTTCCGTCCAGGCGACCAAGAAGATCACCAAAGCGATGGAGTTGATCGCGTCCTCGCGGATCGTCAAGGCGCAACAGCGCCTTGACGCCTCGATGCCGTACCTGACTCAACTTGTCGACGCGGTATCAGCGGCTGCCTCCCACGCCACGGATGTCTCTGCGCATCCGCTGACTGCTCGGGCCGAGAAGCAAGAGCGGGCGGCAATTTTGCTGATCACCGCCGACCGGGGACTAGCCGGCGCTTACTCGACGAACGCGATCAAGGAAGGTGAAGCGCTCACCCGGAACCTGAACGAAAAGGGTATGCGGGTTACGCCCTACGTTGTCGGTCGTAAGGGGGTGTCCTACTACCGGTTCCGCGGTCGTGAAATGGGCGGTGAGTACACCGGATTCACCGATCAGCCAACCTACGCCGATGCCAAGCGCATCGGAGAGGACCTGTTGGCGGCTTTCCACGGCGATGAATACGGTGAAGGTGGCGTTGACGAGATCCACGTCGTCTACACCCAATTCGTGAACATGGGCACGCAGGAGACCCGAGTTCGGCGCATCTTGCCCCTTGAGGTGGTCGACGAAGTGGTCGACACCACCGATGAGGGCAATCCGTTCCCGCTCTATGAGTTCGAACCCAGCCCCGAAGCGGTGCTCGATGCTTTGCTCCCGCGGTACATCGAGCAGATGGTGTATCTGTCGTTGCTGACTTCAGCGGCATCAGAGCACGCTGCGCGCCGTCGAGCGATGAAGTCCGCAACCGACAACGCGGAGGAACTCATCCGATCCCTGACCCGCCAAGCTAACCAGGCCCGCCAGGCCGAGATCACTCAGGAAATCAGCGAGATCGTCGGCGGCGCCGACGCCCTCTCGGCATAAGACGTAACCCCAACGAAGCAAGCTCACGCAGAAGGAAGAGGAACGACAATGACACAGGCAACTGAGACCACAACCGGCGTCGGGCGCGTTGCCCGAGTAACCGGCCCCGTGGTCGACGTGGAGTTCCCCGTCGAGGCGATGCCCGAGTTGTATAACGCACTCACCGTCGACGTCTCCTTCGATCAAGGTGACGAGGGTGGTGGCGCGCAAACCCTTACTCTCGAAGTAGCCCAGCACATCGGCGACAACATGGTTCGGGCGATCTCCATGCAGCCGACCGACGGCCTGGTCCGTGGGGCACCCGTTCAAGACAGCGGGAATGCCATCACCGTGCCGGTCGGCGATGTCACCAAGGGTCACGTGTGGAACACCCTCGGGGTGCCGCTGGACGTGGATGAGTCGACCCTCGACATCAAGGAGCGTTGGAGCATCCACCGCCAGGCCCCGGCCTTCGATCAACTCGAGTCCAAGACCGAGGTCTTCACCACCGGCATCAAGGTCATCGACCTGCTGACCCCGTACGTGAAGGGCGGCAAGATCGGCCTGTTCGGCGGGGCCGGTGTGGGCAAGACCGTGCTCATCCAGGAAATGATCTACCGCGTTGCCGAGAACTTCGGTGGTGTGTCGGTGTTCGCGGGCGTGGGGGAGCGGACCCGTGAGGGCAACGACCTCTTCTTAGAGATGACCGAATCTGGTGTGATTGAGAAGACCGCCTTGGTCTTCGGTCAGATGGACGAGCCGCCGGGCACCCGCCTTCGCGTTGCTCTCGCGGCGCTGACCATGGCTGAGTACTTCCGCGACGTGCAAAAGCAGGACGTGCTGTTGTTCATCGACAACATCTTCCGCTTCACGCAGGCCGGCTCTGAAGTCTCCACGCTGCTCGGCCGGATGCCCTCCGCGGTGGGTTACCAGCCCACCTTGGCCGACGAGATGGGCCAGCTGCAAGAGCGCATCACCTCCACGCGTGGTCACTCGATCACTTCGCTGCAGGCGATCTACGTGCCTGCCGATGACCTCACCGACCCCGCACCGGCAACAACCTTCGCCCACTTGGACGCCACCACGGTGTTGTCGCGGCCCATCTCCGAGCTCGGCATCTACCCGGCGGTGGATCCGCTGGACTCCACCTCGCGCATCTTGGATCCGCGGTACATCGGTGACGAGCACTACGCGGTCGCTGCTCGCGTCAAGGAGATCCTGCAGCGCTACAAGGATCTGCAGGACATCATCGCAATCCTCGGTATCGATGAACTTTCCGAGGAGGACAAGATCATCGTCGGCCGAGCCCGCCGTATCCAGCGGTTCCTGTCACAGAACATGTTCGTAGCCGAGGCCTTCACCGGCCAGCCGGGTTCGTTTGTGCCCATCGAGGAGACGATCGCTTCCTTCCGGAAACTGGCCGAGGGCGAGTACGACCACCTGCCAGAGCAGGCCTTCTTCATGTGCGGCGGCATCGAGGATGTCGAGCGCAAGGCCGCCGAATTGGAGAAGAAGTAGCGGTGGCGGACTCAGGGATTCTCGAGGTGGCGGTTGTCTCTGCGGAGCGGCTGTTGTGGCAGGGCGAGGCTAAATCAGTCGTTGCCAAGACCCCCGAGGGCGAAATCGGAATCCTTCCTGGCCATGAGCCGGTGCTGTCGCTGCTGGTCGAAAGCCCGCTGCGCATCGAGGAACCGGATGGTTCCAAGATGCTGGTCGCCGTCCACGGAGGCTTCTTCTCGGTGGACTCCAACAAGGTGAACGTGATCGCGGAAATCGCCGAACTCGCTGAGGACATCGATCTCGAGCGGGCGAAGGCTGCGTTGGCCAAGGCACAGGCCGCTGCCGACGAAGAAGATCCCTCCACGCTCAAGCGGGCCGAGACGCGGATCACCGTCGCCGGTGCCGCCAAGACCCTCTCCTAGCCCGTCCGAACCCCCTCTGACCGTTTCCCCCGGATTCCGGGGGAAACGCTTCGCTTCCCCCGGAATCACCCCCGCTTACGTCGTTTCCCCCGGAATCCGGGGGAAACGCTTGGCGGGAGGGCTACGGCTGCGTAGCGGGGAGGCGAACCTCGACCCGCAGGCCGCCAAGGTCGGATTCCCCTGTTGTGGCCGTGCCCCCAAGTGCTTCGGCCGACTCGCTGACCAGGGCTAGTCCTAGGCCACTGCCCCCCGGCACGGATCCACTGCCGCGCACGAACCGTTGGAAGACCCGCGAACGTTCTTCGGGGCTTAGCCCTGGTCCGTCGTCATCAACTTGGAGCAATGTCCACCCAGCATCGCCTCGGACTCGCGCAATGATCCTGTGTCCGGCGTAGGCAATCGCGTTCCCAAGAAGTTCATCTATCACCCGCTCGAGAACTCCGGAGGGCGCTTCGATGTCCAGCGCTGGTCCATCTACAGGTGCATCAAGCTGCAACTCAAGTCCGCGATCTTCGGCCGTGCGCATCGCTGCATTAACGCGAGCGGCCACTACTGGAACGACGTTAATCACGAGCAGATCGCCGCTACCGCTGTCGCTTCGGGCGAGCGCAAGGATCTGATCGATGCGTCGAGTGAGTCTGTCTACCTCGTTCACTGCCGCTTCGGCTTCGGCTACAACCGCCGGATCCGCGGCGGTCTCCTCGATTGCTTCCAAGCGCAGCCGGACACCGGTCAGCGGCGTGCGAAGGTGATGCGAGGCGTCGGCGGCCACCCGTTGGGTGCGCGACAAGACTCCAGAAAGACGAAGTGCCGTGGAATTAAGGGCGCCCGCGACCTTACGCACCTCCGCAGGGCCGGATTCGGTGTCCGCACGAAGTTCGAGGTCATCAGGCAGCGCTTCGGCTACGTTCGCGAGACGTCGAAGTGGTGCAGCGATCGAGCGAGCCACCAACCAAGCGATAAGTGCGGCGGCAAACACAACGCTGATGACGAACGCGATCAACCAGGTGAGTGTTCGGGAAATGGCATCGTCAACGTCGTATTCGGGAAGAGATAGCCGCACAGCGGCGACTACTTGGTAGTTCTGCACAACAGGTGCCGCCACGTAACGCAAGTCTGTATCAAGGGTCTGTGAGTAACGCAGATCCGAAGCCACAATGCCACCAAGAGCGTCATCAACCTCCGGTCGGTCAAACGAGCGATCTAGGCCAGACTCATCGCTGTCGGCGACCAGAGTGCGCTGAGTATCGACAACGACGATGCGAGCGCCGCTACGTGCAGAGGCGTCTTGTACCGATGCCTGCCAGTCAATGGACGGCTGAGAGGACAGCAGCGAGGCAGTTGCAAGCGTGTCGGTTTCCAGCCCCGCAATGAACGCTGCACGCTGATCGTTCGCCACGACGATAGCCAGAGGGGCGGCGAGTGCGAGAGCCACGAGAGCCACCAGGCTGGTCATGGCGATGACAAGTCGTTTACTCATCTATTTGCTTACTCCGGGGAAGCCAGTCGATATCCGACCCCACGCACGGTCTGGATGAGTTCGGGGTCGTCGAGTTTCTTGCGAAGTGATCCGATGTGGACATCGAGGGTCTTGCCGGTACCGACCCATACCGGATCCCATACCCGGGTGAACAGTTCCTGGCGAGTGAAGACCTTGCCTGGCTCCTCCGCTAAGACAGCGAGCAAGTCAAATTCCTTTGCTGTGAGGTCAATCTCGCGATCACCGCACCGAACCTGGCGTCTGTTGCGATCGACGACGAGCGCACTGGATTCAAGCGGTGGCTCGTTTCGGCGCCGCCGCGCGATGGCTCGGATGCGCGCGGCGAGTTCTCGCACGCTGAAAGGCTTCACAACGTAGTCATCTGCCCCAAGTTCGAGCCCAATAATCCGATCGGTTTCCTCACCGCGGGCGGTGGCGATGATGACCGGGACGTCGCTGATCTGGCGGATCTCGCGCAGGACGTCTAAACCCTCTCCATCGGGAAGTCCAAGGTCGAGCAGCACAACATCCACACCCCGAAGGGCCGCAACGACCTGGGCGGCGTAAGCAACGTGGACGGTGTCGATGCCATTGCGCTCGAGTCCTGATATCAGCGGTTCGGAAACCGAGGGGTCGTCTTCGACCACGAGCGCTCTCACGGGCCCATAGTCCCACCGGTAGGCGATAGTTCGCGCCACCTGCACGCCTTGCTCCAAGGCCTTACCTGCCGCTTACCTTCGCTTGGCACCGGCTTATCGGGTGAGCGCCTACCTTGATTTTCACGAGAAGACATCGGTCGAAGGAGAATCGACATGCATCGAGGTAGTGCCATTGCAGTAGCCGGGGCGGTGACGGGGATCCTCATCGCCGGTTCCGTGGCGAGTGTGGCGGTGATCAACGCCGCTTCTTCGAGCACCGCAACAGATCAGGCGCCCATAGTCGCAGCTAGCGTCCAGGAGTCGGAGTCAAATCAGGTTGTGGAGCTGGTTCCGAACGTTAGCCAGACTCCACTTCCCGAAATCATCGTGCCCGAACCGATCGAGCCGGCGGCGCAGACTTCCGAACCAGGTGACTCGATTGTGAGTGCCCCGGTCGCAACGCCGAGTCCGACCGAACCCACACCGGAAACGATCTCTGCGAGTCAAGCCCGTAAGGCCGCGACCAACGCGACCAGTGGCACGGTGCTTTCCACCAAGCGCGTTCAGCGCGGCGGATACGACGCTTTCGCTGTTCAGATCGAACGTGCCGATGGCTCAGTCGTGACCGGTTATGTCGAAGCTTCGACGGGTGTCGTCTTCGACTGGGTTGTCGACAAGGTTGCACCGACTCCGAGCCCGGCGGCTACGTACGAGGACGACTACGACGACGGGTACGACGACGATGACGACGACGACGACGATGACGAC
>ERZ891134.2018-NODE-2018-length-12676-cov-9.477775_pt1 | contig 12676 bp, 12 predicted proteins | sample MGYA00520888_ERZ891134 | MGnify/ENA primary metagenome ERZ891134 (study PRJEB32303, sample SAMEA104408692) | aquatic metagenome | biome: Brackish water; feature: Coastal; material: water | place: Baltic Sea | collected 2014-10-23 | depth 10 m ... | reverse complement strand
GCTTGGAGCGGATGACGGGAATCGAACCCGCGTTCTCAGCTTGGGAAGCTGATGTTCTACCATTGAACTACATCCGCAATGGCCCACAGACTAGCGCCGTCAACGTCGAGGCACGAAGTACATCGACGGTCCGTCCGCCAGCTGAGTTGAGTCGCTGCGGGGCCGTTCACTGTGTGGGCGGTGTGTCGCTCCAACGCTCGGTTTGTCTCATTGCCGCGGCAAGCGCGACGGACTGAGGTGCATTTGATGCCTCGTGCCCGGCGATCACGCCGAGGCGGTCTGCATCGCCACGGTTCTGGCTCAGCTTGCGTTTCCCCTCGAGCCGGCTGATCTCGATCTCGATGCCAACGACCGCTCGCAATTGGCCGTCGATGAAGTCCTCCGGAGCATCGTTGGTGGCCCAGACGGGTGCACTGTCAGTCCGCAGCGATTCGTGATGATCGGTCAGCTCGGTCACCATCTGGCGCACCCAGTTGGCGTCGTCGTGGACGCGGGCGACGCCATGGGCATGGACGACCTCGTAGTTCCAGGTTGGAACGACGCTCGGGTTGTCGACCTTCGAGGGGTACCAGGACGGCGATGCGTATCCATCGGCCAATGGAACGAGCACGAGCACATGCTCACCGTTGAGTTGCATCCATTGGGTGTTGGCCCGAGCGAAGTGACCGCGTAAGGATCCCAGATCTCCCGTCTGCCGATCGAGCAGCAGCGGGATTCCGCTTGCGGCGAAGGCGTCAGACGAGCGGGAGATGACGTGTCCAAACGCCGCTTGCTTGATCAGATCGTGCAGCACTGGGAGGTCCTCGACGCGGTTCGCAGGCGGGTTGTACATGATCGGAACGTAGCGTTCTCTTCGTCCTCGCGGTCGGCTGGGTATCGTGGCGACCGTGATTCTGTCTGACCGCAACATGCGCGAACAGCTCGAAGCTGGACGCATCGTCATTGACCCGCTCGATGACTCGCTCATCCAGCCCTCGTCGATCGATGTTCGCATCTCGAACATGTTTCGCGTCTTCCGCAATCACAGTCGTGGTGTCATCGATGTCAAGCAGGACCTAACCGACCTCACTGAACTGATCGAGATGCCCGAGAGCTCAGACGGCCGCGACACCGATGCGTTCATGCTGCACCCTGGTGAGTTCGTGCTCGGCTCGACGTACGAGCGAATCGGCATGCCGGATGACCTGGTCGGCCGTGTCGAAGGCAAGTCGAGCCTCGGCCGTTTGGGTCTGATGATTCACTCGACGGCAGGGTTCATCGACGCGGGATTCGATGGGCACATCACCCTTGAACTCGCCAACGTGGCGAGCCTGCCAATCACCCTGTACCCGGGAATGAAGATCGGCCAGATCAGCTTCATGGAGATGACGTCGCCCGCCGACAAGCCGTACGGCCAAGGCGCCGCCGGCTCCAAGTACCAAGGCCAGCGCGGGCCAACGCCGAGCCGGTACTTCGAAAACTTCAGCTGAGGACGAGTTGGTGCCTGGCACCAAGTCGTCCTCAGTCGTGCTAGTCGGTGTAGGGGCGGGCCTTGACGGGCTTGCCGCGCATCGTGGCCCGGTCCATCGCGTTGATCACGCGCTCAACGTCATCCTTCGGTACGCCGACCACTGAGTGCTGCTCGGAGATGCGGATCGGACCGATCTGGCGGCCGGTCAGCCCGGACTCGTTCGCAATGGCGCCCACAAGGTCACCAGGCCGCACGCCAGCCTTGCGGCCGAGGCTGATGAACACGAACGCAGTATCGGAGTTGTCGAAGTCACGCTTCTTGCCGGTGCGGTCATCGCGGTCGAACTTCTTCTTGCCCTTGGACTTCTTGTCGTCCCACTCGCGATCATCACGATGGCGGCCCTTGCCGTCAGCGCGTTTGTCCTTGAAGTTCTTGCTGCGATCGTTGCGCGCCGAGGCATCAGGGATCTCGCGCTCATCCATCACAGCGCCACGCGACTCGTGCACAAGCTTGATGGCAGCGAGTGCAATGTTGCGATCACTGTCTTCGCCGGCAAGGGCATGCAGCACCTTGTTGAAGTCCTCGAGATCGACCGAGGCCAGGGACTCACGAATCTGGTTCACCGTGACTTCGACTTGACGGGCCCGCAGGTCCGCGACGCTGGGCACCTTGGCGACCTCGATGGTCGTCTTCATCAGGCGCTCGATATTGCCGAGCTGGCGGCGGTCGCGCGGGTCAGCAAGTGTGATCGCGGTACCTTCGCGTCCGGCGCGACCGACACGGCCGATGCGATGGACGTAGCTCTCCGCCGCTGCCGGAACGTCGTAGTTCACGACATGGGTCAACGTGTCGACGTCGAGACCGCGGGCGGCGACATCGGTTGCGACGAGCAGTTCAGCGGTGCCGTCGCGCAGGCGCGCCATGACGCGATCGCGCTGGGTCTGGTCCATGCCGCCGTGCAACGCCTCGGCGCGATAACCGCGCAAGCCCATGGTCGCGGTGAGCTGGTCGACATCCATGCGAGTTCGGCAGAACACAATGGCGGCGTCGGGGGTCTCGATGTCGAGGATGCGACCGAGTGCATACGGCTTGTCGTTGCGCTTCACGTAATACACGCGCTGGCGGATGAGCTTCTGGCTCTCCTGCGTCTCGGCCTTGCCGATCTTGATCTTGTGCGGATCACGCTGGTGGCGCTTGGCAATCGAGTTGATCCGCGGCGGCATCGTGGCCGAGAACATCACCGTCTGGCGATCATCGGGCGTGCTCTCAAGAATCGACTCGATGTCGTCGGTGAAGCCCATGTCGAGCATCTCGTCGGCTTCGTCGAGGATGACCGTCTTGATCTGATCGAGCCGCAGCGAACCACGACCAATGTGGTCAATGGCTCGACCCGGCGTCGCGACCACGACATGAGCACCACGATCCAGAGCACCGAGCTGACGACCGATTGGCTGGCCGCCGAACACCGGGACCACCTTGGCACCGAGCTTCTTGCCGTACTTTACGATTGCTTCGCTGACCTGGACAGCCAGTTCGCGAGTCGGCGTGAGCACGAGCACCGACGGTGCATCTGGGAAACCGGGCTCGATTGCATTGAGCGCCGGAAGGGCAAATGCAGCGGTCTTGCCCGTGCCTGTGGCCGCTTGGCCGAGCAAGTCTTGGCCAGTCAGGAGAGCCGGGATGGTTTCGCGTTGGATCGGCGTCGGCTCTTCGTAGCCGAGGTCGTTGAGCGTCTGCACGAGTTCGGGACGCAAACCGAGCGCAGCGAAGCCGCTCGGAGCCGGCGTGTGGGGCTCCGCTGCAGCTTCGACCTTTACGTCGGCGGTTTCGGGCTCCTCGACACGTTCGGTGTGGACATCAGCGATTTCGGCAACGGCTTCGGTATCAGCGTCCTCGGTGGCCGCATCGTCCGAAGAGTCGTCCGATCTGGTGGTCTCGGAGCGTTGCTCGAATCCCGCCATGATCTCGGCGATGTCCTCATCAGCGACATCGTCGGTGCTGACGTCGTCAACATCGACGGCAACGAGGTCCGCGTCAGCAATTTCGATGACGTCCTCTCCTGTTACCGAGTCAATGTCAGGCGTATCGGTGCTGCCATCAGTGGCTGGTGCGAGCCGGGTGATGTCGACGAAATCAGGTTCGGTTCGGTCGGTGGGGTTTGGCTGCGCCCAGCTGCCAGTGTCGTCAGTACTCATCACATTGCTCCTCGAAGAAGGAAACAACGATACGGACCGCGACTCAGAACCGTCGTTGACCCGTTTGCGCAGTCGAGTGCTCGGCCGGCGTAGTGGAGCCGATGCGTCTCAGACGGAGGTCAATGGGCCATCGTCAGGCTCAGCGGCCTGCTCGCTGTCGAGCAACGGTGATTCGCCCGCATGGAATTCCGCTTCGCCCGTTTCGATGGCTTCGAGCAGGTGGATCGAAATGTCGGCGACCTTGACCTCGTCCTCTTCCTTGCCAGCGGCCTTCACGCCATCGTCGAGCATGATGTAGCAGAATGGGCAGGCGGTCGCGACGCGCGATGCGCCGGTGGAGATGGCCTGCTCGGCCCGCTCGTCGTTGACCTTGACGCCGGTGTTCTCTTCCATCCACATGCGGGCGCCACCGGCGCCACAGCACATGCCCTTGGTGCCGTTGAGCGACATCTCGACAACCTCGATGCCCTTGATGGCACCAACGACCTTGCGTGGAGCGACATAGACGTCGTTGTGGCGACCGAGGTAGCAGGAGTCGTGGTAGGTGATCCGCTCTTCGAGCGTGGCCTGGCTCACATCGAGCTGACCCGATTCGATGAGCTGCTCAAGCAACTGCGTGTGGTGAATGACTTCGTAGTTGCCACCGAGTTGCGGATACTCGTTCTTCAACGTGTTGAGGCAGTGCGGGCACTGGGCGATGATCTTCTTGACACCCATCTCGTTGAGCATCTCGACGTTCGGCTGAGCGAGCATTTGGAACAGGTACTCGTTGCCCGAACGACGAGCCGAGTCACCGGTGCACATTTCTGATGGACCAAGAATGGCGACGTCGATGCCAGCGCGCCGCAGCAGTTTGGCCATCGACTGGGTGACCTTCTTGTTCTTGTCGTCAAACGAGCCGGCGCAGCCAACCCAGTAGAGGTACTCGCTCTTGAGCGCTTCGCCGGGATCGACAATGTCGACGAACTCGAGCCCTTCGGCCCAATCGCCACGCTCGCCCTGGTTGAGGCCCCACGGGTTGAACTGGTTCTCCATCGCCCGGTAGGCGTTGCCAAGTTCAGCGGGGAAGTTCGACTCCATCAGCGACAGGTAGCGCCGCATGTCGAAGATCTTGTCGGTGATCTCGATATTGACCGGGCAGATCTCGTCGCACGCCTTGCAGGTCGTGCAGGCCCAGATCTCTTCGGCCGTGATGCGGTCGAACAAGTTGTTGGCCGGCACGGTGATCTCTTTGTCTTCGCTCAGCGGGGGACTGGTGGCCGGGGCACCCGAAGCAGCCATCACGGCGCCGGCCTTGAGCACGATCTCACGCGGGTCGAGCGACTTGCCCGTGGCATGGGCAGGGCACACCGATGTGCAACGGCCACACATCGTGCAAGCATCGAGGTCAAGCAGCTGCTTCCAGGTGAAGTCCTCGACAACCGACGCACCGAACGACTCGAGCTCGGTCTCCATCAGGTTCGGCATCGGACGCATGGCACCCTTGGGACGGTCCTTGTCCTTGAGGTACATGTTGATTGGCGACGTGAAGATGTGACGCAGCATCGTGATGGGCAAGATCGCAAGGAAGGCAACGAACGCGGCCACGTGGCCAATCCACCACCACTGATGCCACACCTCGAGGCTGCTTTGTGACCAGCCGTCGACGAGGGTCGACAGCGGGTAGCCAATGAAGCTCCACTGCTCGTAGTCCGGGCCACCTTCGAGGGCGATTCGGAACATTTCGGCGCCGAAACCGGTGACGCCGATGGCGAAGAACACGCCGAGGATGATGGCGTGCTCGGGCTTGCTCTTGATGCGGATGCGGTACGGCCGCTGCACGTAGCGCCGCACAATGGCCCAGACAATGCCGCCAAGGAACACCAGGCCGGCGAGGTCGCCGATGAAGACGTAGGCCTTGTACGTGGTGCCGTGGAGGAACTTGAGCTGCTCGGGAAGCTGGTGGTCGATTTCGAGCACGGTGGTGACGCCGAGCAGCACGAGGAACCCGAAGTAGATCATCGAGTGCATGAGGCCGGCACCCGCATCGCGCAGCAGGGTCTGCATGTAGACGCCTGCGCGGAAATCCTTGAGGCGCTGCTTGGCGTTCTTGGTCGTGGTTCGGCGCTGTGACGGTGCGCCCCGCTCCCAGTTCTTCATCCGGAAGCTGAACATGATGCCGACCCAGATGAGCAAGACCGGGATGACGGTGTAGAAGACGATCTGGATCGGTCCGGGGATATTCACGAACACGGTGCGGTGCACCGCGTTGTCGTTTTCCCACTTGGTGATCTGAGGCAAGATGCCCGAGACGAGGGTGAACAGGGCGACAGCAGTGAACAGAACGAGCGCGAGTTGGTTCGGCTTGAACCGTTTCGGGGTCGTGTCGGCCTCGGGAGAATCAGTGGCAGCACTCATGCGCCCGCAAATCTACCCGCGAGCAACCACGCGCTTCATTTCTGCTCAGAGTTGCTCGTGACTACCCGCGCAGATACGCAAGACCGTGCAGGAAGAACTCGACAGCGCGACCGAGCGGTTCTTCGACGATGTCCAACTCGGCAAGGGTGAGCGTGGCGCCGAACGGAGCGGTCCAATACTCGGCTGGTCCCGGACGTTCCGGACCCCACGGGCCGACATACAGGTAAGGCTCGTTGAGGCCACCATCGCCCGCGGCGGCCCCGAGATTCAGCCGGACACCCGGCTTCGCAGCAAGGTCGATGCCGAAGTCGAAGTGCTCGGGCCACAGCCGACCCACCGACGCCTCGGCGCCGGGGATCGACGCAACTGCTTCTTCCATCGCGCGTTGGCCAACCAGATACCACTCGCCGAGCACCGACGACGTGACGCTGTCCAAGACGATGAGTTCGTCAGGGTCCCCAAGCGGTGGGGTGTCACCGCCCACCCAGAAGCCGGGGTCAGGCTCGAAACCAATGGCATTGCACAGCCCGCGGATCGTGTTGCCGACAACAATCTCGACCTGTGTTGTTGCGACCAACTCGCGGACGTCGTCGCCAACGACGCGCTCAATGAACATCGAGCCGCCGACAAGGCGGACACGTTCGCGCTGCGGGCCAACCGGGGGTGTGCCAAAGCCGCCCGGCAACGGGACAAGGTCAAACAGTCCGTCGTGACGGAACCGGGCCTGACCGAGGACATGGGTGGCAAGCCGTTGCGCGACGAGCCGCTGCTGCTCCCAGTTGTCCGGCAACGGATGAAAATTCATCGCGCCAGTCTCTCAGACTTGCAACGCCGCCATCGCTGCGACGCGACCATGTCAGCCCGTGTAGGTGCGATCCATGATCCGAATGCGGGACGCAAGCGAACCCATCAGCTTGTGCGCAATCGAGGGCACCTCGTCGAGCACACTGATGAACCGGCGCTGGTCGATGACCAGCAGAGTGCAATCCGTGGCACACACCACCGAGGCGGTACGCGGCCCGTGGTCGAGCAGCGAGAGTTCGCCGACGACGTCGCCGTCGCTGAGCGTGGCGATCTTGCGGTTGTTGCGCTTGATCGTGACCTCGCCCTTAAGGATGACGTAGGCCTCGCGGCCCATATCGCCCTGGTCGACGACAACCGAGCCCGCCGTCATGGTGATCTCGTCGGCCGCCTTCGCGACTTTTTCCAGCTCCTTCTTGCTGCACGCGCTGAACAGCGGGACGTTCTTGAGACTGCTGAGTTGCGCTTTCATGCTGGCCATTCCGGCCACACTAGACGCAGGTCGATGTGTCGGGTGTCACCGAAGCACGCGCGGGTACCTCAATGGCTCTGCGAGCAAGCGGTGACGAACTCAGAATGTGATCAGCGGGGCGAGGTAGTCATCCGGGGCCTCGTAGCCGAGCAGGTTGAACACGGTTGCAGCAACGTTGGCGAGGCCATGGGTGGCGCCCGGCTGGCCGTCGGCCATGTGGTATTCGCCGTCATAGTTCGGGTCGTGGATAGCGAACGGCACCGGGCTCAGCGTGTGGCTGGTCTTCGGCGATCGGACGCCGTCTTTCTCTGTGTACATCACATCGGCGTTGCCGTGATCCGCGGTGTACACGAGCACGCCACCGAGGTCGTCGATCGCCTCAATGAGCATCGCCATGCACTCGTCGATCACTTCCATTGCCTCGATCGTGGCGTCCAAGTGACCGGTGTGGCCCACCATATCGCCACTCGGAAAGTTCAGCCGGCCGAACCGGTACTCGCCTGAACGGAGGAGATCGATCGTCTCGGCGGTGATCTCGCGTACCTTCATGGCGGGCGTGGTGTCGAACTCGACGTTGTCGGATGGGATCTCGATGTAGGTCTCGAGCGACTCGTCGATGTAGCCAGACCTATTGCCATTCCAGAAGTAAGTGACGTGGCCGAACTTCTGGGTCTCACTGATCGCAAAACTCTTCACCCCCTCCGCGCAAAGGAACTCACCCATCGTTCGATCGATGGCTGGCGGCTCAACCAGGTATCGCCTCGGGATGAAGGCGTCGCCGTCGTATTGCAGCATCCCGGCGAAGAACACATCAGGGCGTGGCTCGGCGTTGGCGCCGGTGCGGTCGAACACATCGAAGTCGTCTTCTTCGAACGCGCGAGAAATCTCGATGGATCGGTCGCCGCGATAGTTGAACAGAATGACCGTGTCGCCGTCAACGATCTTGCCGACGGCGCGTCCCGCGTTGTCACCGACAACGAAGCGTCCGAGGTACTGATCGCCCTTGTCGGTCTCGGTGTACATCGTCTCGACGGCCTCAGTTGCTGAGTGGAACACCGGGCCCTCGCCGTGAACGTGGCACATGTAGCCCCGCTCGACCATGCCCCAGTCGGCTTCGTAACGATCCATCGTGATCGTCATTCGGCCGCCACCTGAGGCAATGCGGAAGTTGCGACCCGCGTCTGTCGCGTTGATCTCGGCGAGCACGGCCTCGGTGTCTTGAATGTAGGCGAGCGCAGAACGGGCGGGGACGTCGCGGCCGTCGTGGAGAATGTGCACCGCACAACTGTTCACACCCTGGTCTGCAGCGCGGCGCAACAGCAGATACAGGTGTTGGTTGGTCGAGTGCACGCCACCGTCAGAATGCAACCCGAGGAGATGTAGCGTGCCAGCCCGGTCACCGACACATCGCGTGATGGTCTGTTTCCACACGTCGGTCTCGAAGATCGCGCCGTTGCTCAGTGCCTTGTTCACGAGTTTGGCGCCCTGCGCGAAGATTCGGCCGGCACCGAGCGCGTTGTGCCCAACTTCGCTATTGCCCATGTCGTCGTCAGAGGGCAAGCCAACCGACGGTCCATGCGCAGCCAGCTCGGTGTACAACTCGCCACCGGTCAGCTTGTCGAGTGTCGGCGTCTTTGCGGCGGTTACCGCGTTACTTGGATCGGGAGGCGCAACTCCAACCCCATCAGCAACGACGACTAACAACGGGCCGGGTCGGCCTGCGAATGAACGATGCTTCAGCAACGACAACGTCATACATCCAGACTAGGGAGCAGAAGCACGCAAGTGGGCGGCTTGGTTGTGGCCCCTCGGCTCTTGCGCCTATTGGAATTGATTCATCAGAGTCTGGAGGCAGCGACGAACACGAAAAAGACCTTTAAGGGCTTCCTCAACATCCTCGGCTGCAACGTTTTCGAAGGTTGCTGAGTGGCGTCGGATTAAAACATTTACTCAAACCACAGGCGCCGCCACCCCTATGGACAGCGACGCCGGTGGTGCCAGAGGACAGAACGCCAGGCGCTCGATTGAGCACCGCAGGCTGTGGATTGATCGAAATCAGAAGAGCCGGCGCGTGATGACGCGGCCGAGAATTTGGACCTTGTTGTCGACCATTACCTTTTGCACATCTGGATCTGCAAAGTTGCTTGCGGAAGCGACCATCAGTGAGTCAAGAGAGTCCGTCCATGTTGCAGCAGTGGCATTGAATGGTGCGGGACCGGATGCAACTGACTGCATGTACGACATTCCGTTGGCGCCATTTTTAATGTGTCCCCAGTTCATCTCGATGTTTTGTTCCATAGTGGCATCGTCGGTCGGTACTCCAGCCATGTAGAGAATTGATCCAAACTCTCCATCGCGAGTGCCTCGTTCCGCCTGTACTCGGAACAGGTTGCGACGCTGAACTTGCACTTGAGCGTCTTGGATGAGGTCGACCAGGTCGGCATCGGCGTAGATGGCAGTTTGTCCCGACATCGCACCATCAATGGAATCAAATTCGAACGCCACGATTGCCAGACCGGACATTTCTCCGCCCATTACAATCTGGCTCGCAGTTGAAGATATCGCTCCATGCGATTTCAGTCGTTCTCCAGCCCAAGTAGCACCGGCTTCAGCAAACTTTTGAGTATCGCCCATTGATGCAAGGACGGTGTAGATGTAGGACATTGCAACCTCTTTTTCTTTTTATGGCTCCGTATCTCGGACAAGTGACCAAGTTAACAGCTCGGACTTGATGCGAAGTTAATAGGCAGTTAACACGAAGTGAAAATGAGATCAGCCCCGTGTAGTGGTCCAGTTGTTGTGCGACTCTTGATGCCCGATCGTTGGGCATAAAGAATCCATATCAACATGAGTACAAGCAAGCGCCGGCGGCACACGCCGGAACAAATCATCCGCAAGCTCGCCGAGGGCAACGAGCTCATCGGCGCCGGCAAAGAACTCGACGAGGTGTGCCGACATCTCGAGATCGCCGAATCGACCTGGCACCGGTGGCTCGCCTAATAGGGTGGCATGAAGGCCAACGACGCTAAACGCCTCAAGGAGTTGGAGGGCGAGAACGCCCGCCTGAAGAAGCTCTTTGCCGATGTCGAGTTAGACAAGGACATGTTGCGGGAGATCGCGTTGGGAAGCTTCTGACCCCGAACCGCAGGCGAGCAGCAGTCACGATGCTGCTCGTCCGGTTCGGGGTGTTCCAACGACGAGCGTGCAACGTGGTCGGCATCCATCGATCGACGATGCGACTCGAACGACCACCCGTTACGACCGAGGAAGCCGAGCTGCGCGCCTGGTTGCGATCGTTCTCGACGGAGCGGCCCCGTTGGGGTTGGCGTCGTGCGGCGAAGATGGCGCGCCGGGCGGGCTGGAACGTGAACAACAAGCGGATTCGAAGGCTGTGGCGTGATGAGGGGTTGCGGGTGCCGCAACGGCGTCGCAAGAAGCGTCTCGTGGGGATCGGGATCCAGGTCGGCGCGTTCTCGTCGATCCGCCCTGACGTGGTGTGGGCAATGGACTTTCAGTTCGACACCACCGCGGATGGACGACAGATCAAACTGCTCAACGTCATCGACGAATTCACGAGGGAGTGTCTGGCAGTCGAGGTCGACCGAACGATCGACGCCGACCACGTCGTCGAGGTGCTCGACCGGATCATGCTGCAGCGTGGAGGCGCGCCGGTCTACGTGCGTTTCGACAATGGACCCGAATTTGTCGCTCACGCCATCGACGACTGGTGCCGCTTCAACAGCACCGGGGCGATGTTCATCGACCCCGGCTCGCCCTGGCAGAACGCCTGGATTGAGAGCTTCAACGGCCGACTCCGCGACGAACTCCTCAACAGCTGGCGATTCGACAGCTTGCTCGAAGCCCGCGTGATCATCGAAGACTGGCGCCTCGACTACAACGCCAACAGACCTCACACCGCCCACGGCGACCTCACCCCAACCGAGTTCGCCCTACGCTGCAACCAGATCAACCAACCCCAAGCCGCATAGCAACTGGACCACCAAACGGGGCCCTCTTAAAAAGATCATAAATGTCTGAATTCATGTGGACAAATGTGGCGCTTTTGTACTGCCCGCTGAAGTCCGCCCTACCGGGGACTCCTGTTCGCGCAAGCGCCGCCGACGTGAAGCCAACCTTGTATTGAGCGCATTTTCAAAGGAACGCCGCAGAGCCAAAACACCTGATATCAAATTGGCCAATCGTTTCCGACAGATTCAGCGGGTTCCGCGTAGTCGGACCGCAAGAAGTTTGAATCGAATCCCTGGCCGGTCTCCATCGGCCTTGCGCACGTTGGATGGTCACCTGGGCAGGTGAGGGAAAGCATCGTCCGACCACCCGTTGCTGCACTTGAGGGGGTCGGACTTATTAATAGCTTTGCCCGCATCAGGTCGGTCAACTCAGCGATGTGGTCCGGGCTCGGTCCGATCACGTCGATGGTGGTGCACCGGGATGAGGGTGCCAATCGTCAAAATTTGAGTAGCTCAGGCGAATTGCTCGCGGCGACCCGCAGAACGGTTCGGTGTCCAATCCAAGTCAAGGTACTGCTTGAAGCCCTTGTGGGTCTCCTTGAAGCCGTGGTCCGCGTAAAAGAGGTGGGCGTCATCACGCTTGATGCTGCTCGTGAGTTGGAGGCGGTAGCAACCGAGATCCTTCGCTCTGGTCACTGCATAGTCGAGCAACTGTCCGTCTACACCGGTGCCGCGCTGATCTTCGACGACATGCATCGACTCGATCTCGGCGCAGCGCCCACCGCGATGTTGGAAGTGGCGGAACGTGAAGAGCTGCAGCATGCCCACGATGCGGCCACCCAGTTCGGCGACCAAGAGGTACGAGCCGTCGGTGCGGTCGATTTCGCGAAGAGCGTCAACATAATCGTCGATGTAGTATCGGTCGTCGGCGCCTGGGCCGAGTCGTCCACCGAGTAGGACATCAATAAGGTCTTCAACGTCACCGTCGAGCGCGTCTCGGAAATACAGCTGCACGGAAGCAGATTCTTGCAGATCTGAGCGGGGCCCTGCGCGATGGTCCATTGTTGCTCTTCGTGGCAGGATGGAGACATGATTCGCTGGACTCCGGAATTCGTCATCGTGCGACGTTGCGTCGTGGTGAGGGTGGCGGAGTGACCTCCGCCGGAGGCGCGAGCGCTCCGACACCTGCTGACCTGTTGGGTTTGGCCCGCGCCGCGCAGGCGCAAGCGCACTGCCCGTACTCGGGCTACGCCGTTGGCGCAGCGATCCGCGCAGCGTCCGGTGCGATCTATGCCGGCTGCAACGTCGAGAACGCCGCCTATCCCGAAGGCACGTGCGCGGAGGCCGGCGCGATTGCCGCGATGGTGCTTGACGGCGAGCGAGAGATCGTTGA
>ERZ891134.2015-NODE-2015-length-12689-cov-6.440795_pt1 | contig 12689 bp, 9 predicted proteins | sample MGYA00520888_ERZ891134 | MGnify/ENA primary metagenome ERZ891134 (study PRJEB32303, sample SAMEA104408692) | aquatic metagenome | biome: Brackish water; feature: Coastal; material: water | place: Baltic Sea | collected 2014-10-23 | depth 10 m ... | reverse complement strand
ACTTAAACTTTCAAACATGTGCTTAAACGTTTGGTATATTTTCTAAAGTCGCTAAGAAGAATTTCCAACTCTTCTGAACAGAACTGATTTGACACTTTTCATCCGGTGAGTGCGCTCCCCGAATGTTTGGTCCAAAAGAAATCAATTCCATATCCGGGTAATTTGTACCTAAGATCCCACATTCCAAGCCGGCATGACAGGCCTGTATTTTAGGCTCGTCCTGAAAAAGATTGCGGTACAAGCCGCTCATCGTTGTCAGAATATTACTCTTTGGATTAGGTGCCCAACCTGGGTAATCACCGCTCAACTCAACAGTACAACCCGCCGTTTCAAAAATGCGCTGGATGCCACGCGCCAAATCCATTTTCTCTGTCTCAACGGCACTGCGTGTTAAGCACATAACCGTAAGCGCGCCGTCCTTTAATGCAACACGCGCTAGGTTATTAGAAGTCTGTACTAATCCTGGGATATCAGGCGACATACGGTAAATTCCATTTGGGCAGGCATATACAGCACTGATGATGGATTGACTGGCCGCTTGAGAAAGGGCTAACGTTGGTTTTTCAATAGATTCGCAACTGATCTCAATATCCGCATCCGTGGTTGAATGCTCATCTACGAACTCTTCTCCAACCTCCGTGATTACCTCTTCAAATGCCTCTTCACTCCCGTGCCATACTACTTGAGCGACACTTTCCCTTGGTATTGCATTTCGAAGGCTCCCGCCATCTAAAGCTACCAATTGGACCGCATCACCCAAACGATCGAGCAAACGGTTCATTAATTTATTCGCATTACCAAGACCTTTATGAATGTCCATACCGCTGTGGCCGCCATTCAATCCTTTGATAGTGATTTCGTAGGCTAAAGTCTCTTCTTTTAGGGCTTCCATTTCAAACGAATGTGTCGCCGTTACATCAATACCACCCGCACAACCTATGGTCAATTCATCGTCGTCTTCCGTATCAATATTTAACAGAATCTTTCCATTGAGCATGCCGCCTTTTAACTCCAGAGCACCGGTCATTCCAGTTTCTTCATCTATAGTGAAGAGTGCATCAATAGCCGGGTGAGCAATAGTATTTGAGGAGAGTACAGCCATAATAAAAGCAACGCCCATACCATTATCTGAACCAAGCGTTGTGCCTTGTGCCTTTACCCAGTCACCATCAACCACCATTTTAATTCCCTCTTTGTCAAAGTCGAAGATGGTATCATTGTTTTTCTGGTGTACCATATCAAGGTGCGCCTGCAAGACAACTGGCGTTTTATCCTCCATTCCAACGGATGCCGGCTTTCTGATAAACACGTTACCGATATGGTCTACCTCTGTGGGTAGGCTCAAACTATGGCCAAAATCGACCATGAATTGGATCACACGCTCTTCCTTCTTCGAAGGACGGGGTACTGCATTTAAATCTGCAAAGTGGTTCCAAACTGCATTGGGCGCTAAGGCTCTTACTTCTTTACTCATCTTACATTCTATTTGGTACTTGGATTCCCAAGCAATTCATCGAAGCTTTAATTACTTCGCCTACTTTCTTACTCAACAACAACCTGAAAGCAATACTTTGTTCGCTTTCCGCTTTTAAGATGCTGTTATTCTGATAAAAACCATTGTATTTCTTGACCAATTCATACGTGTAATTCGCCAAAACCGCCGGAGAAAAATTTCTGGCTGCTTGATCCACTACATCCGAAAATTGCAAAAGCGATTTGATAACGATTGTTTCGTCTTCATTCAGGGTCAAAGTCGACCAATCCAACTCACTACTCTCTGGTGCTTTTCTTTGAAGGCTTTGAATGCGTGCGTAGGCGTATTGAATAAAGGGGCCTGTATGTCCGTTAAAATCGATGCTTTCCGCTGGATTAAACAACATTCGTTTCTTCGGGTCTACCTTCAGTATAAAGTACTTTAGGGCGCCCAGTCCGAGCGTAGTAAAGAGCTCTTTCTGCGCAGCAATTTCAAGACCGTCCAATTTGCCCAATTCCTTTGAGATAGCTTCTGCATCCGCTACCATTCCATCAATAAGATCATCGGCATCAACTACAGTACCCTCTCTACTCTTCATCTTTCCTGAAGGTAAATCTACCATTCCGTAGCTCAAATGATGCAGCTGTTCTGCCCAAGGATAGCCCAGCTTTGAAAGAATCAAGAAAAGTACCTTAAAATGGTAATCTTGCTCGTTACCAACTACGTAAGTCATTCCTTTTGCCTCGAAATCCTTAAATCGTTGAATGGCGGTTCCTATATCTTGCGTCATGTAGACACTGGTTCCATCGCTGCGTAGAACTAATTTATGATCTAACCCTTCATCCTCCAGGTCAATCCAAACCGAACCGTCGTCTTTCTGGTAGAAAACACCAGATTCAAGCCCTTTATTTACGTCGTCCTTTCCTAGAACGTAGGTCTGACTCTCGTAATAATTCTTATCAAAATCAACGCCTAATTTGGTGTACGTTGTATTAAAACCAGTGTATACCCAATTATTCATGGTTTTCCAAAGTGTCACCACTTCCGCATCGCCTTGCTCCCACTTAAGCAGCATCTCTTGCGCTTTCAGCAGCGACGGGGCCAATTTCTTAGCTTCATCGCCAGTTTTACCTTCATCAAGCAAGCGTTTCATCTCCTCTTTGTAGACCTGATCAAATTTGACGTAATACTTACCTACCAAATGATCGCCTTTTAATCCCGTCGATTCAGGTGTTTCGCCATTCCCGTATTCCTGCCATGCGAGCATAGACTTACAAATATGGATTCCACGATCGTTAATGATCTGAACCTTTGACACTGCAACACCATTTGCTTTTAAAATCTCTGCCACTGAATAGCCAAGAAGGTTATTTCGAATGTGGCCAAGGTGCAAGGGTTTGTTGGTATTTGGCGAACTGTATTCTACAATGTAGGCACCTTTAGATCCTGGCGTGGGAAGCCCAAAATGAGGGTCCGACGCAAAAGTTTTGAATTGGTCCACATAAACGCTGCGATCCAAAGTCAGGTTTAAGAACCCCTTCACGACGTTAAAGTCAGCTATGGCTGATAATTCTAAAAGCTTGTTTCCCAACTCTTCAGCGACCTCTTCTGGTTTCTTTTTCGCCGCACGAACAAAGGGAAAGACGACCAAAGTAACATCACCGTCGAATTCCTTACGCGTTTCCTGCAGCTCAGGTTCGACCTGAACGCTATAGAGTTCATTTAAGGCTTTGCTTATGTTTTGTTCTAAACTCATTTATGCAGTTTTAGTCAAATATATTTCTGCTAACATACATCGTGCACTACCTCCACCAAGGGTTTCTATGGTATGTAAATCGCTATGAAGTATCCTGTGGTGTTGGGTTATAAAGTCTTTTTGGTCCTCATTTAATGCCTTGTAGGCACTAGAACTCATCACCAAAATTAATTCATCCGCGGCGCCTTTCACTAAGAGCATATTGCCGGCAAAGTTGCTTTTTTGCTCCACGCTTATAACAAGGATTTCTTTACCACTTTTAAGAATTGCCTCTTCTACTAAAGCTCGTTCATTCGCATCATGAATGGTATCTAGACACACCAATACATAAGCATCTGTAACACACATCATAACATTGGTATGGTAGATCTGTCCTATCCCGTCCGGCGTTTCCTGGTAAGCGGTAAACACCACAGGCTCGTAGTTGAAGTCTTTACAAAACGCATGAAATAAGCCCTCATCAGCGCGCTGTGAACGAGCCATGTAGGCGATTTTAGAATCATGATCCAATACCATAGAACCTGTGCCCTCGAGGAATAGCTTCTTCTGCTCTGCAGCTGTATAATCTACCGTTGTCGTTACTTCATAACCACGAGACTGCAATTCTTCAAAAATATCGGTGCGACGTTCCAGTCGTCTATTCTCGGCTTTCATTGGGTACAGCGCTACTCGACCATCTTGGTGCATACTGATCCAATTGTTTGGAAAAATGCTATCAGGTGTGTGAGGAACATGTGTATCTTCTAAAACTTCAACTTGAACACCTTCCGCACGCAATTTTTCTACCAATCCATCAAACTCATCACGAGCCGATTCCTGAGCGTTCATTTTGCCCGATTCCTTCTTTTGGTAATAATTATCGACCGCTGTTTGCTCGTTCATCGCAAAGGCAACTGGTCGTACCATTAACAGTTTATTTGTAGCATTATTCGTCATCTACAATCGCTTTAAAGGCATAGTTGTACAACGAAGTAAACCGCCCATTTTTACTATTTCATCGTACACCACGGAATGTACGTTCATGCCTCTATTCTTTAACCATTCTTGCATGGCCTCGCATTTGGCTGAAACAACCACATCGGATGGGCTAAAGCTGAAGACGTTTGTGGCAAGGAAATACGCTTCTTCAGGAGAACAGCGATAAACATTCGTTGCTCCGTAACGCTCTATCAGCCACTGCACATCAGATTCATTCTTGAACAAGTGCGGTGCGATGAGTGCCCCGCCACCAACAGTTTGAAAAGCACAATCCAAATGCAACGAACCCTTTAAAGGATCACGATCGTCCTTGAATAATTCAAATCCTTTAAATTCTTTAGCTGGAAATTCATCCGCTAAATAGTCCATTCCTCTGTAGTTGGTTCGTGCAGTTTTATAAGCATCAAAGGTCGCATTGTCGCTGACTCCGACTAAAACGAAGTCATTGTCTACAATCACATCGCCCCCTTCTGCGTAACATCCGTTAGGCATCATGATGATGTTGCCCGATGGAATAGTTTCTTCTATTTCAGACATTGCATCGCGTTCTTCTGCACGATCCTCTATTACATTTGGTATGATGTACTGGTCTTCGATTACAAATGCGATATCTCTTGCAAATACTTGGTTCAAAGAATGGATGAGTGACGGTCGCAATACCTTGACTCCATTGTTCTCTAGAATTTCGATCAATCCTTTGAGTTGGAGCATGCATGCCTCTTCTTCTGGGAAAACATCTTGTTTTACAGCCTCAAAACTGCGTGCATCGTAACATTCTTCCAATTTTGGAACACCACCCATTCGCATGGCTAATCCCACCACCACAGTGTCTAAGCGTCCATATTCGTTTTGAATTTCAGGTAGAATTTGCATGAAAATCTGTTTGAATGACAAATTTAAGGCTTTAATGTGTTGATAACGCTATTGAAAGGCCCGAGTTTACTAACGACTACAGGCTTATTTTTGAATGTATAAGACACCGACACCCATGGCGAAAAAATCTACTAAGAAGACACCAAAGGAACCGTCAAAGTTCTCCGTTCAATTCAAACAGCTAACCGCTGATACTAAGGAAATTACAGGAGACCCTACGACGAAAATATTCGGCTCGTTGCTCCTTGTTATGATCGGTTTCTTTACTGCCATCGCCATTATCAGCTTTTATCAGAATTGGACCCAAGACTTCAGTTTGTCCACAACTTCTTCAGGAGAATACGCCCACCCGGACTACGTAGGGAACATTTTCGGGAGACTAGGAAACGCCATAGCCAGTCTACTTGTTCTTGAAGGTTTTGGTCTTGCGGGTCTGTTCGTTCCCTTGTGGATCATGCTCTTAGGACTAAAACATGCTTTTACCTTAAACCGCATTAAACCTTGGGTTTTATTCAACCATCTTTTAGCCACCACTTTTCTTGTCGCGTTGATGTTTGGCTGGATTGCAAACCATCAACCAACCCTTCTGTCGGGCTTATCAGGGTACTATATTTATTTGAAACTAGCCCTTTATTTAGGCCGTATGGGAGTCTTACTGGTACTCTTCACCGCAGGGCTGCTGTATATTGTTGTTGCCTTAAAAATTCGGTCACTCACATTTAGTTGGCGCGCGCCCAAGCCACTGCCAGAAACGGAGCGCCCTTCTGAAGAAAACCTGAACTCATCCCCGGAAATCACTCCTGAGCCACAAGATGATATTCAGGTTCACGCGGTCGAACTTTCTCCAGAACCAGAAGAAGAGATGACTCCACAACCTGAAGTCATTTCTAGACCAACCGTCACAGATAGTTCAGTACAAAACAAAGCGCCTATTGATGCAGCTTCCACATTAGATGTTGTAGTTGAAGTTCATCAAGAAGCAGTTGAGGATGAAAAGTCTATTAATAAGAAAGTCAAGGACTTTGGTGAATACGATCCTACTTTAGATTTGAGCAGGTTTCAATTGCCTAAAATTGAATTACTTCAACCCTATGGTGATGGTAAAATCACCTTCGACAAAGACGAAATTGAAGCGAATAAGAACCGTATTGTAGACACATTAAAAAACTACAGTATTGAGATTAAGGAAATCAAAGCTACCATAGGTCCTACGGTTACCTTATATGAAATTGTTCCAGCAGCAGGAATTAGAATTTCAAAAATTAAAAACCTCGAAGACGACATTGCATTGAGTCTTGCTGCTTTGGGAATTAGAATTATTGCACCTATTCCCGGTAAAGGAACTATAGGCATTGAGGTTCCAAATGCCAACCCTCAAGTCGTAAGTATGCGTCAGGTCATCGCAAGCAAAAAATTCCAAGAGTCAAACATGGAATTACCCGTTGCTATGGGCCGCACTATAACGAATGAAAACTTCATTTTTGATTTGGCAAAAATGCCTCACCTTCTTATGGCAGGTGCTACCGGACAAGGAAAGTCTGTTGGCTTAAATGCAATTTTAACATCACTGCTTTACAAGAAACACCCTAGTCAACTCAAATTTGTTCTCGTTGATCCTAAGAAAGTAGAACTGACGCTTTACAATAAAATTGAACGGCACTACCTCGCTGTTCTTCCCGATACAGATGAGGCCATTATTACCGATACAGCAAAAGTGATCCATACTTTGAATTCGTTGTGTATTGAAATGGACAACCGGTATGAGCTGCTGAAAGGCGCAATGGTTAGAAACATCAAGGAATACAATGCTAAATTCATTTCAAGACGATTGAATCCTGAAGAGGGCCACAAATTCCTACCGTACATAGTGCTAGTGATCGATGAATTTGCCGATCTTATCATGACAGCCGGAAAAGAGGTTGAGATGCCTATCGCACGACTTGCGCAGCTGGCCCGGGCCATTGGTATCCATTTGATCGTAGCCACCCAGCGGCCTTCTGTAAATGTTATCACAGGTATCATAAAAGCAAATTTCCCTGCGAGAGCTGCATTTAGAGTGACCTCGAAAATTGATTCTCGAACTATTCTTGATGCGGGCGGTGCGGATCAACTTATCGGAAAGGGAGATATGCTCTTTTCGCAAGGTTCTGATCTCGTACGACTCCAATGTGCCTTTGTTGACACGCCTGAAGTTGAAGCGATTTGCGATTTTATAGGTAACCAACAAGCCTACCCTATGGCTTATCAGTTGCCAGAATACGTTGGTGAAGAAGGTGGCGGTGTTGGCGAAATAGATCCATCAGATAGAGATTCCTTATTTGAAGATGCTGCTCGTTTAGTGGTCCTTACCCAGCAAGGATCTACTTCGATGATTCAAAGAAAATTGAAATTGGGATACAATAGAGCAGGTCGTATTGTAGACCAATTAGAAGCGGCTGGAATACTAGGACCCTTCGAGGGTTCCAAGGCCAGACAAGTTTTAATTCCAGATGAAATGGCTTTGGAACAGAAATTGAATGGAGATGCGTAAATTCGCCGGTATGAAACTATTCGCTTTACTGATTGTACCCTTTTTAGCGCAAGCACAAACGCACACGGATGCGAAAGCTTTGCTCAATGATGTTTATGAGCATACGCTAGCGCTCGAAACACAGCATATATCCTTCACCAATACTATTGGAGCGCCTAGTAACGGCGGCATGAAGGAGCGCAGCTCTAAGGGTGAACTGTTTGCCTTAGGGGAGCAAGTACGCGTAAAGACTGATGCCTTTGAATTTCTCTCTGACGGCTCAAAAGCGTATCTAATCTATCCTGAAGACGAGGAAATAGAAACTACCGCTTCAGATGAAGAAACGTCACTAAGCCCCGCGGATATTTTAAAAAACTATCAAAGCGGGTACAGTTATAAAATGGCTGGTAAAGCACAAGAGAACGGAAAATCTATACAATATGTTGCGCTTCGACCCGTTGCTAGTGAAGAAGTGAAAGAAATAATAATCGGTATTGACGTTAAAAAGTTACTGCTCGAAAACTACACACAATATGGCACAAACGGCGTAAAAACTGTTTTCAGTGTAGATTCTTACGAGACAAACGTTCCCTTAAATGAGGAGATGTTTAACATTAATGCAAAGGAATTTGAAGGGTTTTATCGCCTCTAAACTCGAATGAAAAAACTAGACCTCTACGTCTTAAAAAGTTTTATCAGACCATTGATACCGACCTTAGGTATCATGGTCTTTTTCTTTTTAATGCAAATGGTCTGGAAATATGTAGACGATCTCGCGGGCAAGGGTATCGAATGGTACGTACTGTTAGAATTACTTTTTTATTGGGCTGCAAGCGTCGTCCCCTTTGCCCTGCCGGTAAGCGTCTTGTTCGCCGCTCTATTGACTTTTGGCAATTTTGGCGAACACTATGAACTAGCTGCGATGAAAGGATCGGGTATTTCCCTGTTCCGAGGCATTCGTTCACTTATTGTCCTCAATATTGCTATCGCTTTTGGTGCGTTCTACTTCTACAATAACATCATACCCGTGGCCAATTTAAAGGGCCAAAGTCTTTTAATAAATATTTCCAAAAGCAAGCCCGCGTTTCATATTACTCCTGGTATTTTTTATAATGGTTTTCAAGGCTATAGCATAAAAATCGGCAATAAAGAAGGTGAAGGCGAGCAACTACTTAGCGACATCTACATCTACGACCACAAGGAAGCGAAAAAAGGTAATTTAAAAGTGCTTGTCGCATCCACGGGAATCATGCGTCCAGTGGCCAATGATCAATACTTAGAGATTGAACTGCATAACGGAGCTACCTATGAAGATATCGATCGGAAATTCGTGGAGGAACGTCAGAAAATGCCTTGGGCTCAGAGCGAATTTGACACGGCCTACCTTCGCTTTCCACTGACTAATTTCAGCAATGCAGATCTTTATAAAACGCGTCGAAAAGATTACATGATGATGAATACCCAGCAGTTAAAGGAAACTGCAGATACGCTTGCTTTACAAATCATAGAACGACAAGAAAACTTCACAAAGAATTTAAAAGGCAAATACAAATTCGATTACATAGATGTTGCGAGTGGCAATTCTGTTGCTATTGCTAAAGAGAATGTCATGAGCAATTTGCTTAGTGGTATGAGAATTCGAGCCTCACAAAATGCGATTCGACTTGCGCGAAGCAATCTTGATTACTTGAAGCAAATGGATCGTGAAATGAATTGGCGCAAAGAAACTAGAATGCGTCACTTTCTAGAGTATTACAAGAAATTTGCGCTTGGCGCCAGTGTATTGATTATGTTTTTTATTGGTGCTCCACTGGGTAGTATCATTCGTAAAGGCGGCATAGGCCTACCATTGGTCATCTCTACCGTGGCATTCTTGATTTTCCACATTTTGAATACCACTTTTGAAAAGATGGGACGTGAATTATTATTAGATCCGGCGCTTGCTATTTGGCTTCCGTCTCTAATACTTGCACCTATAGCACTTTGGCTAACGAAGAGTGCATCAAGCGATACGGCACTTGTTTCTGGTGAGTGGTTCAGTAAAATCCTTGCCCGAATAAATTCTAAAAAATCCTAGTGAAGCGACTTCTCATTCTCTCTAATAAACTGCCCTACCCAGCCAATGACGGGAGTTCAATTGCGATGGCTAGGCTCTTAGAAGACTTATTGGCGCTAAATACTTTCGCAATCACTTATGGTGCCTTAAATACGCAAAAACACCATAAGGACATTAATGACTTTCCAAAAAGAGTATCAAAGGCCATTACCTTGAAAACATTTGAGGTAAACACCTCTCCTTCTGTGCATTCCGCTCTGAATAATTTACTGTTCTCTCGAGCCCCCTATCATTCGGTACGTTTTTTCGTGAAACCTATGATTGATTGGCTCGGTACCTTTGAGAATGGTTATTTTGACTTTGTCATTATTGAAGGCGCCTTTATGGGTGATTATTTAAAGGACCTGCGAAGAATTGGACAACATTGTACATTGCGTGCGCACAATTTAGAGCACCTCATTTGGAAACGCACTAGCCAGGCTGTTTCTAATCCACTAAAGAAATGGTATTTGACGCTTCAAAGTAACCGTTTGAAACGTTTTGAGGAAGCACTTACCAAAAGCGTTGATTCAATATGGAGTATTAGTGAAGAAGATAATTTTTGGTTCAAGGCAATAAACCCCGCTTCCGCGACCATTTCGGTATCCATTGCACAACAAGAGGTTATGACCAATTTAACCCACTTATCGTGTTTCCATCTTGGAGCATTAGATTGGGAGCCCAATCTACAGGGATTGGAGTGGTTCACTTCTCAAGTTTGGCCGAGGGTACTGCGTGAAATTCCAAATGCCACCTTCCATGTAGCGGGCAATAATCCACCCAAACACATGCAATCGGACCAAAAAAAGAACATCACAGTGCACGGAAGAGTGCCGGATGCTCAGGAATTTGCGAAATCTCATGGTATTGCAGTCGTTCCGCTCCTTGCAGGCTCCGGTGTGCGTATCAAAATTATCATGAATGCTTCTTGGGGAGTCCCCATGGTAAGCACACGTGTAGGAGCTGAAGGGCTTTTTGATGCCACTGCTCAAGGTGTCGAGCTCGCTGACAGCGCTGAAGAATTTTCGCAGGCTTTGATAGCACTGCTTCAAAATCCCGAGAAATCTCTTGTCCTGGGTCGCACAGCCAACCAACATATACTTAGTAACTTTGGCCCTAAATCCATTCAGGAAAAAATAGCTCAGGCATGGTCAGTTTAACAATGGCAATCTCACTCTCGGCATTGTGCTTGATTGCATTGACGTATGCCGTTTATCCATTATGGCAATTGGCTTTTCCTGGAAAAGCCATTGATTTTTCAGGAGAGTACACCCCCCCGACGGTTAGTATCGTATTTGCTGCATACAACGAATCCTCCATTATTGAGGATAAGATCCGTAGTCTCTACCACACGAACTACCCGATTGACCTTTTGTCGGTTTGGGTAGGCAGCGATATGAGTGATGACGGCACAGATGCTATTATTCGCTCGCTTCAAAAAGAATTTCCAAATCTCAATCTGAATGTTAATGAAGTGCGCTCTGGGAAGTCTGCAACCATCAATAGATTAGTAGCACTAAGTAGTGCTGAGGTAATCATAGCTACGGACGCAAACATTCTTTTTAAAGCGACTACAATAGAAGAGTTGGTAAGGCCTATCGCTCAAGAAAAGGCAACCGCAGTTGCGGGTACACTTAAATATGAAGACAAAGGGGTTGCTAGCAGCACGGCTTCGAATGAAAAGGCCTATCTGTCTATTGAGAATGCAATTCGCCGCGCCGAAAGCAGAAAACACGGTATTTGTTTGGGTATGGAAGGTGGATTGTACAGCATAAAGAAAGCATTTTGGCAACCCATACCCCCAAACACATTTATGGAAGATTTCTTCCAAACAGTCCAGCTTATTTCTCGAGATCAAAAAGTGCTTTTCAACGAATCCGCTGTTGGATTAGAGGATGTAAGCACCTCATTACAAGAGGAGTACAAACGTAAGATTAGAATTAGTATAGGAAATTGGCAAAACCTAGTCCGATTTTATCCACTCATTTTTAAACATCCCTACCCGTTCGGAGGACTATTTATAATGCACAAAGTACTGCGTTGGGTGACACCGCATCTTTATCTCATCGCTTTAGCTGCAGGGCTGTTTACACCGAATTGGCTCTTTTTTACCGCGATACTTGTTGGCCTTCCCATTTCACAGCTCATCCTTTTGGCGTTGGGTTGGGCCACTCCTTTAGCGTATTTTTACGCAATGAATGCCGCACTCTTTGTAGGCTTTATTAAATATATCAAAGGAGTGAAATCGAGCGTTTGGCAACCCACTAAGAGAAATCAACATGAGGATTAATACCATAGAAGAAGCATTAGAAGATATTGCCCAAGGCAAAGTAGTTATCGTTGTTGATGATGAAGACCGCGAAAACGAGGGCGATTTCGTTGCGGCTGCAGAGTTGGTTTCACCTGAAATGATCAATTTCATGGCAACCGAAGGCCGTGGCTTGATATGTACGCCAATCCTGCGTAAACGTGCAGAGGAATTGGACTTGCCTCCTATGGTAAGCAATAATACAGATCCAAACAATACCGCTTTTACTGTGAGTATCGACCGTGTCGGAGCGGGTTGCACAACGGGTATCAGCGCATACGATCGCTATATGACAGTGAAGGCGTTGGTTGACCCAACAATGAAGCCTGAACAGTTGGCACGACCAGGTCATATTTTTCCTTTAATCGCGAAAGACGGCGGTGTCCTTCGTCGCGTAGGTCACACCGAAGCTGCAGTTGACTTAGCGCGTCTCGCTGGTCTCGCGCCAGCGGGTGTGATTGTGGAGATCATGAATGAAGACGGTACTATGGCGCGTTTGCCGCAACTCATAGAAATTGCCGCAAAGCATGATTTAAAAATCATCACTATTGAGGATCTAGTCGCTTATCGAATGGCGAAGGAGAGCTTGATAGAATTGGAAGAAAAGGTGCAGATCACCACGCCGCACGGTGAATTCACGCTGCATGCGTTCGAACAAAAAACGAATCATCAAGTACATTTAGCACTCACCATGGG
>ERZ891134.2013-NODE-2013-length-12717-cov-6.244906_pt1 | contig 12717 bp, 16 predicted proteins | sample MGYA00520888_ERZ891134 | MGnify/ENA primary metagenome ERZ891134 (study PRJEB32303, sample SAMEA104408692) | aquatic metagenome | biome: Brackish water; feature: Coastal; material: water | place: Baltic Sea | collected 2014-10-23 | depth 10 m ... | reverse complement strand
CGGGCTTGGCGACAACTACCCGAATCGGGCCAGCCATGGCACGCCCTCCCTTGCTGACGTAGGTCGCCTTGCACGCTTGCGACGCGAACCCTACTCCCCTCTTGCGGCGTAGAGTTCGGGGTGCAAGCTCCATGCGCAGCCCCTCGCCAACATCCCGCTCGCAACCACCCGCCGGAGACCATCGATGCCCACGTCCACTCCCCCGGAACCGGTACGAATCCTTGCAATCGGAGGAAGCACCCGCCCGGGCTCGACCACGGAAATGGCCCTGCGGTGCGCCGCACAGGCGGCGGAGGAAGAAGGAGCCAAGGTCACCTACATCGTCGGTCGCGACTTGCTCCTGCCGATCTACGACGTCCAAACACCCGATCGAGAGCCGGGTGCCCGGACTCTCATTGATGCAGTTCGCCAGGCCGACGGCATCCTGATTGCCAGCCCCGGCTATCACGGCGGAATAAGCGGCATGGTGAAGAACGCACTTGACTACGTCGAGGACCTCGCAAATGACGAGCCTCCTTACCTACACGGGAGAGCAGTCGGCTGCATTTCGGTCGCCCACGGCTGGCAAGCGACGGTGGGGACCCTGGCCCAGATTCGACAGACAGTGCACGCGCTGCGGGGCTGGCCTACTCCGCTGGGCGGAACCGTTAATAGTCAGGTGACCCAGTTTGACGAGAACGCGATCCCCAACGATCCGATCGTTGCCGAACAATTGGCAACCATCGGTGGGCAGGTCGTCGAATTTGCCCGGATGCGTGGTGGCAGGAGTCTCCTGACGGCTTCTGAGTGAGTCCTCTCACAGCTCACGGTTTCGCCGTATCGCCCAGCCTTGTGCGGGTCTAAGGTGCGGACATGGTCGCTAGTCCCGGATATTCCAACGTCTTTCGTCTCGTCGCCACCCCCGAGTTGCACGCCTCGGGAGCGATCGTCAGCGCTGTCGCAATGTCCGGCGCGGTCATCACCGGCCTCGACGTGGTCGACCCGGGGCATGACTCAGTCGTCATTGATCTGTCATGCACTACCCGCGATGCCAGCCACGTTGAACTCGTGCGAGCGGCATTGGATCGACTTGACGGTTGCCTCGTAGAGAAGGTCAGTGACTCCACCTTCCTCATTCACCTCGGCGGAAAAATCAAGGTCGAACTCAAGGCTCCGCTGCGCAACCGCACAGATCTTGCACGCGCGTACACACCAGGTGTAGCCCGCGTGTGCTTGGCTATTCGGGACAACCCAGCAGATGCCCGAAACTTGACCATCAAGCGTAACTCGGTGGCAGTCGTGACCGATGGCACCGCCGTACTCGGACTTGGGGATATCGGACCCCAAGCCGCTATGCCTGTCATGGAGGGCAAAGCTGCCTTGTTCAAGCGCTTCGCCAACGTGGATGCGTGGCCAATTTGTTTGGATACGAAGGACACCGACGAGATCGTCCGCACAGTCGAATTGATCGCACCGGGCTTCGGTGGTATCAACCTAGAAGATATCGCCGCACCACGCTGCTTCGAGATCGAACGACGACTACGCGAGCGCCTAGACATCCCTGTCTTCCACGACGATCAACACGGAACGGCCGTTGTTGTCCTCGCCGCACTGATCAACGCCCTGCGCCTTGTTGACAAGCAGATGTCCGAACTGAAAGTAGTCATGATCGGCGCTGGGGCAGCCGGCGCCGCCGTCGCTCGACTACTGCTGGACTCCGGAGTTCAGGACATCATCCTGTTCGACTCCAAAGGGCCCATTTACCGCGATCGGCCAGGCCTAGATGAGGACCGCGCAGCGCTCTCGGAGATCACCAATCCGCGCGGCCACACAGGCACCATTCCCGAAGCAATGGAAGGTGCTGACGTCTTCATCGGGGTGAGCCAGCCGAATCTCATCTCCGGTGCGGATGTCGAACGCATGGCCGAGAACGCCATCGTCTTCGCCCTTGCCAACCCTGATCCGGAAATCGACCCCGTGATTGCCGCGAAATACGCAGCGGTTGTCGCAACGGGTCGAAGCGACTACCCGAACCAGATCAACAACGTACTTGCCTTCCCCGGCCTGTTCCGAGGATTGCTCGACGCAGGAGCCCACAAGATCACCAACGCTGCGCTCATCGCTGCTGCCCATGCGATTGCCGAAGTTGTCTCCGACGACGCCCTCTCCCCCATCTACATCGTCCCCAGCGTGTTCGATGAGGCTGTGGCACCGGCTGTCGCCGATGCGGTGACCAAGGCGGCCGACGCGACCTAGAGCTTCTCAACCGGCGCGTAGCGCAACAACAGTCGCTTGGTGCCGGCCGAGCCGAAGTCGATGGTGGCATCTGACTTGTCCCCCGACCCGGAAGTGCTCACCACGGTGCCAAGCCCGAACTTGCTGTGCGTCACGCGGTCACCTGCTTCCAGTGAAACCACCGGGCCCTTACCGACAACTCGGTCACCGAGTTTGACCGCCGCACTCGACGATGACGGAGCCGCGCCAAAGCCTCCCGAGCCGATCGAAGTGGACATCGGCTCTTCGCGACGCCACTCGATCAATTCCTCCGGCACTTCCGAGAGGAAACGAGAAGCAGGGTTGTAGGCAGGTGTGCCCCACGCGGATCGGGTAACCGATCGCGAGACGTAAAGCCGCTGCCGGGCCCGCGTGAGGCCTACGTAGGCCAAGCGGCGTTCCTCCGCGAGTTCGGTGGAATCGCTCATGGAACGAATGTGCGGGAAGATCCCATCCTCCATACCGGTGAGGAACACGACCGGAAACTCCAGACCCTTCGCGGTGTGCAGCGTCATCAAGGTGACGACCCCACCGCCGGAATCGTCGTCGGGGATTTGATCGGAATCGGCTACCAAAGACACCTGCTCAAGGAACTCCACCAGGGTCGAATCCTCATTCGCGGTGGCGAACTCTTGAGCAACGGATTCGAGTTCGGCGAGGTTTTCCACCCGGGTCTCGTCCTGCGGATCGTGTGAGGCCTGGAGTTCGGCCACATATCCACTTTGCTCCAACGCAGCCTGCAGCACAGTCGGGGCATCGGCTCCAGACTCGGCAAGGGTGCGAAGGCCCTCCATCATCGTTACGAAACCCCGAATCGAGTTCAGCGAACGGGCCGCTAGTCCGATCACTTCATCGGCCCGCTGCAACGCGGCATCGAAGGTGATCCGCTCACGCTCCGCAAAGGATTCGACTGCCGATTCGGCTCGCTCACCTATGCCACGTTTGGGAACATTCAGAATGCGTCGTAGTGAAACTTCGTCACCTGGATTGGCGATCGCCCGCAGGTAGGCCAGTGCATCGCGAACTTCGCGTCGTTCATAGAAGCGCACACCCCCGACCACCTTGTACGGCATACCCATTCGAATGAAAACCTCTTCGACAGAACGTGATTGCGCATTGGTGCGATAGAAAACCGCGACGTCGCCTGGCCGATAGCCGTGTTCATCCACTAGTTGGTCGATTTCTTGACTGATGAACGATGCTTCGTCATGTTCATCGTCGGCTACGTAGCCAACGATCGGCTCACCAGAACCTTCGTCGGTCCAAAGGCGCTTTTCACGACGCGCGGAGTTGTGCGAGATAACCGCGTTGGCGGCGCTGAGGATGTTTTGCGTGGAGCGGTAGTTCTGCTCCAGCAGAATCGTGTTGGCATCGGGGAAATCCCGCTCGAACTCCTCGATATTTCGGATCGTTGCACCACGGAAGGCGTAGATCGACTGATCGGCATCGCCGACTACACACAGGCTGCCCGGCGGTGGATCACCATCACTGGGACCGACAAGTTCTCGGATCAGCGTGTACTGGGCGTGGTTGGTGTCTTGGTACTCGTCTACGAGGATGTGTCGAAACCGTCTGCGATAGTGCTCGGCGAGATCCGGATACAACTGGAACAAGGCAACTGTCGAGCCGATGAGGTCATCGAAATCAAAGGCCGAAGCACGGATCAGCCGGCGCTGGTACTCCGCGTAAGCCTCTGCGACGGTCTGCTCCATGTGATTACTTGCTTTGGCGGCATAGGCCTCGTGGTCAATGAGTTCGTTCTTCGCGGCCGATACCTGGGCGAGGAACGACCGGGGCGGGTATCGCTTCGGGTCCAGATCCAGGTCACGGATGACCATCTGCATCAAGCGCAGCGAATCGGCTTGGTCGTAGATGCTGAAACTCGTAGCAATGCCGAGTCGAGAAGCCTCTTTGCGCAGAATGCGCACACAGGCACTGTGGAAAGTGGAGACGAGCATCACCCGAGAGGCGGGGCCCACCAGTTCGGCCACCCGTTCTTTCATCTCGGCTGCAGCCTTGTTCGTGAAGGTGATCGCCAGAATCTCCCCTGGCGAGGCATCGCCGCTGGCCAACAAATGGGCGATCCGTCGAGTGAGGACTCGGGTCTTGCCCGATCCGGCACCAGCCACGATCAACAGCGGGCCGCCACGGTGCTCGACAGCCGCCTGCTGGGAAGGGTTGAGATCGTGCACGAGGGCGGCCGGATCCATCACTCGGGAATCCTAGGCAGCGGGTGTGACGCCGATCGCGCTACTGCCTCGTAACTACTTCAGACGCACCGAAGACTGCAACTCCTCACCCGTGAATCCACCCAGCACTTCGCCGTCCTTGGCGTAGTAGTACAGGGCCACCGAGTAGATACCTCGCATGGCGTTGATGATCAAGCCACCGAGCACGATGACCAAGAAGCCGATCGCCGCAGTTGTGACTCCGATGATCGCCGCGGTGGTAGTGCCGGCGAATACGATCGCCACACCCGCGCCAAGGATCAGTGCGCCGGGCAGGATGATCAGCAGGGCAACGAAGCCACCGATGCGCACACCGCCAGCCAACTGGGTCCCCCACTGCTTCTTGAACAACGCACTCGAGGCCTTGATGGCGTCGATCGGTGAAGCCTTTTCAATCATCATCACCGGCAGCACGAAGAAGGTGATGAGCTGCCACATGATGTCGGCCGCAGCAGCCAAGACTCCGCGCAATAGGTTGCCGATAGGCCCACCTTGCCCATTGCCACGAATCAGGTTGATGAGGATCGAAACCACCGTCAAGATCGCCGACCAGGCAACGAGTGGACCAAAGCGCGCGAAGGCCGCGGACATCCCGGATCCGAGCGAGGCGTCACGCCCGTGCATCTCTTCATCTACAGCGGAGACCAAACCTGCCGCTGGAAAGGTGATGACCGCCTGCACACCGAACAGCAGTGCGACCGCCAACACTATGGCGATCCAGGTGTTCTCAGTTTCCACAAAATACAAAGCCGGGATACCAAAGATGGCCAGTGGAATGACACTTAGCACTACTCCGATGACAGGGAATGCAAACAGGTACGGATTGTCCTTAAGGACCGCCCACGATTTCCGGGTAACGATCTTGCTTGCTTGCCATGCGCCTCGTCGAGCCATGACCGAAAGCGTAATGCGCGCGACTCAGCGGCGTACGTAACCCACGATCTGCACGTTTGCCCTTGTCTTCGCCGACGACGCCAACGCGATCAAGCCCTTCTCCCCGATATCGGAGACCACGAGCGAGGACTGCTTGCCTTCGACCGGAACAAGTGCGGACGTGGTGCCCTGATCTACGCCACCGACCGGATAGGCGGCAAAACGGCCTGGTTCACCGCGTCCCTTCGTTGTCACACGCAAGATAACCGCTGTCACCTTCTTCTTCTTTTTCGGAACCCGGCCCACACCACGCACCTTTACAACCTTTACCTCGCCGGCTTTGAATTTGCCCCTGTGCAGTCCGGTCGGTGGCAGACCTCTGGCCTTGGTCGGCTCGGCGCCAACGGTGTAGCCGAGAACATCGACACGGACCTGCACTGCAGATTTCTTCGGAGCCTTGATCTGCACCGCGCCACCAGAAACCGGAACGGTCCGCATTACTGTGCGAGCGCCGCGTTTGGGAACTTTGACTGCAGCGCTATTGGACTTCTCGGTCCCGGTTCCGATACGTAACCGACCTTTACGATCCGCCTCTCGCGTGGTGACCGCGACCAACGCGCTGGTTGCCGCCGGATCGACACCGTTCAACGCGACGGTACGAATTTCGCCCGGCTGCAAGGGACCTAGCGAAGCCGACTCATAGCCCAGAGCCGAGCCGATGCCATAGAAACCTTCCTCGGCTGCTTCCGGAGGTGCCGGTGGCGCGGGTTCGGGATCCGCGGGTGCCGGCTGTTCAGGAGCGGGTTCCACGGGCGCGGGAGCAGGTGCGACGCCAGGAATCTCACCGCGAGCACCCGCCCAGGTCAACGAGATGTGGATGTGATTGCGATGACAATAATTGTCGTACTTCTTTTCGGTCTTGGCGAAGCAGCCTTTGAGCTCTGTCCAGCCTCTTTCGCGGTCGTATCCCCGCCAAAAGCGATCGTGCCAGCCGATGTACATGATCCCCAGTTGCAACGCGTGACCGTAGGGGCGTCCGGCGGAATCCGGACCTAGTAACCACGCGAGGAAGGCTTCGGCGTTGGCGCGATCTTGCGGGTCACGCACATCGACCATCCAGTCGATGGCGCGGCCTTCCTTGTGTTCGCTGCGCCCGCCGCGATCGCAATCGCGGGGAATCCAGGTGTACTCACTGGCTCCGTACGTGCCCTTGATGATTTGCTCCAAGCGCAGCGCGCCCGGCTTAGGTGAGTCTTCGCAGGTGGTCTGCGGCTCGTACTCGATGGTGACTGGCACGTCCGGCGGAAGGGGTGGCAGCGGCGCGGGGGTGGCAGCCGGTGGCAGCCCTTCACCGGGAACCGGCGGTCCAGCGGTCGGGCCGGTCCATGTTGTGGGCTGCCAGGTGAGGTTGCCCTGGACCGCCGAAGCGGGGCCGACAAGCAAAGACGTCGTCATTCCTAGGCTGGCAGCGATCGCCACTGCTACAGGCAACCCACGGCGCACGCCGGCCCGCGTTGCGGGCACGGCACAATAGGCATGACGCCGGGGAAGCACACCCCCACTGTGTCACGAAAGTGTCACAAGTGGGCAATGGGACCCGTGGTGCGTCGCGAATTCGCTCATATACCCAGGAGGAAGCAGTCGTGGACGAGCAAACCGAGGTGGAACGGGTCCTCGCAATCATGGCCCATCCGGATGATGTCGACTTCGGGGCGGCCGGAACCGTCGCGCAATGGACTAAATCGGGCATTTCTGTCAGCTACGGGATAGTCACCGACGGTGATGCCGGCGGCTTCGACCCGGCAGTACCGCGTTCGGAGATCCCGGCGATCCGCCAGCGGGAACAGCGGGCTGCTGCCGAGTCCATCGGGGTCCACGACGTGCACTTCTTGGGCTACAAGGACGGAGATGTCACCGTCTCCCAGGATCTGCGCCGGGACATCAGTCGGCTGATCCGGCAGGTCCGCCCTCAGCGGATGCTTATCCAGTCCCCTGATCGCATCTGGGACCGCCTGCCGGCCTCGCATCCAGATCACCTCGCCGCAGGGGAGGCGGCGATCCGAGCGGTGTACCCCGATGCCCGCAACCCCTTCGCCCACCCAGAGCTCCTACAAGACGAGGGTCTGTCCGATTGGATCGTGCCGGAGGTGTGGATGATGGCTTCGCCGACACCGAACCACTTCGTCGATGTGACCGACACCTTCGCAGACAAGATGCGCGCTATCGCATGCCATGCGTCGCAGTTGCCCGCACCGGACAAGGTCGAAGAGCGCGTCCGAACCTGGCTCAGTGCGGCCGCCTACGAGGCAGGTCTGCCCGACGGTCGCCTAGCCGAGTCCTTCCACATCATCACGGTTCCCTAACCCTTAACCCCCCAAGCGTTTCCCCCGGAATCCGGGGGATCTGCACGGAATCAGCGCGATTCCGGGGGAAGTGAAGCGAATTCCCCAGCCATGTCGGGGACCCGCTGACCCGCCGAGCGGCCGGGGGAAACGAACAAACCCGGGCCGATTCCGGGGGAAGCGAAGCGAATCCCCCGGAATCCGGGGGATTCGGGTGGGGTTACCAGAGCACGGCGATGACGATGTTGGCGATCGCGAGCGCACCGATGGCGCCCCACAAACCTGTTTGCGGAAGTGGCTTCTTGCGACCAATGAACACCAGAGCGGTGATGATCACGGTGATGACCAATTTCACCGCGATTTTCGCGTGATCGACATCCTGATCTTGCATTTCGGCGAGCCCCACGAGGAGCACGCCGGTCACCAATTGCGTCAGTGCTCCATGCAGCATCGCCGGGTTCACCCCCCTCTCGGCGGACTTCATCTGCACGAGGAACCCACCGACCACACTCGCCAAGCCGATGAAGTGCACGATCAGGATCAGGTTGTAGGCGAAGTCCATGGGCTCTCCCTCATCGGGCGGTTTTCGGCTCCTCCATGCTAGGGGGCTTGGAGCCAGATCCCACGCTGCGGCGTGCGGATTACGTTGATATCGTCAGCAGGTCAGCGAGCCCTACGGCTGCGCGAAAGGAGCTCCCCATGACCCAGTCGAGCGACGGCACTGCCGAGGTTCTCCGAGGGATCTGGCAGCAGGACACCGACAACCTGCAAGATCTGGACGCCGAGTGCAGCCCAACCAAGGTATGCCGCAACATGAAGGACGTCACGTTCGACGGTTACGCCGAAGAAGGCGGAGATGTAAAGGTCGCCTGGCGCAACACGTTGGCCGCCGAAGGAAAGTTGGGATCGAGCAGTCTGGCCGATCTCGTCAACGGTTCCGGAAACTAGTTCCGGCACATGAGCGCGTCCCAGAGTCTCCCCTCCGGGGTGCCCCAACTCATCGACGACCTCCGAGCCGAGGATTACATCGCCGATCGGGGTCTGGCCACCTCTTTGTACCTGGCGATGAAACTCGGCAAGCCCCTCCTGCTCGAGGGTGAAGTTGGCGTCGGCAAGACCGAACTGGCACGGACCGTGGCTCGCATGACCGACCGGGAACTCATTCGCCTGCAGTGCTACGAGGGCATCGACATACATCACGCCGTTTACGAGTGGGACTACGCCCGTCAAATGCTGCACGTTCGCTCCCTGGCAGGCGATTCCGGCGCGGCAGACGACGAGTTGTTCGGGCCGCGCTTCCTGCTGGAGCGACCGCTTCTGCAAGCAGTGAGGGCCGGCGAATCCTGTGTCTTGCTGATAGACGAGATTGACCGAGCAGACGACGAGTTTGAGGCCTTCCTCCTCGAACTCCTAAGCGATTTCCAGGTAACGATCCCCGAAGTTGGCACTATCGCGGCTGCTTCGCGGCCCATTGTCATCTTGACCTCGAACCGCACGCGCGAACTGCACGACGCCCTCAAGCGACGCTGCCTGTACACCTGGATCGGGTTCCCCGAGGCCAGCCGCGAGGTAGACATCGTCCGTTCTCGAGTTCCGCACGCTTCCGAAGCATTGGCCCAGCAGGTCGTCTCCGCGGTGAACAAGTTGCGCGACATGGATCTGGAGAAACTCCCCGGTGTCGCCGAAACGATTGATTGGACCGAGGGCTTGGACGCTCTAGGTGTGCAAAATTTGGACGAAGCATCAGCCCTGGACACCATCGGGACCGTCGTCAAAGACCGCGACGATCTGGAGTTCACGACGAAGAGCATCCAGGATGTCATCGCCTGAAGTGGCTACCGCAGACGTCGACGAATTGTTCGTCGGTTTCGCACACCAATTGCGCGCTGCTGGACTCATCGTCGGCACGGACGACGTCCTCACTTTCACCGATGCGGTAGCACAACTCGACGTAACCGATTTGATGGATGTTTACTGGAGCGGCCGAGCCACCTTGGTTCGGCGCCGTGATCACGTGCCGATCTACAACGAGATCTTCCAACGGTATTTCTTGGCGTTCCATCCGGACGCCGCTGATGTGGTTAAGAAGACGATCAAGGCCTCTTCAGTTGCTGGTGCGACCCTGGAGATACCCAACACCGAAGAGGGCTTACCCGGTCAGATGAGCCCGGACGAAGTGAAATTGGGTTACGTCGCCAGTGGCACCGACATCGCACGGCATAAGGCATTCGCAGACTGCTCGGACACCGAACTGCGCCAGTTGCGTCGCCTGATGTCCACCATGCGGGTTACCCCGCCGAAGCGTAAGACTCACCGCACCACTCGCTCGCGTCGTCGCAGCACTTTGGACATGCGGCGCATGGTGCGCGAAACAATGCGCTCCCTCGGTGAGCCACGCGATCTGCATTTCAAGTCCCGCAAGACCAAACTCCGGCCACTGGTGCTGATCCTCGACGTCTCCGGCTCCATGGCCGATTACTCCCGAAACCTGTTGCAGTTCGCGTATTCGGCGCGCCGAGCCAACGCTAAAGTCGATGTCTTTTGCTTCGGCACCCGAGTGACCCGAGTGACCAAGTCACTCGACCGACGCAATCCGGACGATGCCATGAGGCTCGCGGGCGAAGCCGTCTTGGACTGGGACGGTGGAACCCGCATCGGTGAGTCGATTCGCGAGTTCACCCGACAGGCCCGGAAATCCCGCTTGGGCCGTGGGGCGATCGTCGTCGTGTGTTCAGACGGATTGGATCGTGGCGATCCCGGGGACCTTGCCGACGCCATGGAATCGCTGTCCCGGGTGGCGCACCGGGTGCTGTGGGTCAACCCGCACAAAGGGGACGCCGAGGAATGGATCCCCACGGCCATGGGCATGATCATCGCCGATCCCTACATCGACGAAGTGCACTCCGGGCACAACCTCGCTAGCCTCGAGAGACTTGCAGATCGATTGGCAAAGGTGGGCTGACCCGTGAGATACAGCATTTCCCTACACGCGGAGGGAGACCGTGAGGTCTCCCTCGAGGAAGTCGTGGAACTCGCAGACGCGGTCGCCGTTTTGGAGGGCATCGCTTCAGGCTACGGAACCATGGGCTACGGCGCCCAGATCGTGGTTGAAGCGGACAATTCCGATGCCGCTGTCGACAAAGCCCTGGAGCAGTTCGCCGCCGCTGTTGCCAAGACCTCACTGCCCGAGTGGCCCGTGGTCAAAGCCGAATCCATCAGCGAAGACGATGACTACGCCGAGTTGGAAGATCAAATTCCGTGATCCGACTGGGGAGCCTGGCCGGCTATGCGTTCGAGGGACCACGCTCGCTCGCCGGCTGGACACCTCCGCCGGAGCCGGCGGTCTACGCGGTTTTGGCGAAGTCCAATCCGAATAAGCCGCAAGAGTTCTCCGTGATTTTCGTTGGCCACAGCGACGATCTGACCACCGAGGGTTTCCCCTTCCGCCACCCGCGATCCGCCGCATGGATCAAACGCGCAGACGGAAAATTCAACCTGCACGTGTGCTGGCTCGAAGTACCAGGAGGAACCCGCGCGCACCGGGAGCAGATCACTCGAGAGCTCATCGCCATCTACGAACCAAGCTGTAATACCGACAAGTTCGACAAGGCCTGGAAATCTGAGTGGATCGGTGAGTACGAGACTCCGGTCACCACGCGTCTCACAACGGATAAGCACCCCACGTAGACGCGGGGCGCTTATCGACTGAAGGGTGGTCTCAGGTGTCGATTGCCTAGTCGTCGACGTTGACGCCGACACCCTCCATGAGGCGTGATCGACGGGTCCCCATAGCAGGACGTGCCGATCCGTCGGCGACGTGATCGTCGTGTTGGAACGTAGCTCCGGCGACGATGCCCTCACCCATGCCGTACAGCAGCGGTAGCGCCCCGGCGACGACTCGCCCGGTGCTGTTGATGCCGGTGAGACCAGGCTCGATCGCTTCGGCGTCCTTCTTGATCTCCCACACAAGATCGGCGGACTCCTCCAAGTCGGCACCGATCTTTTTCAACTGCGAGCTCACGATGAACAGGTAGATCGCCAAGCCCGCGATGAGCGCAGCAATGTCAATAACTGACCACAATGCCAATGAACTCATGAGCGCACCTTGTCCAATACTCGTCCGAGGAACAGATGGTGTTCCAAACCTTCCGCGAGGACCGCTTCCACCCCACCGGAAGTGGCGGTGATCAAGGCGGTGTCAGCAGTATTGGCCTTCGTCGCGATCAACGTCGCCTTGATTGCAGCAACCCGCTTGCGGATGCGGTGCACGAAGATGACGAGAAGGGTGAGCAAGGCTGCGACCGCAACCACCACCACGATGCCCAGCACGTTCGCCATGAACCACAATTGTTCGACCTGCGAATCCATGTCAGCCTCCCAACCTTGAGCGTCCGCGCTTCAGGCCGTCTATGACGGCAAGCGCTGAAGCAATCGTTTCGTTCAAGCCCGCGAGACCGGCGGTGTTGCGCTCGGCCTTCTCCAAGCCACTGAGGATCGAGCCCGCCTGATTACCAATCCGCCAGGCAAGCACCAGGATCGGAACGACAAGCGCTACGACGACGAGCACGACCACAAGGCCGATGATGTATCCGGCGGCCCAGCCGGGTTGTCCAGTGAAGTCCACGAGCCCTCCTAGATCGATTCCGCGAACGAGCGGACCGGAGCCAGGCTCGCGTTGACGGATGTGACAACGGGTTCAACGGTCGAGGTCTTCTCGACAATTACTTGGACGCCTCCGTCGAGTGCCTCGAGGGTGTCGGAGGTGGCCTTCAGGTGCAAGATCGCTCGAAAGAGCCCTAGGGCCGCGGCTGCGATGATCAACGCAGCGACGACGAGCGTGATGATGGCGTCTACTGACATGCGGTCTCCTAACCGAGCAGTTTCGATACGGGACCGGCGTAGCGCACCGCTCCGTTGGCAACTTCCTTGATGACGTCGTCCGTGGTTTCCAACAGCTGCGGAGTGGTGTTCAACTCACGGATGAGTGCAACACCGCCATCTAGGGCGTCTTTGGAGGCACC
>ERZ891134.2011-NODE-2011-length-12720-cov-9.362179_pt1 | contig 12720 bp, 2 predicted proteins | sample MGYA00520888_ERZ891134 | MGnify/ENA primary metagenome ERZ891134 (study PRJEB32303, sample SAMEA104408692) | aquatic metagenome | biome: Brackish water; feature: Coastal; material: water | place: Baltic Sea | collected 2014-10-23 | depth 10 m ... | reverse complement strand
CCTTAACCGGCACTATTCCTACATCATCCTTAACCGGCACTATTCCTACATCATCATTAACCGGCACTATTAATGCCGATACTTCTACCGAAGCATATGTAACAGAGAGTGATGGTGATACGGTTAATAGAGGTCTTGTTTTCTGTGACGCAGCAAATAATGCTAGTGGAAATAAAGACCTGAAGTATGATAGGAATTTAACGTATAATGCAAACTCTAATACACTTTATGCCAATAAGGTTCAGGGAACTGAAGTAAACATATCAACAATTTCTCTTGGTGGATCAACTGGTACAAATGGGCAATATATCAAATCAACTGGTTCTGGTGCTACATGGTCAGCAGTTGATGCATCAACTCTTGGTGGTGATGCAAAAACATCTTTCATGTATAGAAATGCAAATACTGATCTAACAATGAATAACCAAAGCCTTCACTTTGGTGCATTTAATACAAACTCAAAAATTAGATGGAGTGGAACAACAACTCTTTGGGATTTGATTGCTGGTGATTTAAAAATCAGAAATAATACAACTGATAGATTTACTTTTGCTAGAACAACAGGCAATTTCACTGCATCGGGAGATGTAACAGCATTCTCAGATATCACTCTTAAGAAAAATATTGAGTTAATTCCGAATGCACTTGATAAAGTACTCAGTCTTAGAGGTATTACTTATAATAGAATTGATATTGAAAATGAACCAAAGCAGTCTGGTGTTATTGCACAAGAAGTAGAAAAAGTTTTACCAGAAGTTGTTCATACTGATGAAGAAGGTATAAAATCAGTTGCTTATGGAAATATGGTTGGTTTACTGATTGAAGCAATCAAAGAACAACAGCAACAAATTGATGAGTTAAGAAGAAAACTAGAGGAGAAGTAACTCATGGCAGAACAATCAGAATCACTTGAAAGCAATTCAAATGAATTGGAACAAAATTCTAGGTATCCTGAGACCCCTTCTTCTTTGCAATCTAATTGGGGTATAAGTGATGTAGCTGCTAACTATGGTTTTAGTCTTTCTACCCCGCATTCACTTTCGGAATTTCGTAATTCTGGGATTAATAATCCTGTACCGATGACTGGATCTATAGGATTGGGGAATATACAACCATCAGTAAGAGCTCCCACAACCAAGTATTTGGATTGTAGACAGAATACTAGTAACACAAATGCTCCTAATCCACTTGCAGGTATATTTGAATCGACTTCTATCGTTGGTGCTGATATCCACTACAATACGCAGGGGGTATCCCATCAGGCTTCATCTCAGTACTTAGACTTTGTTGGTTCTAATTCATTTGCTATTGCTACAAATGCGTCAACAACCATATCAAATTCAAGTTTCACAATGGAGGTTTGGATTCGTCCTGATAATTTTTCGAGTGGTAATTTTAATACTCAAGCTGTTATGTATAGAGGAGGAAATGGTTTAAAGGGAGATATATCAACTACTAATACTGGAAAAGTGAGATTTAGATGGACAGGTGCAGATAATGGATTGCAATCTTCCACGTCTCTATCTACTAGTACTTGGTATCATGTTGTTGGTGTATATCATGTATACAATTACGTTGGTAGTAATAATGCTGCGAATTCGGGAATCGCAGCCATTTTCATAAATGGGTCTCTTGATAGCCAGTCTCCTTTAAGTGGATCTAGAGTGATAGATAGAAGTGGTACAACAAGTCTTATGTCGTTTGGATTTTATAATTCTCAGAATAAGACTTCTTTAAATCCACTACCAAATCCATCATATCAGTTTTCCTTTGATGGAAGAATTGGTCAAACTCGTTTTTATGATGGTGCATTATCACCAGCAAAAATTTTGCAAAACTATAATGCTTCAAAGGGGACATATGGTTATGGTTCTAATAGTGGTTCTATTGTTAGTTAATCGCAAACATGTGCTGAAAAACACCAGAAAGAATATTGATAAATAACAATATAGAAATCCGTTGTCAGTTGGTAAAGTAATGGCAAATACGAAAAGAGTACAGTTTAGAAGAGGGACCGATGCAGAACACCTGGTGTTCACTGGTGCCCCTGGTGAAATAACTGTAAATACCTCTAATAATTCCATCCATGTTCATGATGGAGTTACTCCTGCGGGAGTAGCAGCAGCAAGGTCTGACTTCAATAATGTAACTGCTGGTATTATTACTGGTTCTCTGAGAGTTGGGGGAGCAAATACACTGGGAACTCACAGTTATGAGATGACTGTTGGGGTAGGAGAAAGTGCAGGTGTTATAATAGACGGTGGTGTAGATATTTACGGTGGTACTAATATTGTAGGAAGTTCTACGATTACTGATGGTACTTTCCAAGTTTCTGGTGCGACTACAACCTCAAGTTGGGGAATGACGATTGGTCATGGAACAACTGAATTTATTGTTGAAGGTAATGCAAGAATAACTGGTATTCTTTCTGTTGGTCAGAATACGATTTCTATTGATGGTAATACAAATAAAATTTCAGTTATTGATCTAGAATCTGAGACCATTACTTCTAGCAATTTCAATTTTGTTAGTATTGCACAAACAATATTCACACATGCAACAGAAACTTCAGATATTATTTCGATAGGGGGAACTATAATTCCTGTTGTTGGACTCAATACGGTTTTAGTTGGTGATTTCGTATCTATAGATCCATATTTTTCAGATGCTAAGGTAGTTGGAATTGGTTCAACTACAGTTACAGCAAGTTTCACTAAGATAATTAAATTTACTTCTATTGTAAATGATGTAGGAGCAGGTGCAACGTCATTTGCAGTTCAAAATGCAGATGGAGTAATTGTTGGTAACAATATAACTGTTGGTAGTGAAATTGAAAATGCAACTATTACTGGAATTTCATCGTTAGCAACATCAACTACTAACACTGATTTAGATCTATTCCCAATTGTATCACAAGATGCAATTGCTGGAGCAACTCAAATTGCAATCGGATCTACTTCAGGTATTGGTGTAGGTAATTCTGTAACAACTGGTACTGGTGGAACATCCTTTGTTGCAGATGGTGGCACAACAACAGAAAGAATTATTACTATAGGAACAGTTCCAGTAGGGACAGTCAGTGTAATTACAAATTCAACATCTACTGTTGGAAGTGCTGGAACTGAGGGTGAACTATCTATTGTTGGTGGTGGAACAACTTTCTTCGTAGATAGTACAACTAAGATTGATACAGGTTATACGGTAACAATCTCAGGTGAGTCCGATAATACAGTTGCATCCGTTGATGTAAACACTGGTCTAATTACACTCTCATCTGCTGTATCCGGGGATGTTTTTGCGGGTACTGATGTAGATTTCACGAGAATAACTGTAGGATTTACTGATTCCGTTATAGGTTCTACTCAAGCAACAAATACAGCCAGTTCTGGTGCAAATGTAATTGAGGTTAATGACGTTCAGAGCATATCTATTGGTAGTTCTGTATCGGTAATTACTGGTGATTTATCAACAGAATTATATTTCAGAAGAATTACTGGTATTAATACAGTCACTCCATCAATTACTATTGATGGCACTTTACCATTTGACGTTGATGCAGCAACTACACTAGAATATAGTGATAGATTAACAACTCTTCCAGCAATTACACTAGCTAATGGTGTTGGAGCTGCTGTAACTGCAAATATAACTACACTTTCGATTAGTAGTGCAGAGGACAATTTCTCACCTTCAATCTCTGTCAGTTTTGGTTCTACTCAGATAATTACCTCAGGAACACAAGTTTCAGTTTCATCAGTTACTAATAATTCAGATACAATTTTAATTAGACCTGGTGCTGCATCAACTTCTGAAATTACTTTAGGATCAGTTGTCGATTTCCGTCGTGAATCATCTTCCAATACAATTATTAATCCAGCATCATCAGAGATTGGTAATTTAAACGTAACTGGAATTGCAACAATTGGTGAGTTAACTTACCCAGTATTTGACGGTAAGGAAGGTCAAGTTCTTCAGACAGATGGCAATGGAAATATTGTTTTTGGTGCTGGTGGTAATAGTGGTTCTGATACTATTATTTTCGTATCTTCAGTAAATGGTGATGACGAGAATGATGGTGTCTTACTACCAGTCAAGACAATTAAGAAAGGTGCTCAGTTAGCATCTCTGGTACAAAAGACCGAGGTAAGTGTTCTTGTAGAAACTGGTGAGTACCTAGAAGATAACCCAATTATCGTTTATGATAACGTTTCTATTATTGGTGACTCACTAAGAAACATTGTTGTAAGACCTCTAAATGCAGGTAAAGACCTATTCAAAGTCAGAAATGGTTGTTATATAACGGGTATGACTTTCAACGACTATGTTGATGGTGATACAAAGGTTCCTCAGCATACATGGGATTATGCAATTGCATTTGATGACCCATTTGATAGTAATTTAGATAGAACAGGATATGCATCTACAGAAATCCTGAAACTAACTAATGCAGTTTATACCAAAGAAACTGGTATTACAACTGTTACTACCGCAAAAAATCATGAGTTCTATAGAGGCAATACAGTAAGAGTTGCTGGTATTGCATGGACTTGTGGTTATGATGAAGGTGGTGTTAAAGATATTAACTATGACCACGTAAGTGGTGTTTCAACACTAACTTTCTATGGTGATGCAAACTTCACTGCAAATAATGTTGGTGGAGCAACGAGTTCTAGTAAGTACTACTGGTCTATTGGACAAAGACTATATCTCAACAACTTAGTGTTTGAGTGTAGTCCAGAGAATAGTGGGCTAACAACTGGAACATATCCTTACCCTGGTCTAGATGATGTTTATGGTGCAGTTTACCCAATCACTGGTGTCAATACTGCAACTAAGCAGATTACAATTCAAGGTGGTGTAAGTACAATTCCCCACGTCTACAAGGCATGGGAATCTCTAGGTATTTCCACTTTTGAATACGATAATGTAAGTGGCATTTGCACAATTGAAACAAGATACAGACATAATCTTAATGAAAATGATAATGTCACATTATCTAACTTACCATTTACATGTTCAGCAGAGCATACTGGTGTTACAACACACGTATTCCCAGATGGAACTCTAAATGCATTCAACCATGATGGTTATACATTTAAGGTACGTAGTTCTGGTATAGCAGCATCCATCACTGGAGCAGATTATGATGGTGTAAGTGGAATCATGACAGTGACATCACCAAGTCACGGAATGACAACTGGTGATGAACTTAGAATCAAAACTGAAGGAATATCATTCACTTGTGACCAAGACGACAACCAACAACCATCAGCATATCCTCGTGCTACCGACCCAGCAGCTGGTCAGTGGTTATCTGTTACTGTTATTGACGCAAATACATTATCAGTTGATGTTGGAAATGCAGGAACTGCATCCACATCAGTTCATACGTATTCTAGTTCAATTGACTTCCCACTATCACTCTTCCCAGATAAATTCACAGTAAATGCTGGAACTTCTACAATTCCACATGATTACGAGGGATATGCTCCAGAAAATATTTCCGCATTTACTTATGATGCATATACTGGTATCGCAACTGTAACTACAAGTGCATCTCTAAATGCTGCTGCTGGTGAGCACATAAGTTTAGTTGGTCTTCAATTAACTTGCACAGACCAGTCTCTAGGAATTACGAAGGATATTACCTTCGCAGATTACGACCATATCTCTGGTGTAACTACAATCCACACCAAAAATGCACATGACTTAAAACTAGGAAGTAAGATTCATCTAGAAGATTTAAGATTTGAGTGTGATTATGGAATCAGTGTATATCCTAAAGGGGAATACTTCACACCAACTGATGTAAGTTACAATACGGCAAATGGTGATTTAGTATTCACTATTGGATCCCACAGTCTTACTACTAATGATTACATCGATATTGCAGACAATTCCATTGCATTTACATGCACAATGGACGGTGGTCAAGAAGCTAAGACTTACCCAAGAGCAGGAATTGATCCATATGCTGGACGTTCCATACAAATCTCTGGAACAACTGCAACACAAATTACTGTAAATGTAGGTTCTGCAGGAACAGATGTTTACTTTACACCAACTGGTGCAACTTATGACCCAACTACTGGTGTTATGGAAGTCACAGTTGGACAGCATGGTCTTGGTGTTGGTCGTGGTGTTGTTCTTGAGAACAACTCATTCACATTTACCTGCCTAACTGACCCTAATGATCCTAAGACTTATCCACGTCCTGGACAGGATCCATTTGCAGGTAAGTCTATTCCTATCACATCTGTTGGTATGTCAACTCATACCGCAACAGATGCACCTTATAACCCAGCAACTGGAGCAATTACAGTTACAGTAGTTGGTCACGGATTTGCAAATGGTGACTTTGTTCTTATCGAAGACGATTCACTAACATATAATTGTGTACTTGATGGTAATGTAGAGCAGAAGTCTTATCCAAGAAAGAATTATGACTATGCAAGTGGTAGATGGTTAAGAGTTTCAAATGTAACTACAGATACCTTTGATATTAACATCGGTGCTTCTTCTTATACTGGTGCTCATACCTTTATAAGTGCTTCATCAACTGGTGTTAAGAGACAAACAGGTACATTCACTCTTCAGGTTGGTACATCTTCTGATACCAGTGCTCACACATTCGTAAGTGCAACTGCAAATGCTATTAAGCATGAACCACAAGCAGCACATACTTTCAATGCTGCTGCAAGTAACTTAACTAACGCAGTATCAACAAGTGGCAAGGACCTAAATGTATTATCTGTAATTAGCCCCAACAAATTTACAGTTAATGTTGGTGTTTCTACATTAGCACACACATACTTAGATAAAGGTGTTCTTAACAGATACTATACACCTAAGAACAATGTAACTGCTGCAGATTATGACCACATTTCTGGTGTAACAACAATCACTGCACCTGGTTCATACTTTAATCCTGGTGAGATTATCTACCTAGATGGTATGACATTCTCATGTGCATACGGCACAGATACTTACCCATCAGGAAATCTTGGTTATGGATTCACTGTAACATCAGTTACAAATAACGCATTTGATACTTTCACCTTTGTATGTAATGTTGGTGTTTCTACATTGGCACATACTTATGTGAGTGGTGGTACAGTTCAGTCGGGAATTACAACAACAATTTTCCCAGATGGAACGTCATATCCAAGAGATGCATTTGAAGTTCTTGCAGTAAACAATGCAACAGAATTTGAACTTCAAGTTGGTAAATCTGATATCCCACACACTTGGGTAAGTGGTGGTACAGCACAAATTACCCCAATCACTAGAAAAGTTGGTACTGCACAGCAAGTACAATATTATCCAGAACTTAATCGCAGTGGTAAGGTTGACTTCGGTGTTGTTAACAGTCTCAATGATATTCAATTCCTATTCCGTGGTGAGACTAATGTAAGAGATCACTTCTATACACAGGGTGGTCAGGTACAAATATCCAAACCAAAGATTAACAAATCACCTTATATTCAGAATTGCTCAATTCTATCTTCACTGGGTGGTAACGGTATTCTTGTTGATGGTGATAAAATCATCGAAACAAACAGAGGTCTAATCCCAGAACTTGGTGAAATTCCAGCAGTTCTCCCATCACCAGAATTTGGTAAGTCGATGGTTGCTGCAACCTTCACCATGATTTCATTCGGTGGTATTGGTTGGAGAACTATTAATGATGGTTATGCACAGGTTGTTTCCTGTTTCCAAATCTTCTGTGGTTATGGTTCACTCTGCCAGTCTGGTGGTTATCTATCCATCACGAACTCTGCAACCAACTTCGGTAGATTCTCACTAAGAGCAACTGGTTACAGCAGAAATTCATTCGTATTCGATAGAGGTAGAGTTGTTAACACTGGTACTTCTGGTGGATTACAGACACTAAGAGTTGTTGGTCTTGGTAGAAGTGATCAACAGTTATATGTTCTTAAGTTCCTTGATAATGATCTTCTAGATAGAACTCCCAACTTCAAACCATCTCTTGTTACTCAGGAATTTACTGGTTCCAATATTTCTACAGAGTCAAATATCTTTAATATTGCAGCTCATCCATTCCTGAATGAAGATTCTGTTATCTATGAAGGTAATGAAGATGCAAATCCAAGAGATATAGTTGGTGGACTTGTTAATAATGGCATCTACTATATTGGATACATTGATGCTTCCAACTTTAAATTATATCTAGATGAAGGTCTTGATAGTGTCGTAAATATTGATTCAGCAATCACTGGTGTTAACACATTCACGAAGAACTCTATTGAATTCTTCGTTGATGATATCATTGAGCATCATACTGCATATCAACAACTACAACTTGCATCTACCCCAACATCTACTTGGGTTTCGGGTAGAGAAGTTACACAGTCAGGTACTGGAGCAGTTGGTTTTGCTGTAACTTACCTCCCAGATGTAAACAGTTTAATTGTTTCCGTTGAAGAAGTTGGTGGAGTAAGAAATAACTTCAATACTGCAACTACAATTGCAGACCATGCACTTTCACCTGTTGCAATCGGAGTTACTAATGTTGTTGGTCTTACCACATATCACACTATCAACTTCAAAGTTAATTCAACTGATAATGCGAGCCAGGTTATCGGCATTGCAAGTCTTGTTGAGACTTATAGATGCCATATGCACAGACCATCTATCATTAACTCCTCTGCACACACTTGGGAGTACTCTGGTTCTGGTACTGATTATAACGCACTACCACAGAATGGTGGTCAATCACAACCAAATACTGAGCAAATCTCTGAACTTGGTGGTCGAGTCTTCGCATCAGGTACTACTGAACTAGGTGACTTTAAGATTGGTTCTCAGATTACTGCGTTCAACAGAACTGGTAGTATTGTCTTCAACAACAAAGTAACCATCGGTGAACTTGATTCTATCAGACTATCACTTTCAGGTGGTGTTGCGATTGAAGAATTCTCAACTGATGTCGGACTTGGTGAAAATGAAACTGGTGGTCCTCAGAATAAGAGAGTTGCAACTCAGTTAGCAGTTAGGAGTTTCTTAAGCAACAGACTAGGAACATTCATTGACAAGGTTGTATCAACCAACGCAATTCCAAATGCTGTTGTTCAGTTGAACTCTAATGGTCAAATTAACTCTGACCTAATTCCACCTAGAGTTGTTAACTTTGTTCAAACAAACGTTGCAGCAGGTAGAACCGTTCTTGTTAACGAGATTCCTGCTTACAACATCATTCAGGGTGACACAGTTGTTGAACCAGATGATGCGTTCGTACTTGTAAATGATACTTTATCACAGTACCTAATCATTGATAATAATTATGGTGGTTCTGGATACATTCACAATTTCAATAACGGAGATGTAATCACTAGTGCTCTGAGTTCTATCGTAACTGGTGTTGTTACTGCACCTCCTGGTGGAATTGGCATCGGAACCACTATTGCTGACTACACTGGTTATGGTTCTACTGGTTATGTCAGAGGTGTTGGTTTAGGTCTACAAATCTCACAAGCAGGTTCTGGATACAACAACGCAGGTATTTACAGTGGCATCCCACTCAGTCCAGTAACTGGTTCTGGTTCTGGAATGCTCGCAATTATTACAATTAATATTTCTGGACAAGTTAATCAAGTTGATGTCCTTGCCGGTGGTAAGGGATATATGACAAATGATATCCTGACAGTTTCCGACCCTAACTTATTGGGTGGAAGAACTGGAGGTGCAGATGTTCAATTGCAGGTTACTGATTCGGAGACAAGACTGTATGTTGCACTAACAAATAATCAGAAGTTTGCTGGTTCTTCAGCACTCAATGACTATATTGCAGATGGAAATGCAGGAACTTCAACAACTTCTCTCACTGCATCATACAGTGTGCCATTTGACCCAACTGACGTTGGAATTGGTGGTGATGTTGACTTTGCAAATGATAGAATTGTAATTGGAGCAAACGCATACGCAGATGGAGACCCAGTTCTTTATAATACCAACGGTGGCAATATTCTTGTTGCTGGTGGACAAGGAATTCTAAACCTACAAACATACTATACAAAAGTCGTTGGTGCTGGTACTTCTATCGAAATTTATAGAAACTATTCACTGACAGATAAAGTTGATTTTAATGGTAGTGGTGGTGGAACACACGAATTCCGTAGAGATACATCAAGAGTTGAGAAGAATACAATTGCTTGGGTCAATCATGGATTTGAGACTGGTGATGCTATCAGAGTAAGTGGACAAACTCCATTAGGTATTAACACTGGTGGATTCTACTACACTGGTTCTGTTACGCAGAACTCATTCACACTGCATGAAACCGCATCTGATGCTGGTTTCTCTGTTGCTGGTGTAATATTCAACGAAGTTGGAATTGCAGCATCTGCAACTGGTTCTATGACATTCACAGAATCGAACGTCAGATATAATGATTCAGTTAACACATCTTCAACAAATGTAAACAACTGGTCACTACTTGCAAGACAGGATATTGACGCATCCAACATCATCTCTGGTATTGTCAATACCTCAAGACTTGGTGGTGGTACTGCAAACTCTGATACTGTCTTAACGGGTGGTTCTGCGTTCCTCAAGAACGTATTCAAGATGGGCATTGATGCTAATGCTCCAATTACACTTTCATCCTCCTCACAGGAGTTCCCGAATGGTGGAACAGGAATTGTTACCCACTATGGAACAGTTAACATTGGAATTACTTCAGTCGCATCTTCACTTGACACTTATTCAACTATTGGTTTCGCAAAATTCAAGAACTCCACATTTGCTATTGATGCAACTGGTGGTGTAAGTATAAAGAATTCTTCAAATGGTGACATTGATGCAGTATCACTTGAATCACGCAGTCTCGCATACGTACTCAACTCTGCTAATCACACTGGTGCAATTCCAGTAACAAGAGGTGGTACGGGTCTATCTGCTGCTCCAGCAAACGGTGCATTCCTCCAAGGTAATGGAACTGGTTATAATCTAACTACAAGTCCAACATTCACTGGTCAACTTAAAATCACTGCTAGTGTTGACTATGCACTTGATATCAATACCAACAGAGATGCTAAGATTGTTCTTAGAGGAACAAATAATCCTTATATCCGTTGGAGACAAGGTGATACCGACAGACTCTATATTCAGTGGGTAGATGGTTACAACGCACCACTCTACAGAAACCAAGAGAGTTCATATCATTACTTCAGAGGTAATAACTCTGGTGGTATCATCCTTCAGGATAATGGTGGAACCAATCGTGGTTATCTATATCATAATGGTGGTGATGAGTTCGGTCTTCTTGACCGTGATGGAAATTGGGTAGTTCGTTCAGTAAGAGATAGTCATATTGACTTCCGTGATAATAACGAATCAGTCTTTACCGTAGGTCAAGGTGGACATAGTTCAAACTATGGTACTGTTTGTACTCAAGGTGGTGGTAGAGGTGGATGGGAAGGTTATTCCATCAATGGTCGTTATGTATTCATGAGTGCCGATAGCAACTCCTGTGGTTTGTATAATGACGTTGATAACCGTTGGTTGATTTATTATCAAAGAAATGATAGATTAGACTTCTATGATCCTGATGGTGGTCAGGTTTGGTTCCGTAATGATAACGGTGAAATCCAAACATTCATCCACGAACGTAAGTATGATAATGATTTTCTATACTTCGGTAGTGATGCAGACTTTAGAATGCATCACAACGGTTCTCATCAGTACTTCCAGAACTATAATCACGGACAAGGTGACTACTACTTCCAAGGTGAAGATCATCAGGGAACTAACCATGCTCTCCTCTACCTGATCACCAATGGTAATAGTCCATATGTTGACCTATATTATGATGGCGACCTAAAACTTAGAACTATCAGCAATGGTATTCAAGTTTATGGTAGAGTATATGCATATGGTGGATTCCAAAACCAGTCAGATTCTAGACTCAAAGATAATGTTGAAAAGATTAATAATGCACTAGAAAAAATTGAGGCAATTCGAGGTGTAACTTTTGACTGGAATGAAAAGTCACAAGATATGGATGGAGTTCATGATTATGGTGTTATCGCACAAGAAGTGGAAGTTGTACTTCCAGATCTTGTTGAAGAAAGAGAACATGAGATTACAAGAAAGAGAACAGAGGAAGAAATTGAGGATGATGGAACCCCAGTTGATATTGTTATCGGAATTGAAACTTACAAGGTTATGAATTACAATGGTCTAATTCCTGTTCTCATTGAGGGTGTTAAAGAACTTTCCGAAAAACTGACTATTATTGAAACAAGACTGAATAGTGCTGGGATTAGTTCGGGTTCCTAAACATGCAATGGTGTCATGACTTTATAAATAAAAATAAACAGTTTGTTTGTTGAAAACATGGCACCATACAATATAACTTCAGAAACCGTTGAGTGGACTTGGACAATTAGAAATGCGGAAGTAAAGAGAAAGATTGATGGACGTAATGATGTTGTTGCGTCCATTTTATGGTCTCTTCAAGGTGAATTTTTTGGTCCAAATAATAGACCTGGAAATTCAGATCAATTTATGGAGCAAGTATCTGGAACAACACTTTTGGCACCTCCTTCTGATGAAAATTTTTCCGATATTAGCACTGTCAAAAAAAGTGTTTTAAGAAGATGGTTACTTGGAACATTGTCTGAATTTGAACAAAATCAAATAAAGCAAAAAGTACTAAAAAAGTTAGACAATACTTGCAATAGTGATACATATATGTTT
>ERZ891134.2010-NODE-2010-length-12722-cov-4.330228_pt1 | contig 12722 bp, 13 predicted proteins | sample MGYA00520888_ERZ891134 | MGnify/ENA primary metagenome ERZ891134 (study PRJEB32303, sample SAMEA104408692) | aquatic metagenome | biome: Brackish water; feature: Coastal; material: water | place: Baltic Sea | collected 2014-10-23 | depth 10 m ... | reverse complement strand
GACCGGTCTGCGCTTGCCAAGCGTCAGGGGAACGTGCTGCTTGAGCCGATCAAGACGTGGCAGAACAAGGATTTGATGGAGTTGGCGGGGATTATTTTGACGGAGTATGACGCGGTTCCTTACAGTATGCGGCCCCAGTCGATTTACATTGACGCGATTGGTTTGGGTGCGGGTCTTGCGGACCGGCTTCGGGAGTTGGATTTGCCAGCGGTTGCGGTGTCGGTCTCGGAGACTGCGTCGCTAAAGGATCGCTTTAATCGGTTGCGCGATGAGTTGTTTTGGTCGGCGCGAGAGTGGTTTGAGGCGCGTGACTGCAAGATACCGGAGGACGGGACGCTAACGGCAGAGTTGACGGGGATCAGGTACAAGTATTTGAGCAGCGGTAAATTGAAGATTGAGAGTAAGGACGAGATGAAGCGTCGCGGTCAGCGCAGCCCTGACACGGCTGATGCTTTTGTGTTGACCTTTGCGGGTCAAGGGGCCATTGCCGGTGGGTACTCAAGGGGTTACAATAGCAAACGAGCGATGAAACCGAACACCAGTTGGGTAGTTTAATGGCGGAACAGAACTATCAGTATGGATACCCGACGCGGGATGAAAATTATCTGCGGATTCTTGGCAACGCTTTTGCGCCGACCCGATATCCTGTTTTGGAACCTGCGCGTGATGTTACGTCTGAAATTGAGGGGGCAACCTACCAGCGCACCATTCCCGCCCTTTTAGGCGAGCCGGAGGTCGGCTTTGAGTATATGCCAGCTTATCGCGCTGTAAGGGGTGCTGGCAAGTTTCTTGGCGGTTTGCTTACTGGCGGAGACGAAGAGCGCGAGGCGGTGTACGCGGCAGCGGCGGGGCTTCCGGGGGCCATTGCTGGCGGCATTGAAGACTACGCCACGTCCAGCCTTGGTGCGCTTGAGGGATACGACGGCATGATCACGCCGGAGGGAGAGCGTATTGGCTATAACCCGCTTTTGCCAGCAGAGTTTTTGCTTGGTGGGTCACTTTCAACGATGCGACAGGCCAACACGCTGGGTGCGCTGGGCGGGTCTGGTGCGTCGGGTCCGAAGGTATATACAGACCCCGTCACGGGCGCGGTAGTGACGGCGGACGACATTGCTCTTGTTGACGACCTTCCTGTCCTTGGGTCGCCAGAGTTTCCTGCTGAAACATTGCTTGGTTCTGAGGTTCGCCCGTTTACCGCCGACAGAATGGACGCAGGGCGTTTTTATGGTGGTTTCCCCGAAAGTCCGCTTGAAATGGAAGTCCCGTTGCAGGGCGGGGACCAATACGCAAACATGGCAAGCAGCCGTCAAAAGGGCGTGACGTTTGCCTCGCTTGGTGAGGGAACCGCAACAACTATATCAGGGGTGAACCCACCATACGGTCCGCAGCAAAGGCGTTTTGCTGTTGCGACCCAAATGGACCCAACGACCCATCGCTCAAACATAACTATTGGTGGCCGCATTATCCCCATGCAGGTCCGCGCCTTTATTCGAGACGGGATTATAGATTCGGATCAGGCGCAGCAGCTTGACGATTTGATTAGAAGCAAGGCCATAAAAAAACGCGGTAAGGATAAGTTGACTGGCGATCCTTTGTTTTACGACAAATTGGCTGACTTCCCCGGCTTTATGTCTGACGACATTTTTAGGTATATGAGTGGTCTCGACTTTGAGACGCGGGGAGAGATCGGCAAAATCCTGTCAACTGCCGCCGCGAGAAAACTTAATGCGCCTTCAGTTGACAGAATTTTGCGCGAAACTATTTCGCCACAAGCGGCTGGAATGGGTAAGATGCAGGGCGGCATCCTCATGGAACTTGATACCGCGCCCACCAGCTTTACCAAGGGCGAACCCGGCTCTTCCATTTCGTATGATTATGAAATTAAAGGACGCCCTGTCGCCAAAATACCGCAAGGCGTGGATGCTGAGGTTTTCTTTGAAGATTTGTTTGCAAGGATGAGGGGTGAGGGTCGTCCCGAAACCTCGTTCCCGTACCTTTTGCAAAAATACAACCCAAAAGAGACGCAGGGCGAAAGTTTGCTTGGCAACTTGCCATCTCCGTCAGACGCTGAACTCCCGCTTTATAGTCGGCGTCAGGCCCGGCTTTTGATGGATACCATTCGCGGCAATTGGCGCGACACCTCAACATTGGTTAATGATGGGGGGTTAAGCCCAACAATTGTTGAAAGCGAACTTTTAGACAACGCAATGTCAGCAAGTCTCACACCCTACTCCGCCCAAGCATTAAAGGCTGGAGCCAAAGACGGGTCTTTGGTTTTTTATGGCCTTGGCAAAGTTGACAAAATCGGAGGCAAGCAAACAGGGGACACCGGGGGCCGTGTTTATTTTGGCCTTAAAAAAGGCACAAACTATGAAAACGAATATGGGTTTTCGCATCCAGATTTGACGAACAATGAGACTGCGGTAGTCGGGCTTGTTAACAACGAGGTCGGCGGATCGGCCAAGGGACTTGCTGGCCCAGCGGCGATATTGAAAGCACTTGAGGAAGGTGCAACGGTTCTTGACGCATACGCGGTGCCAAGCAAAGCAAATCCAAATGGATTTTTGCCAAGTTATTACAAAGAATTTGGATTTGAAGAACTGGGCCGCAAACCGTTTGAAGAAAAGTATGTACGCGACCCCGCCGAAGGTGGTAGTGAAGAAAAGTATAAAAAACTTCTGGCCCAATGGAGAGCGTCTGGCTGGGACGAATCTATGGGTATGCCGGATATGACAATTATGAAATGGAGAGGGAACGAAGATGTCAGAACAGGAGCAACTCAACGCTTTGTCACAGAAGGTGGCGCAAACTTTGGGGGAAAAAATAAAGGGATTGTCTCAGGTGCAGAAAGCATCTCTGGAGAATCAACTGGTAGTGGCGTTCGAGTATCGGAACGGGGACGCATCGAAGGTGACGCCGGAGGAAATACTGGGAGCATACGAGATGGTAACAGAACACCTGTTTCCAGCGGATTTCAACGCTCTGTCGGAGCAATACCAAAATTATCTCCGGGCGGACGCCGAAGCCTCGGCCTCCTAGACGAAGACGTTGCTGAAATAAAATCATTGTTGGGGATGTAATGCCGTCACGCACTCCTAAAGACCCCCGTCTAGCGCGTGTGGGCGTTTCCGGTTACAATAAGCCGAAGCTTACACCGAGCCACCCGACAAAGTCTCATGTTGTGGTTGCGAAGCAGGGGGATAAAATTAAGACAATTCGCTTCGGACAGCAGGGCGTTTCCGGTGCTGGCAGCAACCCGAAGACCGCGTCGCAGAAAGCAAGGCAAGAATCTTTTAAGGCGCGTCATGCAAAGAATATCGCAAAGGGCAAAATGTCTGCGGCGTACTGGGCGGACCGTGAAAAGTGGTAACCCCGTGGCCGCGTCATTGCGTGGCCTCAAGCAACAAATTGTAAAGCCGCAAAAAGGGCGTGGCTCATATACAAGAAAAGGAAGATAAAATGGCATATGGCAAGGGCAAGAAGTCTGGCAAGGGCATGAACGTCAAGACAGGAAAGTATTGCAAATAATGCCGCGCAAGGGACTGTATGCAAACATACACGCCAAGAAAAAGCGCATTGCCGCTGGCTCTGGCGAGACGATGCGGAAAGCTGGCACCAAGGGTCGGCCAACCGCTAAAGCATTTAAGGCTGCCGCAAAGACGGCCAAGAAAAAGGCGAAGAAATGAACACTTGTGAGAATTGTCCATATCCAGAAAAGCGTTGCATCCCCAAGGGCCGCTGCTTGCATGGGAAGACCCCTGTTGCTGAACTGGTTCTGCCAGAGAAGTTGCCGAAGTCAGTCCAAACAACCGCTGGCCCCAAAATGATTGCAGGTGCAAACGCTGCGCCAAAGCGCGTCAAAAAGAAAATGAAGTAAGGGTTCTATAATGGCTCAAATGGACGACGTTCAACTCGGAACGATTTTGAGTGGCGAGATCACCGACGCACTCAATCATTTCGACAGTGAGTACACGCAGGATCGTTTACGCGCCCTTGACTTTTACATGGGCGAGCCGCTGGGCAACGAGATTGAGGGTCGCTCGTCCGTTGTTTCAAGCGATGTGGCGGACACAGTCGAGTCCATCATGCCAAATTTGATGCGTGTCTATACGTCGAACGAAAATTACGTTCGTTTTAAGCCGCGCACTGCCGAAGATATGGAGGCCGCTGAACAGGCTTCGGATTATGTCAACTATGTGATCCAGAGCCAAAATGAGGGTTATAAACTTCTGCACACGATGTTTAAGGACGCGCTGCTATTTCGCATGGGCGTCGTTAAGTTCTTCTATGAAGAGCAGGAGCAAGTTGACGAAGAAGAATACAGCGGGTTGAGCGAGGCCGAACTGGTTCTGCTGCTGAACGACCCAAACATTGATATCGTCAGCCAGTCAGAGACCGTTCTTGAATCCTATGTGGAGGATGACGGCGAGACGGTCCCGCTTCAATCTGAGTATGACCTGACCGTTCGCGTCACCCGCAAAAGTGGCGAAATCAAGGTCATCAACGTGCCGCCGGAAGAGTTTTTGGTCAACCGTCACGCGGTAACGCTTGAGGACGCGCACTTTATTGCTCATCGCACATCAATGACCGTCTCTGAACTTGTTGCGATGGGGTACGACCGTGAAGAGGTCGAGCAATACGCCGGAGATAACGAACTGGATAATGATCGTGAGGTCAGCGTCAGGTTCCAAGACATTGAATCATCTACTGGCATCGACCCTGCTGATCCAACGCTTCGCGCCGTGCCTTACTATGAGTGCATCGTAAAAATGAATTACGACGGCGACGGCATTGCTGAACGCCGCCGCATCTGCGCGATTGGCTCGGAAGGTACACACATTTTACACAATGAGCCGTTTGACCATGTGCCGTTTGCGGTGGCCTCGCCAATACTGATGCCGCACCGTTTAGTTGGTCGTTCTGTTTATGATATGACCGAGGACTTGCAGGTCATCAAAACCACACTGATGCGTCAGTATTTGGACAGCGTTTATTCCAGCACACTGCCACGCACAATTGTTGTCGAGGGCCAAGTAAACATTGACGACGTGCTGGACGGCTCTGCTGGCGGAGTGATCCGCGCACGTCAACCCGGCATGGTCCAGTCGATAACCGGCGCAAGCGTCGGAAACGAAATTCGTCCGTTGATGGACTACCTCGACACAGTCAAAGAGACGCGCACGGGTATGTCCCGCGCATCTCAGGGCTTAAACGCCGATGCGCTGCAATCGTCCACGGCTTCGGCTGTCTCGGCAACTGTTCGGGGAGCGCAGGTAAAGCTTGAATCCTATGCGCGGACGATGGCGGAGACCGGCGTGAAGGATTTGTTTAAGGGCATCCTTCACCTTGTTTTGAAGCACGACAACAAGCCGAAGGTCATGCGCTTGAGGAACAAGTTTGTCCCAATCAGTCCGTCCGAATGGAAGTCGCAGTTTGACACGGTCGTGCAGGTTGGCCTTGGCACGACAGACGACGAGACAAAGATTGCGTTTCTTACACAGATTGCGGCAAAGCAAGAGCAAATACTTATGCAGTTGGGGCCGAGCAATCCGATTGTGACAATGGCTCAGTACACACAAACGCTTCGGTCAATTGCTGAAATCGGCGGATTTAAGGATGCGGACCAATTCTTTAATTCTCCGCAAATGATTGCACAAGCCCAGATGCAGCAACAGCAGCAGCCACCTCAACCTGACCCTGCCGTATTAAAGGCCCAGCAGGAAATGCAGTTGGCGCAGCAAAAGATGCAGATGGACATTGAACTGCAACGAGAGAAGATGAACGCGGAACTAGCGTTGCAACGTGAGAAGTTGATGATTGACACGGAACTGCGCCGCCAAGAATTACAGGCAGAGGCAGAACTGCGTGTCACAAAGGCCGTCACTGACAGCCAAATTTCAACCAACCTGCCGAGGGTTTAGATATGGGTTATTACGACGATGTTGACGCACAAGCTTATGCAGAGGCATACGGCGGTTATGTTGACCCCGGAGACGATGCCAATACCGGCGCGGCGGCTCAGGCGGCGGCGGCTCAGGCGGCGGCAGCTTCTAACGCGATAAACGCTGCGCGTCTTAGCGGCGCGGGTGCCATGCCCTCTTCTGCGATGGCGCAGTCGCAGCGTCCGGGCGGATATGAAGCATACTCTGAAAGGAACTTGGCGGCAGCGGCGGACGCGCAAAGGCAGATTGACGCAATTGAAGCCGCAAACCAAGAGCAGTCATTCTTCCAAAATTTCGCACCGGGCGCGTTTTTAGGAAATGCTCAAGACGCTCTAATGAAAATGCGGCTGCAAAAAGTTGTTGATGATTTAACGGCTGGTGCTTCAAGGCAGGGTTACTTTGGCGGGGCGGGTCAGCCAGCTATGACAGGCATGACCCCTATTTATGACCCTGTAACGGGTAACATCACTGGTTACCGCGAAAGCGGCGGACGGCTTGTTGGCCGAGATTACGAGGCAGAGCGCGAGGCGGCATACCAGCAAGCCATTGCGCCAAGTGATGACATTGTGCCTCCTGTAATTAACCCAGCGACGGGCCAGCAACAATGCCCGGACGGATACATTTTTGATGAAGACCTCAACGCTTGCCGCGTTGACACCGGTATGGGCGGCCCGAATGGTGTGTCACCCATGGGGTCGCCAGCACCGGGCGCATATGGCCGTGTTGGGCTGCTCGACACCGCGCCGACAGGACTGCTTGAGTTCAATCAGCGTTATGGGGCAGGGTTTGGGTCGCCATCAGATTTTGGCGCGGCGAACCTTGCATTTCGCAAACAAAGTGCCACATATCCACAATATTTTGACAGGCCACCACAATTGACGGGATACACATTACTGTAATGGACAAGCACAAGGTCAGGGAGAAGCAGGAACGGGCTGAAAAAGCCGCTGCTTTGTTGAGAAACGAGTTGTTTAATGAAGCATTTGAATACCTTGAAATCCAATTTGTTGACGCTTGGAAGGGCAGCGACATTAAAGATTCGGATAACCGCGAAAGGCTTTATTACTTATCTCAAGCACTTACTGCCTTAAAAGGGTATTTTCAAAGTGCTGTCGAGGATGGTAAGTTGGCAGAAGCGCAGTTGGAAGACCTTCAGCGGCGCATAAATTTTAACAGATAGAGAGTTTTCCATGTCCGACAATCCGCAAGGAAACGGCGATATTTCAATTAATGATGCAATTAGCCTTCTGAGCAATCCCCCAGAGGATACTGCGACAGATGTGCGGGACGAGGCCACAGAGCCTCAACAGCCTGAGACCGATGCACCAGAGCCAGAAGAGGATATCGTCTATGAAGACGGACCTGACGACGGCTACGAGGATGATGAGGACGATGACGGCGAAGATGCCTACGAAGTGGACGACGAAGACGAAGAAGAAGAGCAGCCCGATGTCTACACTGTAAAAGTTGACGGTGAGGAACTTGAGGTGTCGCTTGACGAACTGCGTCAGGGTTATTCGCGGCAGAAGGCATATACTAAGCGTTCGATGGAATTGGCCGAGCAGCGTAAGGCGTTTGAAGCCGAAGCAGCAGAGACCAAGCAAATGCGTGACGCTTACGCGCAGCAACTAAGTCAGTTGTCTGCCCAAATCCAACAGGCAAGCCAACAGGAACCTGATTGGAGAGCATTGTCAGAAACGATGCCTGAGCGTGAATTGTTTTTAGCCAAGGCCGAATGGGACCAGCAGAAGGAATACCAGAAGCAGGTCGATGCCGAACGTCAACGCATTTTACGAGAACAGGCGAGCGAACAAGAACAGAGTATGCGTCAGCACCTAGAGGCGCAGCGCAACGAAATGCTCGACAGGATTCCTGCGTGGCGGGATACTGATATTCTTGAATCTGAGCGTAAAGAGGTCATCTCTTACGCGCAGAAGCGGATCGGGTTTTCAGAGGAAGAAATAGCCAATGCGTCTGACGCTCGCGCTATCGAACTTCTGTATAAGGCGTGGCAGTGGGACAATCTTCAAGGTAAGAAGCCCGAAGCCAAAAAGCGCACCCGGAAAGCACCGAAGATGGCAAAAGCAGGGCGGCCAAAGACTAAGCGTGAAGTTGCAACCCGTTCGCGGCAGGACGCAAGAAAGCGATTTGAAAAAGCTGGAACCGTTGACGCCGCAGTCGATTATCTTATGGGCAGATAGCCCGAAAGGAACAAAAAAATGGCTGTATTCGCAACCACCGCCGCAGTCGGCGAAAAAGAGACCTTGGCAGATGTAATCTACCGCATCGACCCAACTGAGACACCTATCTTCTCAAACGTCAAAAAAGAGACCTCCTCCGGCATTTTTACCGAGTGGCAGGTTCAAGATTTGGCCGCAGCAGCGACCAATAACTACCACAATGAGGGCGCGACTACTTCGACTGCCGCCGCCACACCAACTGTTCGCGTCGGAAACTACCACCAGATTTCCAAGAAGGTGTTCGCAACTTCTGGCACTCTGGACGCAGTGGACAAGGCCGGGCGTGAGCGCGAGCATAACTACCAGAAGGTTCTAAAAGCACTGGAACTGCGTCGTGATATCGACAAAATGATTGGCGACACAGACGTTGCAAGTTCTGGTTCTGACCCACGCAAGTCTGCGTCACTTTCCGGCTGGATAACCAACGGTTCTGTTGGTGCTGGCTCTGGTGCGTTTGCCAACGGACTTGGCACTAACACCATCACCAACGGTGATGACCGTGCGCTTTCTTTGGCCCTCATCGAAGACGGTATGCAGGACGCATGGACCGACGGCGGAAACCCTCGCCTGATGGTTGCTAGCGCAACCAACCGCGCCAACTTCTCCGACCTCTCAGCCAGCGGGAACCTCGTCAGCAACGACGTGAACATGACCGCCGCAAAAGAAATTACATATGTTGGCTCAACTTCTGTATTCTTGACCGATTTCGGCAGTTTGGATTCGATTCCGTCTCGCCAGTTGAGCAATGACCGCGTATTCCTCATCGACCCTGATTTTGTGTCACTATGCACACTCAAAGGTCGTAACTTCCTTGAGGAAGATTTGGCTAAAGACGGCGACGCTACCACTTCACACATTGTTGTTGAGTGGGCGTTGAAGCCGACTGCACCCAAAGCACACGCAGCAATTTTCGATCTAAACGGATCGTAAAATATCACTCCGGGCGGCACTGTTTAACGGGGCCGCCCGGTTTCTTTTGAGGGTTTTATGAAGAGACTTCTATACACCGACCCGACCACTGCGAAAGAGGTCCACATTCATCAGAATGATGATGGCTCCACGGTTTTTGAGCAAACGCAAAGATTTGACACGCTCATAAAATTAAACCGTCAAATGAGCAATGATTATCAAAAGGGGAGCATGATCGGGAATACGCAGCGTCATATTCATCATGTAGCGGAAATCCCCAACGTCGTGTACAATCATTTAATTGAGAAGTTTGGTCAGCCAAGAGAGAACCCGAAGGCGTGGCGGCAGTGGCTAAACGACAGTGAGAACAGAGATTTCAGAACCGGCGGCGGAAATTTGTAATGTCCATTTCGACCTACAGCGAATTGAAGACAGCGGTTGCGAACTTTCTCGCCCGTGACGATCTGACCGCAATCATCCCTGACTTTATTCAACTTGCCGAAGCGACCATGAGCCGAGAGTTGGAGACCCGCAGTCAGGAGAAGCGGTCAACAGCGACGCTGACGTCTGGGGACGAATACATCTCTTTGCCAACTGATCTGCGAGAGGTGCGCGAGGTCAAGCTAAACACTACTCCGCTAACGGTCTTAAATTATTACAGCCCAGTCGCACTGGACCAGACCTACTCATCCGGCGGAACGGGAAAGCCCCAAGGGTACAGCATTGTTGGCGACGAAATGAAACTCCGGCCAATACCCGACAGCGGGTACACTGCTGAAATTATTTATGTTGGCAGTCTCGTTCCTCTGTCCGACACAAACGCTACAAACAACGTGCTAACGCGCAGCCCCGACGCTTATCTATACGGCGCACTCGCAGAGGCGTATGCTTACCTTCTTGATGAAACCCGTGCGGGTCAATATATGTCGCGCTTCCAGTCCGCGCTTGAGCAAATTAAAGTTGACGAGCAGAGAAGTCAGTACGGGACCGGATCGTTGCATATCAACAGCGTGTATCAACGCCAAAACAACGCAGTGGAGAGTTAAGCCATGTCTGCAATGAGTGACTACCTAGAGAACAAGGTGCTGGACCACGTCCTCGGCACTTCCGCATACACATTCCCGTCTCAGGCTTACCTTGGTCTGGCGGTCGCGTCGTTCAACGACGATGCCTCTGGCTCAGAAATTACTGGGAACAATTATGCCCGTGTTGCCGCGAACTTTGACGCAGCATCCGGCGGGACCACAGATAACACCGCAGCGATTGAGTTCGCGGCGGCGACCGGTACTTGGGGTACGATTTCTCATTTTGGTATTTTTGACGCTTCTAGCGGTGGCAACCTTTTGATCCACGGTGCTTTTAGTGTTGCGAAGGCCATTGCGTCTGGTGATATCTTAAAAATCTCGGCGGGTGACCTCGACGTGACTGCGGCGTAAGGTCAGCCAATGGCGACCGGAACCCCCAGCCTCGACAACTTTACCAGCAGCATTGACGCGCTTCCATATTCTTTGGACAGCGCGTTACTGCTGACGAGGGTTGACTGGTCAAACCCAACGCTTGAGCAGCTTGACAATTGGGGGAATCTGGAAGCCCTAGACACCTTCGGAAACCTTGAGCAATTAAGTGCGCTTGATGTTATTCACGCTTTGGGGTCTGCAACCGTCTCAGTAGCGGCAACTGGTGCAATCCAGTTTGCAATTCTGTTTGAGGGTGCAACGAGCATATCTTCAAGCGCGTCGGCCTCTGCCGAAGTGTTCCATGAGGTTTTGGCTGAAGGCTCTGCCAGCGTTGCCGCAACAGCAACGGCGACGCCAACGCGGGTTCTGCACTTTGCGGGTTCTGTCACTGGTGCCGCAAGTGCTACAGCATCAGCCAGCATCACCGTCAGAATGGACGGGGCCGCAAATGTCGCGGTTACATCTACAGGCACCCCAACGCTCGTCAGGACGCTATCAGGCGCGGTTTCAGCGTCTGTGGCGGCATCTGGCATAGCCGCTATAGTTTACAGGGTGGACGGATCGGCGGACGCCTCAGTGAGCGCGACAGGCGGGTTTGTCGGTGAGTTCGTTTCTTCTGGTTCCGCAAGCATGGCGTTTTCTGTTACACTGCGCGGCAAGGTTCTTGGTGAAGACTGGGCAGAAGTGGCCGACGGGACCGAGACGTGGCAAGACGTGGTCGCCGGATCAGAGGTTTGGGCAGAAGTGCCGTCAACCGGCGGAGTTTGGGCAGGGCAATGATACAGTTTGGCGAGTGGCTACCAGATCAGCCTGATTTTCAAAACGGCGGCGTCACTGAGGCGCAGAACGTATTACCCGCATTTAGTGGATATCGCAGTATGCCGTCTTTTGTTCCGTACTCCGGCGAGGCGGTTGCCAACATCAACGGCGTGTTTGCGGCAAAAGAAAACGACGGCTCGGTCAAGCTTTTTGCTGGCGACACTGGGAACCTTTATGAGTTTAATGCCGGAGATAGCAGCCTAGATGGGATTGGGAAAGTTGGTGGGTACACACTGACCGCGCCAGAAGAAAGTTGGGACTTTGTGCAGTTTGGCAAAGATGTTCTGGCGTCTGGCGGAATTGGCGTTCCCATCCAACGATACACGCTCGGCACAAGTAGCGTGTTTGCAGATTTGGCAGGGTCGCCACCTGACGCAGATTTTATGACAGTAGTGCGCGATTTCGTGTGGCTGGGCAACGTAGAGGATGGGTCGGGCAACCGACTGCCGTACCGCGTCCAGTGGTCGGGATTCAATGATATTACGAGTTGGACACCCGGAACGGATCAGTCTGATTTTCAAGAAATTCCCGACGCTGGCAACATTACAGGGATGGTTGGCGGAGAGTACTGTACCATTCTGATGGAACGCGCCATTGTCCGAGCCACATATACCGGACCACCTTTGATCTGGCAGTTCGACAAAGTTGAAACGGCCAGAGGCTGCCAGATACCCGGATCAGTGTGCAATATAGGTCACACCGTCTTCTACTACTCCGACGATGGATTCTATTCGTTTGACGGCCAAAGCAGCAAAAACATTGGCGCAGAAAAAGTTGACCGGTTTTTCTCAGCAGACCACAATATTTCTTTCAAAAACAAAATGACGTCTAGCGTTGACCCGCAGAACCAGATTGCCGTCTGGTCCTATGTGTCAAACAACAGTGTAGACGGCGAGCCAGACAAAATGCTGGTTTACAATTACGCGATTGGCCGGTGGTCGTTGCTGAACGTATCGGCAGGTCTTATTGCTCCATTTTTCTCGCCAGCATATACGCTTGAAAATTTGGACAACATCAGCACCAGTCTCGACGCTCTTCCAGCATCGCTCGACAGTGCGCTCTACAAGGGTGGACAGTTCTTGTTTGGCGGCGCACTCGGAAAGCGGCTCTATGCGTTTACTGGAAATCCTCTTGCCGGTCTTATCGAAACGTCCGAGGCTGGTCTGTCGTCTGGTAAGTTCAATATTGTTACCCGCGTTTATCCGTATCATCGGGGCGGAAGTGTCACCATCCAAATTGGGACAAGGGGCCTACATAGCGAATCAACAGCATTTGGTGAGACGCCTGTAGCACCCAATGATGATGGGTTTGCTCCATTTAGGTCGCAGGGCCGATACCATAGGGCGAGGATGAAC
>ERZ891134.2008-NODE-2008-length-12734-cov-19.806688_pt1 | contig 12734 bp, 8 predicted proteins | sample MGYA00520888_ERZ891134 | MGnify/ENA primary metagenome ERZ891134 (study PRJEB32303, sample SAMEA104408692) | aquatic metagenome | biome: Brackish water; feature: Coastal; material: water | place: Baltic Sea | collected 2014-10-23 | depth 10 m ... | reverse complement strand
AAATAAGAGGGGATAATTTCGAGTTCCTTCATGAGATCTAGCTGGTCTTCTCTGACAGTTTGCGCGTGAATCATGATAGTTCTATGGTCAGATTCTATTTCTGCATTATTAACTGCTTTTATCAGCATATCTGCTGCAGCATCTCCATTTGCATGGGCCATAATGGGAATATTTAAGTCAGCATATTTTTTTACCCACTCAGAGACCTCTGTTTGTGGAATTAAAGGGTAGCCCTTGTAGGATTTTGATTCATTGTGAGGGGGTTTGTAATAAGGCTCAGTCAAGTATGCAGTTTTTCCTTGCGGCGATCCATCTAAAATTAGTTTAATGCCACCAACCTTAACCCTGCCTGTGTAACTTCCAAAGTTCAGCGCATTCAAATTTTCATCTAATCCATTTTGGCCAATAGGATAACTAATAACATCTATATCGATCATATTTTGCGCATCTGCTGCTTGCATTAAACCAATTGTTTCAAGGCTAGAGGCCCCATCTTGAGCGGTCGTTATTCCATTTCTTGCATAGATTTCCATTGCTTTTTTTACGCTCCCAATTGGATCTTTGTAAGCGCTCATTGCCAGTTGTTGCAGAGGGTAAGCTGCAGTTTCCTCAAACACTCCATTAGGTTCTAGAGAGTTTTCATATCTTCGAATTTTGCCTCCAGGCGGATCTTGAGTATCGGAATTGATATTTGCCAATGACAGACCTAGAGAATTAGCAGCTCCCAGATGAGCTGATACATGTATAAGGTATATGGGATGCTCAGTGCTAACTTCATCCAGATCATCTTTGGTGGGATGCCTTTGTTCTTTTAACAAAGAATCATCGTAACCAAGACCCATCACCCATTCGCCTGGCTGCAGGTCTGAATCTTTTATAAAATTTTTAAGCTCTGCCTTTAGCTCATCGATGTTATTTATTTTTCCAACTGGAGGTGACGCTATATTTGCAACTTGTGTTGCAAATGCTAAATATGATGCATGACCATGAGCATCAATGAAACCTGGTAAGACCGCTTGATCGCCAAAATTAATATGCTCACCCTGAAAATTTTTTGCATCTTGGTGAGAGCCAATCCATGCTATTTTTTTATTTTTAATGGCTATCGACAGGGGTTGGGCTTGCTCAACTCCTGTCATTAAAATAACTTTGTTTGAGCTAATAATTAAATCCGCCTCTTCGATTGCATGAAGCATAAAGTGAGAACAGAGGAGGGCTAATATAAATAAATTTCGCATATAAGCATTCTTTGTAAAATAATTATTGTAGTACTAAAAATATTTTTTTATTGGCTGCATTATTAAATTAATCTATTTACTGACCGGTAAAAAAATATGTTTTTTTATTGCATTCATCGAATTTATTCTATTTACTAGGTTATATATAAATTATTTATGGCTATCCATCATCTTTTATATACTTTTTTAACTTTATTAGGGGGAGTTAAGTTATGCGTATTACCAAACTAATTTATGGTCTGAGGACTACTGCAATTGCAGGAAGTTTGTTTTTTTTAATTAATCCACTGGCTGCACAAGATGAAGCAGTCAATTCAATTGAGGAAGTGATTGTTACTTCTCAAAGAGTTGAGGAGAGCCTGCAAGATGTGCCTATTGCGGTTACAGCGCTTACAGCTGATATGTTGGAAGATCAGCAAATTCAGTCAGGATCCGATTTACAGCTTGTCACTCCAAGTTTAAATTTTCAAGGAAATGATTCTGGAGGCGGGGCCTTTAACATACGAGGTATTACCAATCTTGCCGTGTCCGCTACTGCTGAGTCTGGTGTCGAGATTCACGTCAATGACTTGCCTGTTGGTTCTACAACTATGCAAGATGGTGAGTTTTTAGATATGGAGCGTATTGAGGTTCTTCGAGGCCCACAAGGGACGCTGTATGGTAAAAATTCTGTAGGAGGGGCTATCAACCTCATCACAGCAAGACCAAGATTTGACGAGCTTACTCAAAAGGTTTCAGTAGATTTAGGTGATTATAATTTAGAAAAACTCAGATACACGGTCAATTACCCCCTAAGCGATACCATGGCTGCAAGGCTTGCCGTCATGTCTGTTGAACGCGATGGCGATATTGAAAATATATACTCTAAAGCTCCAACCTCTCACATCAACGGAAGGGACTCTTCAGCATATAGATTTTCATTTGCATGGCAGCTTAGCGATAGTACGGATATTTTATTTGTTCATGATCATTATGAAGAAGACTCCACTCGTCATTATGTAAATAACAGATATTGTAAACGTGACCCTTCTGTTGCAGTCGGTTGTACTCCAGGCGCTCCATTGGTTCATGAGTTGACGCACCCCATGGCAACTTTTGTAGAAAATTTAGCAATCCTGACAGGCATCTTAGATTACACGCCAGTTACTGATATGTCGGGTGCCCCTAAAGGTTTTTGGCAATCCAATAACAGAGGCAATCCAAGATATATCATCGATCAAGATATAACCCAGCTAATTATTAATCATTCAATTAATGATAATTGGGATATGACATTGTCTCATTCCAGAAAAGATAGGCTTTATGACCGAACAGGTGTTTACGAATCTGAGGAATATGATCGACTTCGATTTAAGGACAATCCATATTTTCCTGGCGGGTATGTGCCCATGACAGGTTATGGTCCAAACTGTAATCTTGATGACGGAACCTTGGGTTCATATGGTGGTTGCATTACGGATACTATGAATTATCCCGATGGATTTGATCGTCAGTATAATCCTGCAGGTAAAAATGAAGTTACCGAGATAAGATTTCAATCAAGTTTAGATGGTAATTGGAATTATTTATTAGGCGTAATTCACACAGAATCCTCTGGAAAAAGTGTCTACGATATTGCTGCAAATGGTTTAGATGCATTAGCATTATTTCCACCTGGAGTATTGACCGGAGGTCTTCCTCAAGGAGCCGTTCAACTCTATGCTCCTTTGTATAGAACATCAAGCATTTCTGCATCAAGAAGTTCAGCTATATTTGGTGAGATTTACTTTCAACCCAATGATAGGTTGAAATACACTCTTGGTCTTCGAAGAACTGAAGACTATAAAGAGCAATATGGCCGCTCACCTTTCTTAAGTGTTGTAGGTTTTGGTAGCCAGGGTAATGGCTTTACCGCATTACCTGGGCAATCTATACCTGAATTTGGCCAATCATGGTACGCATCAGGTACTCCTGGTGACCCGGAAACAGAATATGCAAATAATACTGGTCGTTTTGTTGTCGATTATGTTTTAAATGAAAATACGCTTGTTTATGGATCAATCTCAAAAGGTTTTAAGGGAGGAGGGTTTAATCCAGCATTAGATCCTGCAAAGTACCCTGATACGCCACAAGTATTTCCATCTACTGAACTTACTGCATTTGAAGTTGGTTTTAAAGCTGATTTTCCTGCCCAAGGCATGAGATGGAATGCTGCAGCGTATATTTATGATGCGGAAGACTATCAAGTTACCAAAATTCAAAATAAAACTCGTGTCAACGAGGGTATTGATGTTGATATGATGGGCTTTGAAAGTGAATTTATTTGGGTTCCCATTAACGCTCCTCAATGGCAATTTAACATGGGCATCGCCTGGGAAGAGTCAGAGATTGCTAGCGGTGAAATGATTATGAATCCAGCTAACGCTGACCTTTGTCTTACAACAGGTTGTGGTAACTGGCATTTAATGAAAAATGCAGCTGATGGTGAAGTTTTTGTTGTTCGAAAAGATGTTGCAACTGTAATCTGGAACATGTGGCAAGGCGGTCTATGGGGTCCAGCACAAGCATTGATTGTGCCAGCAGAATTTCATGGTGACAGAGTTACTGGGCAACCTACACCAGTAAGCTTCTTACCAAATGTTACTCCAGGACACTTACCCTCGCTAACAGCTTCCAGAGATCTTTATGCGTCTGTGATGGTCAATACGGCATGTGCAATTCTTGGTTGCAACCCAGCGGATGCTATAAAAGATGGATTGCTTTCAGATATTAGCGGTAATTCATTAACACATCCTGAATTATCAATGAATCTAGGCGTTCAATACACCATGACCACTGAAAACTATAATGTTAATTTTAGATTAGATGCTTACAAGCAAGATGAACGTTATACAAGTCTGTTTGATCTTGAGTGGGATAAAGTTCCCTCATGGACTGAATACAATGCCATGATTTCTATTACTCCATCTATTGATGATCCCAAATGGCGTATTGATATTTACGGCCAAAACATCACTGATGAAGAAAACATTATGCACATCGGTGAGGCTACAGCGCCCCTCGGATTTAACAAGAGTATCTGGGCTAGAGAGCAAGCAACTTATGGAGTTAGATGGACTTATAATTTCTAGAGTATTTTCCCCAACTTTAAAAGCCTCGATATTCGAGGCTTTTTTTTGCACAATTGATACATAAATCTATTTATTTTTTACACATATCTTGCATAATAATATTTCAAAAATTTTTAATTTCGGAGAAAAAATGAAAAAATTATTTTTAATTAGTTTGTTGGCTTCAAGTTTTTTTGTTCAATCGCAAGAGGTGCCTGATCCTATTAGAGCAGAATACTTAATGTGCAACCTTAATGACGGAAAAAGTTTTGATGATTTCATGAAATGGTCTAAGTCATGGAATAAGGTCATGGATGTAACTGATGAAGCTGGTTATGATGCAGCTGTTATGGTTCCTAGATATCGGACTCCATTGAATGATTTTGATATGTTCTGGGTCGGACATACTGATACAGCCACAAATATGGGAAAGGCTTTGGATAATTGGTTTGGTGATGATTTTAAGAAAGTAAGAGATTCAATTCCTGTAACATGTGTGCAAGCTTTCAATGCGGTTCAATGGGTTTTAGAATCAAATTTTAATCCAGAAGAGTTATCAAGCGCATATCCTGTTTCTTATCGCTATTGTAATTTAAAAGAAGGTAAGACTCTTGCTGATGCTTACATCAATCTAAGCAATCAAATGAAAATTTCTCATGAAGCAGGCATAAAAAATGGTGCCCGTTTAATCAGACCTAGCAATGGGGCTCCAGCTCAACTTGCTGAGTATGATTTTGTATTATCCTATGGCTCGCCTGATTGGGAGGAATGGGGTAAAGCAATTGATCATTACTGGTCAAATGTTAATAATACAGATGAGAATAAAGCGGTCAGAGAAACATATTCTTGTGAAAATTCAAGGATGTATTCTGGGACTTTAATAAGATAAAAATATATAAGGAAAAATTATGAAAAAGTTATTACTTTTACCTCTGTTATTAACGATGTTTGCTACTGCAGAAATCTATGAAGATTTCACTCCCTCTCAACAGCCAATGGAATTAACTGTTGTTGCGGTTCAACCTAACTATGTTGATACATATCTCACCAACCTAAATAGAACATGGGTTCGAGCCATGAATGCTCAAAAGAAGTTAGGTTATGTTGAGGATTTTAATGTTTGGACTTCTCTTAGTGTTGCCGATTCTCCAAATGTTTGGATTACGGTTCAATATAAAGACTTAGCTTCTATGCAACCAACTGAAGAAAAAAATAAAGCAGTCGAAGCCGAGCTTGAGAAAATGTATGGAGATAATGAAGTTGAGCTTGAAGAAATTTCAAAAGGTTATGAAGAGATCCGTAAGATGATTGATCATGCAATTATCTACAGAGTTGATTTTAAAAAATAGAATTTTTAAATAATTCAAGAAGAGGGGTCATAAGACCCCTTTTTATTGTATGACACCATTTATGTCATACTTTGAAAAGAAGTCCCAGATTCTTTGGCTCGAATCAGGATCATTGATCCTTTCGTATATAGAACCAGGCCAGATGTGCCCAGCTCCCTGAACATAAAGGTGAATATTTTGTGTACCATGTAAGCAGTTATCAAATAGGTAGGTCTCTGTCCAAGAGCTTGTCCCGGGTAGGATTCCTGGAACGGCTAGTATGTAATCGTCACACGAATTATTTATCTTCCAGTACTCCATTACCTCCATAACAGGCTTCATTACAGTATTTATTCCAGAATAAGGAACAACTGTATCAATCGATCCATGAATTTGAATGATTGGTGTTGGTTTTCTTGCATTGCAGCTGTTAAAGGTATCGTAGGACATTGATCCGGTAACTGAAGCAATGGCTGCAAAGCTAGTATTTAAATTACAAGCTAGATGAAAGCTAAAAAAGCCACCATTTGACATACCAGTCGAATAAATTCTTTCGGCATTAATAGAATATTTATCCATCAAGAGGTTGATTAAGTTATCTATAAACTCCAAATCATCATGAACACTAATTGACCAGCCCCCCATATTCCAATAACTTGTTCCTGCAATATCATCCAAACCTTCAGGATGAACCAAGATAAAACCATTGGCATCTGCTTGTGAACGAAGATCCCCGTAATTCATTTGTTCATTGGCATTGCTACCATACCCATGAAAGTTAAATACAAGTGGTTGCTTTGTAGAGCTTTCATAGCTTGAAGGAACATATAAAATAAACTTTCTATCAATCTCTTTATAGCTCATCTCTCCATTAATTGTTCCCTTAGCTTGAGCAATAAGATTGCTTGTAACTGAAATTGGAGAGGGTGCGGGAGCTGGGGCTGGAGTAGGAGTTGTTGAGTTTTGTTGGGGAGGTGCAGCTGATGACCCTCCGCCTCCACATGAGCTTATTACAAAGATAAATAAGCTTAAAAATAATATATTATTTTGATGCATTTTTATGAATTCTAATCTGTTATGAAGCAGTGTCAAAATTATTTATTTAATTACAATAATTTCCTCTAGCCCTTCATTTTTATTTGTTAGACTATATCTTTATTTTTATTACATAAACGAGCAAAAGTGGCAGACCAATACATAAAAAAAGGATCCTTATCAGTTTCAACAGATCTTGAATCATTTCTCAGATCAGAAGTTTTACCAGGATTAGATTTATCTGAAGAGTATTTTTGGACAAGTCTAGAGAAAATTATTAATGAATTTAGCCCAAAAAATAAAACATTGCTGGGTATAAGAGAATCCATGCAGGGGCAAATAGATGCTTGGCATTTAGCTAATCCAGGGCAAGAAAAAAACCTAGATGCGTATAAAAATTTTTTAAAAGAAATAGGATATCTTTTAGAAGAAGGTGGAGACTTCAAAATTACTACTGCGAACGTAGATCCAGAAATTGCATCTATTGCTGGACCTCAATTGGTTGTTCCTGTCATGAATGCAAGATTTGCTTTAAATGCTGCCAATGCAAGATGGGGAAGTCTTTATGATGCTCTCTATGGAACAGATATGATTTCAGAGGAAAATGGTGCTTCAAGAGCTGGCGCCTATAATCCTGTTCGTGGAGACAAAGTTATTGAGTTTGCAAAGAACTTTCTAGATAAGAATTTTACAATTGATAATGCAAGCTATTCAGATGTTAATTCCTTTAATATTAAAAATGGCCGTCTAGAAATCAGTCTTCTAAATGGCGAGACTACAAATCTCATAAATAATAATCAGTTCCAAGGTTATAAAGGCTCAGCGGAACAACCTGCTGGAGTTTTATTAAAAAACAATGGTCTCCATGCTGAGATTCAGATTGATCCTGATCATTCTGTGGGAGCCACGGATCCTGCAGGCATAAAAGATGTATTACTAGAGTCCGCAATCACTACTATTCAAGATTGTGAAGACTCAGTTGCAGCTGTTGATGGAGAGGATAAGGTCGTTGTATACAGAAATTGGCTAGGCCTAATGAAAGGCGATTTAAAGGAAACTTTTATTAAAGGGGGAGCTGAAATGACTAGATCCCTTAACCCAGATAGAAATTATATTGCACCAGATGGATCAAATCTTCGGCTTTCAGGAAGAAGTCTGATGTTAGTTAGGAATGTTGGACACTTGATGACTAACCCTGCAATCCTTGATCAAAATGGTGACGAAGTTCCAGAGGGTATCTTGGATGCAATGTTCACTATCTGCATTGCGATGCATGATTTAAACGGTAACAGTGAAGTTCAAAACTCTGAGGCTGGGAGTATCTACATAGTTAAGCCAAAAATGCATGGTCCAGATGAGGTCCAATTTACTTGTGATTTGTTTTCAGCAGTAGAAAAATCTTTAAATCTAAATCAGTTAACCGCAAAAATTGGAATAATGGATGAAGAAAGAAGAACTACTGTAAATCTCAAAGAATGCATTCGCGTCGCTCAGGATAGAGTGATTTTTATTAATACTGGATTTTTAGATAGAACCGGAGATGAGATTCATACAAGCATGGAGGCAGGTCCTATGATTCCTAAGGCTGAAATGAAACAGCAGCCTTGGATTCTTGCCTATGAAGACTGGAATGTTGACTCTGGTCTTGAGACTGGATTTAAAGGTAATGCGCAGATAGGCAAAGGCATGTGGCCTATGCCTGACGAGATGCTAAATATGTATGAAACTAAAACCATGCATCCAGAATCTGGAGCAAACTGTGCTTGGGTTCCTTCACCAACAGGCGCCACTCTGCACGCAATGCACTACCATCAAATATTGGTATCAGAGCGACAAGAAAAATTACTGGAGCGCCCTAAAGCAAGTCTTGACGATATTTTAACAATCCCCGTGATGTCAGATGCTAAATCTTTGTCCATAGAAGATGTGCAAAAGGAACTAGATAATAATGCTCAAGGTATTCTAGGTTATGTAGTTCGATGGGTAGATCAAGGCGTTGGATGCTCAAAGGTTCCTGATATTAATAATATAGGACTAATGGAGGATAGGGCTACCTGCAGAATATCCAGTCAACATATAGCTAACTGGTTGCATCATTCCGTTTGCTCTGAGGATCAAGTCATTGAAACCATGAAACGTATGGCTATTATTGTAGATCAACAAAACTCTGGTGATCCAACCTATCAACCCATGGCACCATCCTATGATGGCATTGCATTTCAGGCCGCTTGCAATTTAGCAATACAAGGAAGAGCACAGCCAAGCGGCTACACTGAACCAATATTGCATGCCATGCGATTAAAATATAAAGCATAATGAAAGCTTACTGGATTACTAGATGTCATGTTCATAACTCTGACGAATATGCTGAATATATTAAGTTAGCCGGGCCAGCAATTAATAAACATGGGGGCATTTTTTTGGTTAGAGGTGGAGATCAAATTGAGTTAGAAGGTGGTCCATATGAAAGAACTGTCTTGGTTGAGTTTAATTCTATGGATGAAGCCAAGCTTTGCTATGAGTCACATGAATATCAAGAGGCCCTAAAATACTCTTTAAACTCATCTAGTCGACATGTAGTTTTGGTTGAAGGAGCAAATTAATGTTAATAAAAAAAATATTTTTAAGTTTTCTTTTCACCTTAAATATTTCAGTTTTTGCTGACTCTCTTGATCCGATTGAACTTCTTTCAGAGTTTGTGGGCATTGATACCGTCAACCCTCCTGGAAATGAATCTAGAGCTGTAGATTTTTATGCAAAAATCTTTGAAAGAGAGGGTATTGAGTATTTCACTGGTGAAAGCGCACCTGGCAGAGGCAACATTTGGGCAAAAATTGAGGGCGGCGATCTTCCCGCATTAATTCTTCTGCAGCATACCGATGTTGTCCCAGCATCTAAAGATTACTGGAAAACTGATCCAATGATTGCCGAGATCAAAGATGGATACCTTTATGGTAGAGGTGTTATAGATATGAAGGGAGCGGGCATTTCTCATCTTGTATCTTTTATTAGATTGCACAGAGAGAATAAAACATTAAATAGAGATTTAATTTTTATTGCAACCGCAGATGAGGAGGCTGGCGGTTTATATGGTGCAGGCTGGATGATCGAAAATCATCCTGAGGTTTTTGAGGGGGCGGGGTACCTTATTAATGAAGGTGGCAGCGGTCTAAAAATCGATACTGAAACAGTCTTTTCGATTGAGGTCACTCAAAAAGTGCCAGTATGGCTTAGACTAATTGCCACCGATGAACCTGGCCATGGCTCTTCGCCAAGAGCCACAAGTTCAGTTTCTCGTATTGTTCATGCTTTGAATTTAGTCAGAGAAAACCCATTTCCAGCTAGAATTATCCCAGCAGTAGATACTTATTTTAAGAGTCTTTCTTTAAATATGACTGGTGAAAATGCTCAAGCTTTTGCAGATATTAAAACCGCAATTAAGCAAGATGGTTTTCTTTCAAAGTTACAAGAATTCTCTCCTTCTTACCATGCCTTAACAAGAGATACATGCTCCTTAACAATGCTAAAAGGTTCTCAAAAAATTAATGTTGTTCCTCCTGTTGCTGAAGCAGAGGTTGATTGTAGAATGCTACCCGATAGAAGTGCAGATGAATTTATTCAAGATTTTAAAAATCTAGTTGAGCCAGCAGGCGTTAAGGTTGAACTTGTGCTTGCGTTTGCTCCTGCAGTTTCTTCAACTGAGTCTGAGTTCTTCCAGCATATTAAATCTATGACTGCCTCGATACATCCAGGTTCAAGAGTGGCACCAGCAGTAAGCACCGGATTTACTGATAGTCATTTTACACGAGAGCTGGGTATTGACAGCTATGGCTTTAATCCAATGATCTTTGAGCCAAATGATTTTTCTGGCGTGCATGGAAACAATGAAAGAGTCAAAGTTTCAAGCTATTTGCAAGGCACCGAAGATCTTCATCAAATAGTTCGTCAGTTCGTCCTTGATTAATTCAATTCTTAATATAATTCCAAGAACTGTTCTTAGTTTTTTAATATTCTTTGCATTCAATCTGGAATCTGAAGATCAATCTGATGCAGATAGTTTTTTTGAGAGAGAGGCACCTGTCTACCCAACTCCAGATAACTTAATTGGATGGATAGATTCAAGACAAATCATCACTCTAAATGGTGAATGGAGTTACATCGTTGATCCCATGAATAATGGTTTGCCTGAGTCATCTTTTTTTGGCGGGTTCCCAAAAAACAAAACTCAAATAACAGGCATGGAGTTAATTGAATACAACTTTGAAACTGCAGCAAAAATTCAAATTCCTGGAGCTTGGAATGCTGCAGATGAAAAACTTTTTTTCTATAGAGGCCCAGTCTGGCTCTATAAAAAATTTAAATACTCGCCTAAAAAAGAATCTTTAACTCACCTTTATATAGAAGGCAGTAACTTCACAACAAGAATATTCATCAACGGCTCTATAGTTGGAAAGTTTGAAGGCGGTTATGTCCCATTTAATTTTGAAATTTCTAAGCATTTAAAAGATGGTGAAAACATATTGTTAGTGCAAACTGATAATACTCTTAACGAGTCTTCTGTTCCTACTCAGAAAACCGATTGGTGGCCATGGGGAGGTATTGTTGGCGATGTATACATTGTTGAGACCCCGAAGCAATTTATAAGAAATGCATATCTGCAACTAAATCCAGAAAACTTTACTCAAGCTTTATTTAAGCTGGAAATGAATAATAAATTTGCAGGACAAGAGATTAGCCTTGAAATCCCCGAGCTTCAATTTTCTAATAAATTCATAACTAATTCTTCAGGTGCAATTACAGAGAATATAAAAATTAATCCGCAACTTTGGTCACCCTCAAATCCAAAGCTCTATGAGGTCATCATCTCTTCTGCGAATGAATCAATTAAAGATGAGATAGGTTTTCGCTCGATCAAAACACAAGGCCAGAAGATATATTTAAATAACACTGAAGTTAAATTCAAGGGAATTGCTATGCACTCAGAGCCTATCGGGATAGATGGACCGGCTTTTTCACAGGAGCATTTTAAAGAATTACTATTAACAGCTAAGGAGCTTAATATTAATTTTGTAAGAGCTGCACATTATCCCTACACACGCCATTTAGCTAAGATCGCTGACCAATTTGGGCTAATGCTTTGGGAGGAGGTTCCCGTCTATTGGAATATTGACTGGGATAATCCTGAAACATTATCTATTGCTAAGAATCAAATCACTAGACTCGTCCAACGAGATCAAAATAGAGCCTCTGTTGTGGTTTGGTCGGTGGCAAATGAAACACCTCTATCTGAATCTAGAATGAAATTCTTGCATGCATTGCTTTCTGAGATAGAACTGACAGACTCATCAAGGTTAACAACTGCAGCCCTTTTGTCAGGAAGCGAGGAGCAATTCAGATCATTGGTTTTAGTTTTAGCCTTACAGGGAGCAAAATCAAAATGGGTTGATCCAAAAGAAAAAGCTATTTTTAAATCAATTCTTGATCAAGCAAATATATCGATTGATCGTGAATTAAATTTCTCACTTTCAATTGCAGATCCTTTGGGAGAGAGCCTAGATTTAATTTCTTATAATGAATACTTTGGGTGGTACTACGTAACATTTTTTACAGATCAAATGATGATTTCTGAAGGCACTCTTAGACAGTTAATGTTTGAGGTTATGCCAAAGATAAAAATTAGTTCCATATTTGATAAACCTATTCATATATCTGAATTTGGTGCAGGTGCAAAGTATGGTAATCATACAAATAAAATTTGGTCTGAAGAGTATCAAGCCAAGTTATACAAGCATCAATTGGAAATGCTCTCTAACAACCCTCAAATACAAGGAATCAGCCCATGGGTTTTCAAAGATTTTAGAGCCATGTTGAGACCCTTACCTGGAATACAAGATTTCTACAACAGAAAAGGCTTAATTGATGAGAACGGAAATAAAAAAGAAGCCTTTAAAGTTTTAGCTGATTTTTATGAAAATAAATGGCATCAATAAATTTCTTTAAATTAATTATATTTTTTTAAAAAAAAGTGTTGACACTATTTCCAA
>ERZ891134.2006-NODE-2006-length-12744-cov-11.024273_pt1 | contig 12744 bp, 1 predicted proteins | sample MGYA00520888_ERZ891134 | MGnify/ENA primary metagenome ERZ891134 (study PRJEB32303, sample SAMEA104408692) | aquatic metagenome | biome: Brackish water; feature: Coastal; material: water | place: Baltic Sea | collected 2014-10-23 | depth 10 m ... | reverse complement strand
ATACAACTAAATACGCAACAATAATGGCAGAAGTCACACGTATTTCTAGGGCATTTAAGGACATTAGTCTCTCGTTTAAACCTCATCCGGTTACGGGAGACATTTCTGTGCTCAAAAATGAGAGAGCGATCAACAAATCTGTACAGAATATCGTTGAAACCATTCCTGGTGAGAAGTTTTTCAATCCTAACTTTGGTTCTGACGTTAGATCAATGCTTTTTGAGTTAGTTGACTATGGTAGTTCCGCATTAATTGAGGAACAGATCCTAACTTCCATTAATAATTACGAACCAAGAGTTAATAATGTAAAAGTATCGGTAGAACCGAGACCTGATACTAATGAATTCGAGGTTACTGTTAGTTATGACATCATAGGACAACCATTTCCTTCCCAAACATTCACATTCATCTTAGAGGCAACTAGGTAATGGCATTTACTAAGTTTACTAACCTAGATTATGACCAAATTAAGGCGTCTATTAAGGATTATCTAAGAGCAAACTCAGATTTCACTGGGTTTGACTTTGATGGTTCTAACTTTTCTGTGCTAATTGACACTTTAGCATACAACGCCTACATTAACTCAGTAAATGCCAACATGATTGTCAATGAATCCTTCTTGGATTCAGCAGTCGTTAGGAGAAACGTGGTTTCTCTTGCTGGAAATATTGGATATCTACCAAGATCAAAGAAAGCAGCACAGGCAAAGGTTACATTTACAATTACAACCTCCTCAGATACCCCTACACTCACCCTGAAGGCGGGTTTAGTGTGTGTTGGGGCACAAGACAACACAAACTATGTGTTCTCCATTCCAGAGGATATTACTACATTAGTGAATGATGGGGTTGCTCAGTTTGGAACCACAGAAGATCCTATTATTGTATACCAAGGAACATATTTACAGAACTCCTTTACCTATGATGGGTCCTTAGATCAGAGATTCATCATTACTAACTCCAATATGGACTACAGTACCCTTGTGGTGCGTGTTAAAGACCAAAATGAACAGACTCCAGGTAAGGTTTGGAACAGAGTAGAGAATATTATTAAGGTTAATAGGGATAGTGAGATATATTTCTTAGCAGAAGTTGATAAAGAGTACTATGAACTCTTATTTGGTGATGGAATCTTTGGTAAATCACTGACTCAGGGTCAACAACCTGTTGCGAGTTACATTTTGACTGACGGGTTAGCAGGAAATGGACCTTCTAAGTTCAGTTATTCGGGTTCTGTGGTTAATTCACTTGGTGGAGTGATAATTCCTACCAATAACATCGTTGTAACCACTGTAGAGGGTGCTAGGAATGGTGCAGATATTGAATCTGTTGACTCTGTAAGGTATTATGCACCTAAACTCTATGGTGCTCAGTATAGAAGTGTCACTGCTCGCGACTATGAGGGTATTATTAAGGAAATTTACCCAAATACGGAGTCTGTTTCTGTTGTTGGTGGTGAAGAACTCGATCCACCTCAGTTTGGTAACGTTCTAATTAGTATTAAACCCGTAAATGGAACGGAAGTCTCTGATTTTGACAAAAAGAACATCTTAGAGGGGTTGAAGCAGTACACAATCGCTGGAATCAACCAACAACTAGTGGATCTTAAGATTCTATTCGTCGAATTGGACTCTTATGTTTATTATGATGTAACTAAAGTAGCATCTGCAGACTCTTTGAAGACGGAGGTCGTTGGTTCACTCAATACTTACGCAAAATCAGTCGATCTTAACAAGTTTGGTGGTAGATTCAAGTATTCGAAGGCACAGAAGGTAATTGATGACACAAGTATCGCCGTTACTTCCAATATTACTCGTGTTGTTATCCGTAGAAACCTATCTGCAGCGATTGGGCAGTTTGCACAGTATGAATTGTGCTTTGGTAATGGTTTTCACATCAAAGCATCTGGTGGAAACATCAAAACCACTGGTTTCCGCATTACTGGGTTGAATGATGTTGTATATTTGACAGATATCCCAAATAAAGATACAAATGGGAATTTAGATAACTCAGGAAAGGGTAAGATTTCAGTAATTACTGGAATTGCTGATGATGGTGGAAATTTCCGATATACTGTTGTTATTGATAAGGCAGGAACAGTAGATTATGCAAAAGGAGAGATAATGTTGAACACTTTACAGATAAGTTCTACTATCAAACCCAACAGAATTATTGAAGTACAAGCATACCCAACATCTAATGATATTATTGGTTTAAAAGACCTTTATGTCTCACTTGATGTTTCTGATAGTGAGATAAATATGGTTAAGGACACTATTACCAGTGGTGAGCAAATCTCTGGTGTAGGATTCAAAGTAACATCCAGTTACGGCAACGGCAAGTTAACACGGTAATAGGTATTAAACATGATCGGTACTGAGCTAGGTATTGACGTGAGAGTTAAGATTCAGGATGTAGTTTCCTCACAACTTCCTGAATATATTTTAAGTGAAGCTCCACTCACCGACGATTTTCTGAAACAGTTTTACATATCTCAGGAATACCAAGGCGGTACTGTAGATTTTGCGTCAAACCTAGATCAATACCTCTCTCTGACAACACTTGGCAGTGAGAATCTTTATACTGCATTTGAACTTACACAAGATGTAAGTATTGATGATACTATTATCCATGTTAATACCACAAGTACTTTCCCCAACGAATGGGGTCTTCTAAAGATTGATGATGAGATTATCACCTATACCGGTCTCACCACAAACACCTTCACTGGAGTTGTAAGAGGTTTCAGTGGCATTTCTAGTTACAGAGATTCCGAGAATCCCTCTGAACTTGTATTTGAAACCACAACCGCTGCTGCTCATACTGCAGAAACTAATGTTGAGAATCTATCAACACTCTTCCTAAAGAATTTCTACAACAAACTCAAGTACACCTTTGCTCCTGGTTTTGAGAACCTAGAGTTCAATAGTGAAGTTAATGTTGGTCAGTGGATTCGTCAGGCAAGATCTTTCTACCAATCTAAGGGTAGTGAAGAGTCATTCAAGATTCTATTCAGAGTATTGTATGGTGAAGATCCTCTAGTTATTGATCTAGAGCAGTTCCTTATCAAACCATCTCAAGCAGAGTACTCCAGAAGGGACTACGCTGTTGCTATTCCAGTCAGTGGTAACCCCACCACCCTTAAGGGTAAGACGGTATATCAGAGTGATGCAGAGGATGTGTTTGGTGCTATCTCTGAGATTGAAGCATTTACAAGAGATAACAAATTATATTACAGAATTTACTTCTTTGTTAGTAATGATGAAATTGCTAATGAGAGAAAACTATTCACTATCCCTGGTAGATCTAGAACACAGAGGGGATGGAATCAAGGTGATACTACAATCACTGTAGATACTACTATTGGGTTTAGGGATAACAATGAGTTTATCTCTGCAGATGGAACTAAATTTACCTACTTGGAGAGAACTGTTAATCAGTTCCTAGGTGTTAAGTGTAGTGATGCAGAGAAAACACTAGGTGTTAATGAAGATATCATTGATGATATTACTATCTTTGGTATTAATGATGCTGGTGAGACTGTATCACTTCGTATGACTGGTGTTATCTCAGATATTGAGTTCCCTAATGAAGTTCCCTTCACCACACCTGGAGAGAAGATCTCTGTAGATACCTTAGGTGAGAATATAATCTCTGCTGATGTAACTAGATCAGAACCTACACAGAAGCAGATCATTGCTAATAGTTTCATCTATAACACTTCAGTAAGAATGGAAGTGGATGAACTAAATGGTTCTGACTTCCAAATCAATACTGCATACTTAGATAAGGCATTCATTGCTCCTGGTGACTCTGTAGATATCCTCCAGAGAGGGTCGCAGATTGTCTATGTCGCTAATCGCAAAGTAACCTCAGTTGACTATCTCAATAGTATTATAACAATCAATGACTCATTTGGCATCCCTCTAGATCAATCACTTGATATTAGAAGGAATCAGAACTATGCAAATAGTAGCACTACAGATATTGAATATGGTCAGAACTCAGTTCTATCCAATGTTCTCAACTTATATGATGCAACAGAGTTTGATAGTAACTTTTACGTAGCAACCAATTCTCTACCTTCCTATGATATGGAAGTTAAAGTTGTTGAGAGTATCCTTACTGGAATCACTACTTCTAACTTTGAAGGATATAACTCATTCACTGCTGAGTATTCGACTGTTATCTTTGATTCTGCCACTTCATTTGTAACTGGTGATCTAATTTCCTATAGAGTTATCTCCACAGAAAGATCAGAAGGTATTCCTCTTATCTCTGAAGGTGAATACTTTGTAGAAGTTCTCAGTAACCCCAGAAAGATTAAACTATATGTATCACCTTCCTTTATTGGAAGTGATAACTTTGTTGGATTTGTTTATAACGATGCACCTGGTGCTCATGCTTTCACTCTAGAGTCACAGAAAGACAGAAGAATCAATACTAAGAATGTATTCAAGAAGATTCCTTTCTCAGGAGATAAGAAAAACATCAGTATCTTCAGAACACCCGTTGAGACTCCCTCAGGATCCCCTGTGGCAGTTCTTACTAATGGTGTAGAGGTATTGTCATATAAGTCACCAGATAAGGTGTTCTTAGGTCCTTTAGAAGAAGTTGTTCCTGTTGCTTCTGGTGAGGGTTATAGTGTCATGGGTCCCCCCGATATCCTCCTCACACCACCTAATATCCAAGTTACAGATCCAACTGGTATCCCTACTGATGGCGGTGTTGCTAGAGTATCACCAGTTATCTCTGGTAGGTTGCAGAAGATCTATATCGACCCACAAGATTTTGATATTGAGGAAGTATTCTCAATCACTGTTGTTGGTGGTAATAGTCGTGGTGCCACAGCAAAACCACAAATCTCCAAGAGATCTCGTTCCATCCCCTTTGATACAAGACTTGACATTTACGGTGGTGGTATTAACCCCAATGAGGAGACTATCCTATTTCTAGTAGAGCATAAACTCGCCAAGGGTGATGCAATTATCTACGAAAACAACGATACACAAAGTATTGGTGTTAATGTTGCTGGTGGTAGTAACTCCTTTAGTGGTCAGACACTATCCAACGGTGCTGTGTATTTCGCAGAACCGGTTAATAACGTAACCATCAAGATTTATGAGACTCTAGAAGATTTGAATTTAGGAATCAACACTGTTGGATTTACTTCTAGTCAAACTGGTTTTGGTGTTCAGGACTTCGCTACTATTCCTAGGAACCAACTCACTGGTGCCTATATCACAGATGATGGTGGTGAGTTTGTATATCGTAAGATGGAGTTCCAACCAGAGAACATCTATCCTGAGTATGATGAGTTGAGATATGATTCCCATGGTTTCTCCAGTGGTGATTTGGTGGAGTATGGAACCTTTGGTTCTGTTGTTGGTGGTTTATCCACTGAGAAGCAATACTATGTTGATGCTTTAGATGAGAATGTCATCAAACTATCCGATGCTGGTATTGGTGGGACAAGTAGGTTTGACTATGATAGAAAGGACTATGTTGATTTCACCAATGTTGGTGTTGGAACACAGTTCATCAAGTATCCTGATGTTACTGTCAATGTTGTAGTATCTTATGCCTCATCTATCACTGGTATTATTACAGCAACACCTATCATCCGTGGTGGTATTATTCAAACATATGTTGAGACTGGTGGTTACTATGGTTCTGATATTCTCAACTTTGCCAAGACACCAGAAGTAACAGTTCAGACGGGTGAAGGTGCTAGAATCAAACCAGTTATTGTTAATGGTAAGGTTACCACAGTTCAGATTCTAAGTAAGGGTATTAACTACCCACCTACACCAGATCTTCGTGTTATTGATAAGTCTGGTAAAGGTGCTGGTGCTCTTCTTCGCCCAGTAGTTATTGATGGTGCTATCCAGAGTGTTGTTGTTATTAGTACTGGTGAAAACTATGATCCATTGAATACTGATATTTCAGTAATTGATCCCGCTAGACGATGTATTCTTGTTCCCAGAATCAGACCCCTCACAGTTAATACCTTTTCTAGATTTGGTTTTGAAGGTCTATCTAATAATGACTACTCTGTTGTTGCTTATGATAGAAAGATCCGTGAGGATGTATATGATGACCTAGGTGGTTCCCACTCACCTATCGTTGGTTGGGCGAACGATGGTAACCCCATCTATGGTGGTTTTGGTTTCGATGATCCAGAGAACGCCAATTCTGGATTCAGGGCAATGAGAACATCTTACGAACTCTTCCCTGATGAGATCTATGGTCGTCCCCCTCAATCACTATATCCTGCTGGTTCTTTTGTTGAAGACTATAAGTTTACAGATAACGGTGATCTAGACATTCACAACGGTAGATATGGTAGAACACCTGAGTATCCTAATGGTGTGTATGCTTACTTTGCTGGTATCTCCACTGATACTCAGTCACTAGCGAGAGAACCACAATTCCCCTACTTTATTGGTCCTAAGTTTAGGGATGGATCAGGTATCCAGGATGCTACTGTATCTCAAGATTTTGATATCAATGATGAGAACATTTTCCGCAATACTTTCCCGTATGCCGTAGGTAATCCCATTATCGGTAGTGAGTTCCTAGATCAGTCATACCTAGAGGATACTCAGGATTCCATTATACAATCTATTAACAATGGTACTGTCGATAATTTAACCATTGTTGGTGCAGGTGTCAGTTACTCTGTTGGAGATATCGTTAATTTTGATGATACCTTTGACTACATCAGTGTAGTTGTAGATCAGGTAGATGGTCCTGAAGTAACACAGATACAAACTCTTATCAAGAGTTACGGTAAATCAGAAACCAAAGTTATTAGAGTTGATAACACAACTGTTCGTGTGTATGTTGATCCACTCCACGAGTATCTTGATGGAGATAAAGTTGTAATTAGTGGTCTATCTACCAACACAGATCAACTCAATGGAACTCATGAGATTGAATTCTCTAGAGAGCAAATGGCATTGTTTGCTAATATTGCTCCTACTGCGTTTGAAACAGTATCTGATATCTTTGTTAATACCGTCTCAGAAAAGGTTTCTATTGGTTCTAGTATCACTGTTGGTCTTGGTACTCTATCAGAGGATATGGAAGTTATTAATATCTTCCCCATTAATAAGGCACTTAGGGTTAAGAGACCAGTAGGTTATGGTTTCACACACCCAATTGGTGATGTTATTAACATTGCCCCCAATTACTTTGATATTAAGAAGAATGTAAATTCATTCCAATCTGAGATTGATGTTGAGTATTACTTCAACCCCCACCAAACAGTTGCGGTTGGATTGGAGACTGGTGCAAGTGTTGGTTTGGTGTATTCTATTGGTACTATCGATAAGAATATCTCAGTACAGACTCAGAGAATATATGCCCCCTCCCATGGTTTCCGAACTGGTGAAGAGATTACTTTTGAGAAGAATGATACTGATACATCACTAGTTGTAACAGATGGTACTACTGTATATACACTACCTGGTGTTGGTAATACAAGTAACGCCTATATTGTATCACTATCTAAGAACTATATTGGTATTAGAACAGTAACGGATGGTCCTAATCTATTCTTCTCTACTAATGGTTCCGATTCTCCTTTATATTCCATTAAAACTAATCGTTTCGCTGAGACCGCATTAGTAGATAGAATTCAGGCAGAAGTTAAAACGAAAACAGATCATAGGTTGGAGAACGAAGATCAGATATTTACTGATGTTATTTCTTCTGGTAATTCAGGGGTTGGTACTAATCCCAATATCAAACTTGAGTTTGATGAATCATCACAATCACTCATTGTTGACCCACGTTTCACACAACCTAGTGATGTTGATACCGGCAATAATTTAATTAATATCAATAACCACGGTTATATTAATGGGGACATTCTTTTATATGAAAACTATGGAAGTTCTATTGGTGGTCTAACAACTCACCACAAATACTACACTATTCCTTTTGATAGGGATAAGTTCTATGTTGCAGAAACATTTGTTGATGTTAGACCAGGATCCAAACTACCGATAGACATAACCTCTGTTGGTGTTGGTTCCCATAAGTTCTCCAAAGTCAATCCACCTCTACTTATCACTAGTGATAATGATATTGAGTTTGATGTATCATCACCAACTCTATTTGGGAAGACATTAGAGTTCTTCTATGATCAAACCCTAACTGAAGTATTCGAGAATAACAGCGTAGACAGTGTATTTGTTGTTTCTGGTGTATCTACTGAGGGTTATGAGGATGGTAGGAAGACTATTAGATTCTCTGATAGTAACCCAGATGTATTCTTCTATGGTGTTACTGAAGGTGGTTATATTTCTACTGCAGATACTGACGTATCTAGAAATAACTCTATTAGATATGAGGCAAGTAAGTATGCCATTGAAGGTAGAGTAACGGTTATTGACAATACAACCTTCACATACACACTCAATACTATTCCTGAGAAACCATTATACACCAATCCCGATACGCAACTTTCATACAAGACTTCCTCTAGTACTGCTTTAGGTGGTGTTGGTAGATTGAATATTATTTTCAGTGGTAATAACTTCCCTGCTCTACCTGAGTTTGAAGGTATTGATACTGAATATGGACAGAATGCAACCATCAGAGCAGAGTCTAAGGATATTGGGACACTTGCTTCCTTCAGAATTCAGAATGCTGGTTGGGATTACTCAGCTGATAATACACTTCGCCCCTTTGGTGTCATTCAACCAACCATTAAATTTGATAATAGTGACTTTGTTACTGAGGTTATTATTCTCGATGGTGGTAATGGATATCAGAACCCCCCTAATGCTGTTCTAGTTGACTCTGTAACAAGAGAAGTGATTGATAATGGAGCTATCACCCTAGAGGTACAATCATCTACCATCACAGACGTTATTGTTGAGGTTGCTCCTTCTGGTTTATCCAAAAATCTTCAGGAACTATGGACTATCAATAACAGTAATGGTATCCCCATTCTACTTATTGATACAATTGATAATGTAGTTGGTGTTGTTACTTATACTATACAGACTCCTATTGAGGGATATGGAACACCACCTTTCTCAGTTGGTGATAGAGTATTCGTTGAGAATATTCTAGTAGATTTAGGTGCGCCTCCTTCTAAACTTAATTCTGGTGATTATGGTTATCAGTTCTTGGAGGTTGTTGCAGTATCGCCAACAAACCCAATCACTATTGGTATTCAGTATCCTGAAGAAGCTGTTGGTAACCTAGGTTATGGTGTTACTTTCCAACAAGCTTTCTCTGGTATTGTTAATGAAAATATCTATCCCAAGTTTTCAGTACAACAGACAACTGCAGTCTTCCTAGAGGGTGAAAGACTTTCTATATTTGATTCTTTTGGTAATCTTGATGAAACTGACCTAATTGTAGAAGAGTCCAACACTAGTTTCTTTAAGGTTACTGGAAACTATGATTTATTGGTTGGTGATGTACTCAAGGGTAACAATAGTGGTGTTATTCTAACTGTTACTGAAATTGACAGTAGTAGTTGTAGATATCTAGTTGATTCTATCTCCAGAATCAACACTGGTTGGGCTGATAAGACAGGTTTCCTTAATGAGGAGACACAGAACCTACCAGATAATGATTACTATCAAAATCTATCCTACTCCATTAAGAGTACTATTAACTTTGAGGAACTTATTAACCCAGTCAATAGATTGGTACACCCTTCTGGTCTAAAGAACTTCTCTGATACCAAGATTGAGTCTATTGGTGATATTGGTGTTGGTAGTAGTGAGAGTTCTGAGTCAACAGTTACTATTGACTTTATTGGTCTAACTGATATAGCAGAAACTCCACTGAGAGTTGATCGCATCAATGTGTTCGACTTAGGTTGGGATGCCAATGTCAATAACAACAGATCTAATGCCATTAGACTTCAGAGTAAGACTCCTAACAAGAGACTAACTGACTATATCGAAGTTCGTACTAACAGAGTATTGATGCATGACGATATCAGTAAAGATTTTATTGACTCTGATAACGCCGGAGTTAAGGCTCCTTACACTGAATTTAATATTATCACTGGTGAATATACCAGAGGACTAGTTCAGGTAAGGAACCCCTTCACTGATCAAGTCCAATTCACTGAGATTATTGTTTTATCAACTAATAACAACGCGTTTACTCTAGAGAAGGCAAGTATCTCTGATAATGATCTTGGTTATGGTGTATTTGAAGGCAAATCTATTGCTAGTGAATATCAAATGAGATTTACTCCCTTTGATTCAGATACTTTTGATACTGACCTAAAACTACTAACTAACAAGTTTATCTTTACTGGTGAGGCGGCTGAGCAGATTGGATATGTAAACCTAGGTGGCAATACACTATCCACACCAAATGCCGCTAGTACTCAAATATATGGAGCTAGTAATAGTAATAATAGAGCATCTGTTGTTCACGCAAATATTACCACAAATAATGGTGCTCTTTATTACTATGAGATATATGCTTTCACTGATGGTACTGATGTATATTATGCACCTTATGGTTATAGTAGTGATAGCCTAAAAGGTTTCAATAGTGAGTTGGATGGTGATTTTAATGCTACACTACAGGGTGGTAAGTTAGCAATCTATTTCACCAATAATACTGGTGATGTCGTTAATATCACTACTAAGTCTATTGAGTTCAAGCAGTCTTTCAGTGGTACATCACCTTATAGATTTAAGAAAGATAATGTTCCTGATGGTGAGGAAAGAAGTATTATCCTAGACTCAGTATCTACTGCGGGTGTTAGTACACAAACAACCGAGGTATTCAGATATGACACCACTCTATTCCAGAGTGTTAGATCTATCGTTCATATCTCTGGTACAGATGTTGGCGCCATTCATCAGGTAATGACTATCAATAGTGATGGTTCTACTTATTGTGAAGTGTATCCTTTCATTACTGAGGGTGATGAGGTAGATTCGACTTCTGGTATTGGTACCTTTGGTTCCTCAATTGATGGAACTGATATGGTTCTAACTTTCTATCCAGACGCATCTATTGGAAGTCAGGCACTAACTTTCACTTCCTATAATGAAGCATTCTATAGAGAATTGGATGAGGTTAACTACACATTCGGTAGACCATTAGTTTATTCAGAGAGTGAGGAGAACTACTACTTAGAGAGGTATATTGCTCCTCTAGGTTTGAGAAACAACCTACTTAGATTCCCTCTGGAGTATGAAGGTATTCCAATTTACGAGAAGGCGTTTGACCCCTCAGAAGTAATTGATTTGAGTGGTAGTATCTTCAACATTACCGAGCACTTCTTTAGTACCGGTGAGGAACTATATTATCTACCAGATACAACTCTAGTCAATAACCTAAAATCTCCCATTGAGATTCAACCAGTTGTTGATTATAGAGGTATTACTACATCTACGATGCCTGACAGGGTATATGCTATCAAGAAGGACCTAAACAGCTTCCTACTAGCAGCAACTCCATCCGATGCACTTGGTGGTCAAGCAATTGTTGTCACTGGGTTTGGTGATGGTATTTCCCATAGATTGGGTATGATGAAGAAACTAGAGAAGACTATGATTACCATTGATGGTGTTATTCAGTCTCCTATTACAAGCGCACTTAAGACCTACAACCTAGATGCACCACTAGATTTCGATGACGAATACGCAGTTCTAACTGGTATTGGTACTATTCGTGTTGGTGATCTATTACTAGTTGATAAAGAATACCTAAAGATTGATAATGTTGGATTCTCCACATCAGCAACTGGTCCTATTAGTAATACTGGTAGTATTCCTCTAATTGAGATTACTAGAGGCGTTGTTGGTTCTTCCGCAACTAGTCACACCAATGGTTCTGATCTTGACCTTTACAGAGGTAGCTTCAATATTGTTGAGAGTGACGTTGTATTCACCGAAGCACCTGCTGGTAGAGGTGATATTAATATCAATGAATCCAACCTAGTACAGATTAACGCATCATTCCAAGGTAGAACATTCCTACAAAGGGAGTATGATCAGATCGCACTATTTGATGATATCAGTGATTTGTTCAATGGTTCAGATTATGAGTTCAACATTACTTCCGCTGGTAGTACTATTGGTGAGATTGAGAATGGTTCTGGTGTTCTAACTATCAACGATATCTACCAAACTCCAACAACTGATAATAACGCAGGTAACAACTACTTCTATAGTTATGGAGCACAAACTGGTATCAATACTCTAACCTTTACTGGTATTACTTCTACTAATGGTCAGAGAGTTGAGTCTCTGTTTGATATTAACCAGAACCAGATTCCTCGTGGTGGTGTTATTGTATCACTAGGTTCTACGCCTGGTTTGGGATACGCTCCACTTTATGGGGCAAAGATAACTCCCGTAGTTACTGGTGGTGTTATTACTGATATCATCTCAACTAATAGGGTTGGTTTTACAACTGATGTTCTTTGGGCAGACTATGATAATGAAACTGGTGACTTGGTTGTTTCTGGTATTGGATCAGCACTAACCGCACAATTCAGTATCACAGGTGCTGACTATCGCAACACCTCCGGCGTCCTAATTATTACGAGCGCAACTTCTCTAATATCTGCTGGTATCAACCCAGGTGATATTATGTATCTGAGAGGTATGAACTTCTCTTGCACTTCAGGTGGAGCACCTGCCACACTTACATATCCAGACCAAGACCCAGTATATGCTGTGGACAGGATTGTAGATGAGTTTAGATTCTCTGTGAACGCAGGTCTCTCCACCATCCCACATAC
>ERZ891134.2005-NODE-2005-length-12749-cov-18.652513_pt1 | contig 12749 bp, 14 predicted proteins | sample MGYA00520888_ERZ891134 | MGnify/ENA primary metagenome ERZ891134 (study PRJEB32303, sample SAMEA104408692) | aquatic metagenome | biome: Brackish water; feature: Coastal; material: water | place: Baltic Sea | collected 2014-10-23 | depth 10 m ... | reverse complement strand
ATTAATAAACCTCTACCCTTTTGATTTTTTTCTAAACAATGTGCGCCAGCTTGAATTGACATTCTGCCAGCAACAGCACTCATCGGTGCAAGTAATGGCAAGCGACCATTATCATCTGTTACTGTTTCATACGCTATGCAAATAGAATTTGATTTCATTAAGCCTAGTGTTAATTCTTTAGCAGCTGCTAAATGCAAATAAGTATAAATAATTTGCCCATCCCTGATCATTTTTACTTCATTCATTTGAGGCTCTTTTACTTTTACAATTAATTCAGCTTTTTTAAAAATTTCTTCAGGTGTGTTAATTATTTTAGCGCCAGCTTTTAAATAATCTTCATTGGTAAATCCTGCTTCAAAACCACCATTATTTTCAACTAATACCTCGTGATTTTTTTCAGTTAAAGCTTTTACACTATCAGGGGTTAAGCCGATTCTATGCTCTTGAAGCTTAATCTCTTTTGGAACTCCGATAATCATTTATGACTTTGAGTAATTAGAAATACCTGTTCTTAATTTTTCTATAATTTCATCAATATGTTTTTTCTCACATATAAATTGAGGTGCGATAATTAAAGTATCACCTGTATTTTTAAAATTCACGCCTGCATCGTAGCAATGCTTGAAGGTTTGAAAACCTGACTTACCGGGCTTATCCTTCATCCTCATTTCTATTCCACCCATCATTCCATATCCTCTAATACTCACAACCTCTTTAAGATCTTTTAATGAATATAAACCGTCTTGAAAATAAGGTGACATTTCCTTGGCTCTATTAAAAATATCTTCTTTATCAAAAATATCTTGCACAGCTAGACCTGCGGCTACTGCTGCTGGAATTCCTGAATAAGTATAACCATGAAATAATTCTGGTGTCCCTTCTGGATTGCTAGAAGAAGAGTCTAATACTGCATCATAGATTTCTTCTTTAACTGCAACGACACCCATTGGTATTACTCCATTTGTTGTTGCTTTAGCCATAGTAATAATATCTGGCGTTACTCCAAATTCTTGAGCTGCAAAAGCTGAGCCTGTTCTGCCCCAACCTGTGATAACTTCATCAAAAATTAATAAAATTCCGTGCTTATCACAAATTTCTCTAATTCTTTTTAGATAACCTTTTGGCGGAACTAATGTCCCTGTAGATCCTGCAATAGGTTCAACTATACAAGCGGCGATGTTTTCCCCTCCAAAGTTCATAGCTATTCTCTCTAAATCCTCAGCCATCTCCACTCCTGTATCAGGTTGCCCTTTTACAAACTTATGTTCTGGCAAATGTGTGTGTCTCATGTGTTGAACACCTGGCATTAAAACACTTGCGAATGTTTTAATGTTATTAATCATTCCTCCAACAGTAGTCGCTCCTATATTCATCCCGTGATAACCTCTTTCACGCCCTACAAATCTAAATCTTTTTGAGTCACCTTTAGCTCTATGATATGCGATTGAAATTTTAATAGCTGTTTCAACAGCAGTTGAGCCACAAATAGTATAAAAAATTCTATTTATACCTTCTGGTGTTTTTTTTGCTATACGAGTTGCTAATTCAAATGAACCACCATAACCTTGATTAAAAGGTTGGCAGTAATCTAGTTTATCTAATTGTTTTGAAACTGCTTCTGTAATTTCTTTTCTTCCATGACCAAGTGGATTACAAAATAATCCTGAACTTGCATCAATCATTTTTTTTCCTTGATGATTTGTTAAGTAGACACCTTTAGCATCTGTAATTAATCTTGGATTTTTTTTAAAAGTTTTATTATCTGTAAATGGCATCCAGTGCTCATTTAAAGAATTAGGAATATTTGTCCTACTAGATGAACTCATATAAAGATTTGTAGACTATTGTTATAGTTTGACAAGAAATATTGTATACAATCAAAAGTTGTAAAGTCAATTCGGTTAAATCTCACTAATCTTCTATTTACTTAATGGTAAAATTGATTTTAAATCTTATTAATTAACAAACCATATGGGAGAACTATGAAAAAAATAATAAGCACAGTTCTTGGGATTTTATTTGCGTTTACTCTAAATTTTTCAGTAGCTAATGCAGCTGCTAAAGAAGTAAGAGTTGCATACTTTTTGGAGTGGCCGTCTCCAAATCTTGAGGACATGAATAAAAAAGCGTATTCAAAAGCAATAGGTGTACCGGTTAAGTGGACTAACTTCACTAACGGTGTAGCAATGACAGATGCAATGTTAGCTGGAGATATTGATATCTCTTACTCGCAAGGATTAATGCCTTACATTAATGCTGTTAAAGCTAAAGCGCCAATTAAATTGGTGGACGTTGCTATGGAATATGGAATGGGTGGAACAACATGTGTGACATCTAATAAATCTGGTATTACAAAAGCAAACGCTTCAGAACTTGAAGGTAAAAAAGTTGCAGTTCCTCTAGGAACTATGGCTGAATACGTATTTACTGAAAGTATGAAAATCGTTGGAGCTGACAGAAAAAAAATGAACATTATTGCTATGGACCCTGAAGAAGGTGCAGCTGCATTAGTAAGCGGTGACGTAGTAATGGCATGTCTATTTGGAGGTAACTCTATCAAATCTGCGACTGCTGTTGGAACAAGACTTTTAACGGTAGATGAAGCTCGTGCTGGAGGTATCATGGGTATTGATATCGTTTCAGTTACAAATAAATTTATGAAAGAAAACCCAGGTATGGTGAAATCTTTCGTAGAATTAACTCACGAAGCGAACGAAAGATATAGAAAAGGAAATAGTGATTTAAATGCTATGGCTAAAGAATCTGAAATGAAAGTCGGAGACATGAAAGATACTTTAAGCGGCTTTAAATTCTTAACTCCTGCGGAAACTAAAAAATCTATGACGAGTGGAAATCTTGCAAAATTTTTAAAAGGTTTTGACACTCCTAGAGGTACGGTATCAACTAAATTTTTACCGTAGTTTTTTTTAGAGTAATAAATTAATAGGCGCCAATTAACTTAATTGGTGCCTATTTTTTTTAAAGAATATCTAATATAATTATTTTATGAGCAATCTTATTTCAAAAAATTTGAATATGATTTTTAAAACTCCAAAAGGAGAAACTGTTCATGCTCTAAAAGATTTAAATTTTACAATTAAAGAAGGCGAATTACTTACCGTCTTGGGACCTTCTGGTTGCGGAAAAACAACTTTATTAAATATAACTGCAGGATTTATTAGACCTACTTCAGGAATAATAACTTTAGGTGATAAAGAAATTAATGGCCCAGGTGTTGATAGAGGAATGGTATTTCAGCAAGGAGCTTTATTTGAATGGCTGACTGTAGCTGAAAATGTAAATTTTGGTTTAAGAATGAAAGACGAGGATCCAGTTAAAACTCAAAAAAAAGTTGATGAGTGGTTAGATATAGTTGGATTAAAAGGATTTGGTAATACTCCTACATACCAATTATCAGGCGGAATGCAGCAAAGAGTGGCCCTTGCAAGATGTTTAATAAATGATCCAGACTTAATTTTAATGGACGAACCTTTAGGAGCTCTTGATGCTTTAACCAGAGAAAAAATGCAATCATTGGTACTAAAAATCTGGAAAGAAACTGGAAAGACAATAATTTTAATAACTCACTCTGTTGAAGAAGCTTTATTACTTGGAGAAAAAGTTTATGTGATGGCGCCTAGGCCAGGAAGAATTCATAAAGAATATAAACTCCCTTTTGCTTCAATGGGATTAACAAAAGATCTAAGGGAAATTAAGAATGATAAAGAATTTGTTTCCAAACGTGAAGAAATTCTTTCCATGATTTGGAATATGGAAGAAGAGATTATGGGCAAAGAGGTTTTATGATTACAGGATTTTTAACTTTTCTATTCTTCTTTGCTATTATTGGATGCATTTTATATGGAAGAAAACTCATTAAAACTGAAAAAGTGGATGCAGTTTTTGGTAATCCAGAAAGAGCACAAGGAGGAGTTCATTGGGTAATTGTTGGTAGTAGTTTTTTATTGTTAATTTGGCTTTATTACTCTTGGGATATTGCAAAATCTTTCTTTCCAAAATCTGCTAATGAACTTTGTCAGGTTGGAAAAGTAAATGAGTCCCTGCTTTCGTTAAAATATTTATTTCCAATAGAAGAACGTCAGCTTAAAAGTACTTCGGTTATTGAAACTGAAACAGAAAACTTAAATAAAATTATATTATTAATTGAAAGATCAAACGACGTAAGTAATCAAGATAAAAACAAACTATTAGATTTTGTTACTCAAACAAAAAATACAATACCATTACTTACTAAAGAAAACCTTCTAGAAAGTGATACAAGAGAGCAAATAAATTCAATAACGGATAAAATTAATATTTTAACAAAAAATTTTAGTAATAAAGATTACCCAAATGAAAATTCTGAAGATGAATTTAAAAGAATTGAATTAGCTAAACAAGAAGGAACATGGGGTGCTTCAAGTACGTCTTTAGATAATGCTGTTGAAATTCCTTCAGTTCCAAAAACAAAGAAGGGATTAAAATTTCAAAAAGCCGCTGAAGAGTTAAATTTAATTAGTGATGAATTTTTTGAGCTACGGAATCATAATGTAAAATATGCTGTAGCATTGGATAAACTTAAAAATGAAATTGAAGAATTTAGATCTCAATCAAATGCTTCTGACGAAATCTCATCTTCTTTTGCTAAAGATATTCTTAAAATTGCTAGAAGAATTGAATATGCGAGTATATTTCCACCTCGAACCTTAAAAAAAATGCAAGCTTCATTAGTAAATTTTGATGTAGTGCAAAAAAAGGAACAAGGTAGCCTTAAATGGGTTGATTTTTTTTTATTTCCATCTGGAACAATTATGTCTAGTGGTCCAAGTTGTACCGAACAAGGATCAGGAAGATGGCTTCCAAAACCTTCCGACACATTAAATAAATTTATTTTGATGTTAAATCCAAGCGTTGGATTCAAACAAATTCCTCTAATTTGGTACGAGATGATGGATGTAAGTAAAATTATAGGCTTTATACTTCCAGATTGGATTGCAGATGTTTTACCTGGTGAATATCCAATTCATAATGAAAATGGAGAAATCAGACCTAATTTTAAAAGTAAAGTTTTAAATATTGTTACTGGAGAATTTGAATTATTTAAAATACCGATACCAACGGGGCATATCTGGGATTCATTTTTACGGGTTTTCCTCGGATTAGTAGCAGGAATTATAGTAGGAGTGCCATTAGGATTATTTATGGGTTTAAATAGATTTGCTAAAGGATTTTTTGATCCTTTAATTGAATTATACAGACCGGTTCCACCTTTAGCTTGGGCACCTTTAGTAATTTCAGTTTTAGGAATAGACAATCTTGGAAAAGTATTTTTATTATTCATGGTTTCGTTATCAATCATGATAATTTCAGCAAGAGCTGGTGCCTCAGGAACCCAATTATCAAAAATTCATGCAGCACATTCTCTTGGCGCTTCTAAATGGCAGATATTAAGACATGTTATTTTTCCAAATTCATTACCTGAAATACTTACTGGAATTAGAGTTGCAACCGGTATGTGCTGGGGAACTTTAGTAGCGGCAGAATTCTTAGCTGGGACTACTGGAGTTGGATTTGTAGAAAATGTCGCGAAAAAATATTTTCAATATGAAGTAATATGGATCACTATATTTATTATGGGTATGCTTGGCTTGATTTTTGATATTACAATAAGAAAAATAATCGACAAAACTATTCCTTGGCGTGGTAAGGGATGATCGGAATCTTGGGTGGTATGGGAACTCAAGCTGGCTTAGATTTTTGTACTAAACTTGCAAAAATCAATAGAGGCAAGTCTGATCAAAAATATCCGTTGTTCGTTCTCTATAATAAATCATCAATACCAGACAGAAAACAAAACTTAAAAAAATATAAAAAAATTTTAAATAGTCTTGTTGAAGGCTGTAAGTTTCTTCAAAAAAATAAATGTAAATTTATTTCAATACCTTGTAATACTGCACATTACTGGTATTGGGATTTAAAAAAAAAAATTAATATTCCCATTCTTAATATGCCAGAACTTGTTTATAAACATACTTCAAAAAGCTGTAAGCGAGATACTAAAATTGGTTTATTGGCTACAGATACGACTATAAAAACAAATATTTATAATAATTTCTTCGACCCAAAATTTAAATTAATTGTTCCACCAAAAAAAATTCAAGCTAATCAAGTTAACAAAGCTATCAAATTTGTAAAAATGGGTAGAACTAAAGAGGCAGAGAGAGCAATAAAACCTGCTGTAAATTACCTTTTAAAGATGAATTGTAAAAAAATCATACTTGGCTGTACAGAATTACCTATCGCAATCTTTGCTTATAAATCATTTAAAAAAGCAAAGTTATCAAAAACTTTTTTAGACCCTAATTTAATATTAGCCGAAGCCTCAATGAGGAGATATAAATATTAGATTATGACGGGCTATTTAGTTTATTCAATTTATTGTTACATAGCTTCTTTGATATCTTGGAGAATTGAAAAACTATTTGAAAAACAAAATGATGAACAAAAGAAAAAGATTTTTTTTATTTTAAAACATGCTTTTAGAGTAACTGGAACTGTTCTTTTGCTTGCTCACTTACTTTCATAATATGAAAAAAATTATATTTATTACTTTTTTTTTCTTTCATTTAAATTCAGCTTTTTCTGAAATATTAGTTTTTAAAAATTGTACAAGTGAAGAATATGACTTTGAAAAAAATGAATATAGCTTGGATGTAGAAAAAGGTATCATGAAAAGAGAATATATCTATACAGATGAAACTTATGAAAAATTAAGAATGAACGACGCACGAATAGAAAAAGAAAATACTTCAACAAAAGGAATTGCTAAAGTTAATGGTGAAATAATTTCAGAAATTTCAGGCTATCCAGCTTTTTATACTCAAATGATATTTGATACTTTCGATAAAACAATAAAAATAAAAAGTGTTTTGAATAATACTGAGGGTATAAGTATATTATCTAATTGTGAAAAAATTATTAAATACAAATTAGAAAGCTAATGAGAAAAATTTTAATTATAATATTTTTGATTTCACCATTAAATTTATTTGCGGTTGAAAAGACCAAAGAAGAAAAAGTAGCAAAATATGTGTTAGAAAATATTCAAAAAGATTATGTGGCTTGTTATAGTTTTTACAAGATTGCAGCTGAAAGTTTCAAAAAAGCAGGTAAAGAAAAGCAAATAATAAAAGGGTTGGAAGATAGTGCTGACGTCACTTTAAAGTTTAATCATGACCTAGGTGAAGTTTTAGGAATGCCACCTAAAATTATGAGTAAAAATAATAAAAAAAAGATTGAAGAATTAACAACTATTGCAAAAAAAGATTTTTCAAGTTTAGCTAGCCAATATGGTTTAATGTGTAAAAAATTAGTTGAAAATCAAAAGCAAAGAATTGATTATTGGGAAACTAAGGGAAATGAAATTATTAAGTGAAACAAAAAAAACTAAAAATTTTATTAAATCAAATTTTCCAAAAACACAATCTTTCTAAAGACCACTCAAAAATCGTTTCAGACTATCTTATCAAAGCTGAACTTTTAGATGCACCTTCACACGGACTAGCAAGACTAAAGATGTATTGTGATAGAATTAAAAAAAAATTAATTAATCCTAAACCAAACATTAAAATAAAAAAAATAAGCAATTCAATTTCACATGTCGATGCTAATGATAGTATTGGATTTGTTGCAGCTGATATTGGAATAAAACAAGCTATTAAAAATGCAAAAAAAACTGGAATTGGTTTGGTAGCGATAAAAAAAAGTGGGCATTATGGACTTTCTAGTTTTTATGCTGAGCAAGCAGTAAAAAATAATTTAATAGTTTTTTGTTTTACAAACGCCCCTCCTGCTTTAGCTCCTTATGGTGCAAAAAAATCTTTATTTGGAACAAATCCAATTTGTTTTGGTGCGCCTACTGGCAAAGCTCCTTTTATATTAGATGCTTCCACCTCAATGATTAATAGAGGTAAAATAAGAAGAGCTAGTAAACTCGGACAAAAAATTCCCTACGGTGTCGCTTTAGATAAATATGGACAAATAACTATAGATGCAAATAAAGCTCTTGAAGGAACGCAACTTCCAATTTCAACATTTAAAGGATCTGGTCTTGCATGGATGGTTGATATTTTAAGTGGTGTTTTAACAGGTTCGAGTCATAGTGGAAAAACTAAAGATCCTTTTGATGACTTTTCCGGGCCACAAAATATGGGGCATTTATTTATTACCTTTGACCCTAAAATTTTTATTGGAAAAAACTTTATAAAAGAAATGAAGATAAACATTTCTAGAATTAAAAGACTTCCAAAAGCTAAGGGATTTAAATCTATTTTATATCCAGGAGAGAGAAAAAATAAAATTTATAGAAAGAATTTAAATAAAGATATATCTATACCTTCTAAAATTTTAAATGAGATTAATGAATTAAATGCTATCAAATAAAGAAATAGTCTGTCCAGACCAATTGCTTAAATTAGCAAAAACAAAGGGACCTATTAAAGTTGTAATAGTTAATGCGGGTAAAGCTGTATCTATTGAGTCTGCTAAACAAGCAGTGGATGAGGGTTTAATTGATCCTATATTCATAGGTGATCAAAAAATAATTGAAAAGTTAGCAAGTGAGATAAAGTGGGATATTTCAAAATATGAAATAATTAATGAACCTATTGAAAATAACACTGCACCTATAGCAGCTAAACTAGCTAGCGAGGGTAAAGTAAAAATTATTGTTAAAGGCCATATTCATACAGATATTTTAATGAAAGCTGTTCTTAAAAGAGATTTAAATTTAATCGGTAAAAAAAGATTAAGTCATGTATGGCATATGACATTAGATAAAAATGACAAACCCTTTATTATCACTGATGGTGCATTAAATGTTTTACCAAAACTAGAAACCAAAATGCATATTCTTAAAAATGCTGTAGATTTTGCAAAAAGAATTGGAATAAACAAACCAAAAGTTTCAGTCCTTTCTGCTACTGAAGAAGTTTTAGAGAGTGTTCCTAGTTCTATTGATGCTAAAGAATTAACTGAACGTGCAAAAAAAGAAGGTGTAGATGCAGATGTATTTGGTCCAATGGCTTTTGATAATTCTGTTTCTGAAAATGCAGCAGAAATTAAAGGAATTAAAAATACAGTTGCTGGAAAGGCTGATATTTTATTAGTACCTAACGTCGAAGCTGGAAATGGTTTAGTAAAAATGATGATTTATTTCATGGGAGCTTGTGCCGCTGGTGTAGTTGTTGGTGGAAAAGTTCCTGTGGTAATTACTAGCCGAGCGGATAGTGCTCCAGCTAGATTAGCCTCAATAGCTGCAGCAATTGTTTCTCTTTAATGAAAAGATTAAGAAACTGGGATAACAAGACTTGGTTATCTTCAAAGAAATATATCACTTCATTTAATATTTTTCTTAAATCAAAAATTAATTTCAATAGAGAATTACAAATTTTAGATATTGGTTGTGGTAGAGCTAATATAATTAGTGCACTTCAAAAAAAATATAAGTTTAAGAAAAAACCTATTGGTATAGATGTAGTAAAAAATAGTAATATAAAAAAAAATATTATTTTTAAAAAAATTAATGCATTAAAATATTTAAAAAAAACAAATAAAAAGTTTGATTTAATTTTAATAAAACAAACAATTCATTTTTTTAATAATAATGAAATTAAAACACTGCTCGCTCAAGCCAAATCTCAGCTTAATAATAAAGGTCAAATATTGATTCTGACACTTAAAACTAGAAATAATAAAATACCTTGTTTTAAAAAGATGAAAATACTATTAAATAAGAGTTTGAAAAAAGATGAAACAATATTAGCAATTATTAAAAAAAATTTAAAAAAATCAAAAGAAAGTTATTTTAAATATAATGTAAATATTTCATCAAAAAAATACTCAAAAATGATTAATGATAGATACATTTCTTGTTTGCTGTCTATGAATCAAAAAGTATTGAAATCAGGTATAGATGAAATTAATAATAAATTTGGACGTCTCATTAAATTTGAAGATGTTTTAAAATGTGTGAGCTATAGAAAATAGTTATTTTTCTATAATAACACTTCCAGATGCTGGTTCTGTAACTCCTGACTCGGGGGAGATTTCCTCTAACATATGGCGCAACTTATCTAAAAATGAAATCATACGAGGTCGTGACTCAACTATATCTTCTTGAGTTTTCCATTCTCCAATAAATGTAAAGGTATTAGGAGCGATCTCAACATATTTAGCTGAAATCATTCCATCGAATTTTGGTTCCTCGTCACACAGTTTTAGATATTCTTCTCTATGCTCAGGTTTAACTTTTACTTTTACTATATTAACAAATTTTGCCATTTGGATTTAAGGTATTAAAATTATTTTTGGAGCTACACAAGTCCCATCATGAATTTCTTTAAATGCATTTGCGCCATTTTTAAGCTCTCTATATTCTATCCAGTCTAGAGGACCTAAAGTTTTTTTGTGTAATAAGTTAATAGTTTGTTGAAAATCTTTATTTGTATAACAATAAGTTCCAACTAAAGTAATTTCTTGAAGAGTTAATTTTCTAAAATTAAATGTTCCTGCTGGTTGAGTTAACCCAATATGTATAATAGAACCACCAGGTGCAACAACTTCTATTGCTTGTTGTCTACTTACTTCTAAACCAACTGAGTCAAATACAATATCAAAGCCGTTAGAATTAATAGTTTTATCATTAGGCGCTACATACTTTGCGTTTAAATATTTTGAGCATTCATCTAATCTTTTTTTATTTGGATCAGATAAAACAATATCTTTGCAATTTTTTTCTTTTGCTAAAATTAAACCACATAACAAACCTATCGCTCCTCCACCTTGAATTAATACCCTGCATTCAGATAAAGGTTTCTTTAAAGTTTGCTCTCCTAATAAAACGGCGTGTAATGAAACTGCTGTAGGTTCTGCTACTGCTGCCTCTTTAGTATCTAACCCATTAGGTATCTCATAAATATTCTTATCCGGTATTGAAACATATTCAGCTAAACCACCTTCACGTTTAATTGGCTTGCTCATTCCTAGAATTGATCTATCGGGGCACAAATGTTCCCTACCTTGTTTGCAATACTCACAGTTACCACAAGTAATTAATGGATTTAGAACAACTACTTTATCTTTGAATTTTCCATTTTGAATAATCCCACTAACTTCATGGCCTAAAATTAATGGCGGTACTCTTCTTTCATCATGACCATGATAAGCATGCATGTCAGAACCACAAATTCCTGAAGCTTGTATTTTTAAAATACTTTCACCAGGTTTTTCTGTGGGATTTTGTTCTTCTCTATATACTAATGTTTGAGTGTTAGTATAAACTAGTGCTTGCATTAGTTTGTGAAACCGTATTTTCTTAATCTTACATCACCTGTTCTTGCGTGAGCTTCCATTCCTTCATATCTTGAAATTCTTGCACAAGCTGCGCCAACAGTTTTAGTAGACTCTTTTGTCATTCTTTGAAAACTTAAAGTTTTAATAAATTTTCCTACGAATAACCCACCTGTGTAACGACCCGCACCCTTTGTAGGTAAAATATGATTAGTGCCTGAGCATTTATCTCCGTAAGCAACTGTTGTTTCTTCACCAATAAATAATGACCCATAGTTTTTTAATCTTTTGTGATACCACTCTAAATTTTCCGTCTGAACTTCTAAGTGTTCTGGAGCATATTCATCACTTATAGTTGCTACTTCTTCATCAGTGTCACAAAGAATTACTTCACCATAATCTCTCCAAGCAGCTTCTGCATTTGTTCTTGGTACTTCTGGTAAATCAGCTATTAATTCTGGAACTCTTTTCATTACCTCATCAGCAACTCTTTTGCTTGTTGTATAAAGCCATGCCGGTGAATTGTATCCGTGTTCTGCTTGACCTACTAGATCGACCGCAACCATTTCTGCATCAGCTTTATCGTCTGCGATTACTGCAATTTCTGTAGGGCCTGCAAATAAATCAATTCCTACTTTACCAAATAAAATTCTCTTTGCTTCTGCAACAAACTGGTTTCCTGGACCAACTATAATATCAGCTGGAGGATTTTTAAATAATCCGTTAGTCATTGAAGCTACTCCTGGTACTCCGCCAAGATTTAATATTACATCAGCGCCACATAAATCAGCTGTATAGACAATTGTTGGATGTGCACCAACTCCTTCTTTAGGAGGACTGCATGCAATAATATTTTTCACACCAGCTACTTTTGCTGTTGTTACACTCATAACAGCAGAAGCTATGTGAGCATATCTTCCTCCTGGTATGTAACAACCAGCTGTATTAACAGGAACTAGTTTTTGTCCAGCAAAAAGTCCTGGTGAAAGTTCTGTTTCGAAATCTTGACCATAATTTTTTAATTGTGCTTCAGCAAATTTTCTTACTCTTTCATGAGAAAACTGAATATCATCTTTTGTTTTTTGATCTAATGTTTTTTTAATCTCTTCAATTCTTTCTTTAGAAACAATTATCTCACCATCATATTTGTCAAATTTTTTAGTTAGATCAATACATGCTTGCTCTTTATTAGTTTCAATATCTTTAAGTAAGCCCTTAACTATTTCTGTAGTTTTTGTATCATCTGTAGATGATGTCTTTGGAGATTTTTTTAAATATTTAATTGCCATATAAGTAAGTTGGTAACCACAAAGCTATTTGTGGGAAGATTACTATTAATATTAATCCGATCACTTGTAAAACCATAAATTGCATCATACCAATATAAATATCTTTTAAAT
>ERZ891134.2004-NODE-2004-length-12754-cov-3.919757_pt1 | contig 12754 bp, 9 predicted proteins | sample MGYA00520888_ERZ891134 | MGnify/ENA primary metagenome ERZ891134 (study PRJEB32303, sample SAMEA104408692) | aquatic metagenome | biome: Brackish water; feature: Coastal; material: water | place: Baltic Sea | collected 2014-10-23 | depth 10 m ... | reverse complement strand
CGATGCGGCGAAGGCCGCAGCTGATAAGGCGATCGAAGAGGCCTCCCAATCGATTGAGCCACCCCCCCAGGCCGAGACGCCGTCCGCGACCCCTCCCCAGTCTGAGCCGACGGCAGAAAATTGAGCAGCGATCGGCTTCTTCTGCCGCTGTCGGAAGCCTGTCGGCCGCTCTATGCGGGCGTCGATCTCGGGGGTACGAACATCAAGGCCGCGCTCGTAGACGACTCGGGCCAGATGGTTGCGTTCCACACCGAGCAGACCCATGTCGAGCGTGGGCCGGAGGATGCGGCTGCTCGCATGGGCGAGGCGGTTCATCGGGTCGCCCGGCTGGCCGGCATTGCCACAGCGGACATCGCGGGCGTCGGCCTCGGCTCCCCCGGGCCACTCGACATTCCCGCGGGCACGATCGTTCGGGCTGGCAACCTGACCGGCTGGGACCACTTTCCACTGCGAGATAGGGTGGCCGCCTTCTGTGGACGTCCGGTGACCTTCGCCAACGATGCCAACGCGGCAGCCTATGGTGAGTTCTGGGTGGGGGCGGGCAGCCGCCACTCGTCACTCGTGCTCCTGACACTCGGCACCGGCGTGGGAGGAGGCATCATCATCGGCGACGTGAACGTGGAAGGAGCCCACAGCCACGGGTCAGAATGCGGCCACATGATCGTCGATCCCTCCCCTGAGGCCCGCCAGTGTCCCTGCGGCCAGCCTGGCCACCTGGAGGCCTACTCGAGCGCAAAATCACTGGTGGCCCGAGCGGAGGAAGCGATGGCTGCCGGCGGGAGTGGTTCTCTGACGGCGGCTGTGGCCCGTGGCGAGCGGCTCACGCCGATCCTCGTCGGTCGCGAGGCCGAGGCCGGAGATCCCCTGGCCATGGAACTGATCCTGGAAACGGCCCGCTGGCTGGGAATCGGAATCGTTTCGATCATGCATGCGATCGACCCTGAGGCGGTGATTATCGGTGGGGCGATGACCTTCGGGGGCGAGGCCTCCCCGGTGGGCCGGGCGTTTCTCGACCGGATCCGCCAAGAGGTCTGGAGCCGCACGTTTCCCACGCTCGCGGCCGAGACTGTGCTCGGCTATGCCAGCCTCGGCGGCGACGCTGGGGCGATCGGTGCCGCAGGGCTCGCCCGCCTATCTGCCCAACGGCGGGTAGAATCCCGTCCATGAGCATCGACTGCAAGCACATCCGCAATTTCTCGATCATCGCCCACATCGATCACGGCAAGAGCACGCTCGCCGACCGGTTGCTGGAAACCACCGGAACGGTGGAGAAGCGGCAGCTCAAGGAGCAGATGCTCGACGACATGGAACTCGAGCGGCAGCGGGGCATCACCATCAAGGCCCGGGCCGTCCGGATGGAATGCCTCCACGACGGCGAACGGTACGAGCTGAATCTCATCGATACGCCAGGCCACGTCGACTTCCATTACGAGGTGTCGCGGAGCCTGGCCTGCTGTGAGGGGGCCGTGCTCCTCGTCGATGCCTTCCAGGGAGTCGAGGCGCAGACGGTAGCCAACGCCTACGCGGCAATCGGTCAGAACCTCACGATCGTTCCGGTCATCAACAAGGTCGACCTGGTCCACGCCCGGGTCGACGAGGTGCTCCAGGAGATGGAGCAGAGCCTGGCGATCGATTCCTCCGAGGTCCTCCGCGTCAGCGCCAAGACGGGCATCGGCATCAAGGAACTGCTGGCAGCGATCGTGGAGCGGATTCCGCCCCCGCAGGGTGATCCGACCGCCGTCCTCCGGGCGATGATCTTCGATAGCCACTACGACAGCTACCGGGGCGCAATTACCTATGTGCGGCTGATCGACGGGACCATCAAGAAGGGGCAGAAGATTCGCTTCCTCCGAACGGGCACGACCCACGAGGTGCTCGAACTCGGCCAGTTCGTCCCCCAGCGGCGGGCCTGTGACGAACTCGTCGCCGGTCAGGTGGGCTACCTCGTCTGCAACATCAAGGATGTCAAGCAGGTGCATGTGGGTGACACCGTGACCATCCCCGGTGATCAGGCGGCAGCGGCGCTGCCTGGCTACAAGTCGCCGCAGCGGATGGTCTACTGCGGCCTCTATCCAAGTGAGGGTCAGAATTTCGAGGAACTACGTGACTCACTCGAGAAGCTGGCGATCAACGACCCCTCGTTCGAATATGCCCCCGAGAGCAGCGAGGCCCTGGGGTTTGGGTTTCGCTGCGGATTCCTCGGCCTCCTCCACATGGAGATCATCCAGCAGCGGCTCGAGCAGGAGGCCGATCTCGACCTTGTCCAGACCGCCCCCAACGTCACGTACCAGATCCTCAAGTCGAATGGCGAGACGATCGAAATCACGAATCCGCAGGATGTGCCCGATACGGGTCAGATTGAGGAGTTTCGCCAGCCGATCGTGCGGAGCAACTTTCTCGTGCCGGTCGAGTTCATCGGTCCGGTGATGCAGCTCTGCACCGACCGCCGCGGCACGTATCTCAAGACCGAATACCTCTCCCCCACGCGGGCCATGCTCAGCTTCGATCTGCCGCTCGCGGAAGTGATCTATGACCTACACGACAAACTCAAGAGCGTAACCCGTGGCTACGGCACGCTCGACTACGAACTGGTGGGCTACTTTCCGGCCGACCTCGTGCGGCTCGACATCCTTGTCGGTGGCAAGCAGGTCGACGCTCTCTCGATCATCTGCGATCGCCGCGACGCCGACCGTCGCGGCCGAGCGATCGTGAAGAAGCTCCGAGGTGAGATCGACCGCCACATGTTTGAGATCGCCCTGCAGGCCGCCATCGGCACAAAGGTGATCGCCCGCGAAACAATCTCCGCCATGCGGAAAAACGTCACTGCCAAGTGCTACGGCGGCGACATCTCCCGCAAGAAGAAGCTCTGGGCGAAGCAGAAAGAGGGCAAGAAGCGGATGAAGAGCATCGGCAGCGTCGACATCCCGCAGAAGGCCTTCATGGCCGTACTCGACACGGGCGCCGAGCGGCAGTAGACGGCCGGCCGCGGCGTCGCTTGCCCCTTCACAACAGATTCTGGAACACGTCTACCGCCGCGGGATCAGCCCGAGGTCGAGGCCAAACACGAACATCATCAGCGTGAGAATGAGGGCCAGGCCAAGGTAGGAAAGCCCGGCCACGACGTTCTCGCTTGGCGGCTTACCCCGAACGAGTTCGTAGAGCAGGAACACCATGTGGCCGCCGTCGAGCACCGGGATAGGGAGGAAGTTCACGACGGCCAGGTTGGCCGAGAGCATCGTCAGGAACAACAGCAGCCGGCCGAAGCCCTCCTCGGCCGACTTGCCCGCCTGCTTGGCGATCTCGATCGGGCCGCCGAGCAGCCGAGGGCTGATCGCGTTGCTGGTGAGTTTGCCGAGAAAACTGTAGACGAGCGACAGGTCTTCGCCGGCTTTGCGGACTCCGCGACGAACGGCACCCGCGATCGACCCAGCCTTGACCATCCGATACACCGGCTCGAACACGAGGCCGCGATCGATCACAAAGCTATTCTCCGCCAGCCCGGGCGTGAGGGTGAGATCTCGCGACTCGCCCGCGGCGGGGGTGATCCGCACCTGAAGCCTGACCTCCTCGGGCAGCCGTTGGAGCATCGCGGCGACTGCCGGCCAATTCGCCTCGTCGGCGAGCGGGATCCCGTCTTGGGCCGGTTCATCATCCGCTTCCGACTCGATGAAATTGGCCTCCTCGATCTGGTCACCCGGCCGGATGCCCGCGGCAGCGGCTGGCGAATCGGCTGTGACCTCGGCCACCACCGCATCCACGACCAGTGCCAGGCCCAGGGTCGGGATCGACTGCGGGCAGGCCAGGCCCGTCGTCTCATCGTCTCGCCAGGTCACCTCCCGGGGCACAACCGTGACCTCACGGTCGGCTTCTCCATCGTGAGCCAGCGTCAGCCTGACGGCTGTGCCGGCCAGTAGCGCAAGCCGGTCGTCGAGCGAGAGCGGATCGCCGGCCGGCTCGCCGTCAATGGCGAGAATGCGGTCGCCAGGCTGGATCTCTGCCACTGCCGCCGGTGAGCCCTCCTGCACGGCCTTTACCGGTCCGGCGGTCATGATCATGCCGGTGGTCCGCCGGGGCTGCGGGGGGAGAACAACCTCCACCATCTCGGCCGCAGCGGCTCCCCCCTTACCGGCCGGCTTCCGTTCCACGCTGAGCGTCACCGGCTGATCCCGTTTGCGGGAGAGTTCGGCGATCAGTTCGGCGTAGGTTTCCACCGTTACGCCGTCGACTGAACGGATCGTGTCGCCTCCCACAAGCGGCGGCTCGGCCCGGGCAGCGGCCCCGGGCAGGCCGGCCGAGATATCGGCAGGCAGCGTGAGCGAGAAGGGACTCGTGACGCCAATCGTAGGCGCCCCCAGATCGGTGTCGGGCTTGAGCACCAGGGTCCGGGAGGTCTGATCAGCGGGGCGGTAGACGGTGAAGTCGATGCCCTTCGCCACGTCCCCGACCGTGACCCCGTGCCGCAGGTCGCTGAAGATCGGATCCTGCCGGCCGGCAATGGCGGTGATCTCATCGCCTGTCCGCATGCCGGCCCGCCAGGCAGCCCCGCCGGTGCGGACGCTCGAGACTGCGCAGGTGAGTTCCTTGACTCCCAGGCCGTAGGCAAGCGAGGCCATGAGGACGGCGAAGATCACGTTCATGATCACGCCAGCCGAGATGATTGCCATCCGCTTGGGCACGCTCTGGGCCGGGTAACTGCGGGGATCCCAGGCGGGGTGGGGGTCGGAGGTGGGCTCTGGGGGGAGATCGCCTGATCCGAGCACCTGGGCAGCATGGCCCCCCTCGGCCCGAGCCCTCTGCGCCGCGGCGGCGGCGGCGGCAGGATTGTCGTCCTGACCGAGCATTTTTACGTAGCCGCCGAGCGGCAGGGCCCCGATCCCATATTCGGTTTCTCCCCATTGAAAACTGGCGAGTTTCAGGCCTCCGATGTCGAAGCCGAGAAAAAACTTCTCGCACTTCACCCCGCAGGCCTTGGCAACGAGGAAGTGGCCCAGTTCGTGCACGAAGATCACGAACCCGAGCCCGCCTGCCACCTGAAGGATCACCCCCCAGCTCGCCGGCTGGGCAATCCATTCCATCCACGTTGCTGCGGCCACAATGCAACCGCCGTTCACACACACGCCCACTTAGCGACCTCCTGCCTAGCCCAACCGTCGAGACGGAGTACGTCATCGAGCGTGGGATTTTCCTGGAATGGATGCTCGTCGAGCAGCCGTCTGCACACCTCGGCAATGTCGGTAAACCGAATCGCCCCCGCGAGAAAGCCACGAACTGCCTCCTCGTTCGCCGCGTTGAGCACACCGCCGGCCGTCCCTCCGCGGGCGGCTGCTTCGTGTCCGAGCTCGACCGCCGGAAATCGTTTTGTATCAGGCGGCTCGAAGTCGAGCCGAAACGATTCGGTGAAGTCGAGCCGCCGGGCAGGCCCGGCGACACGATCTGGGTAGTGGAGCGCGTATTGAATTGGGAGCCGCATGTCGGGCGGGCTCAACTGGGCGATCACGGCCCCATCCACGAACTCGACGAGCGAATGCACGATCGACTGCGGATGCACGACCACTGCCAGCTTCGAAGCCGGAAGCCCAAATAGCCAGCGGGCTTCGATCAGTTCGAGTGCCTTGTTCATCATCGTTGCCGAGTCGATCGTGATTTTCGGCCCCATCGACCAGGTGGGGTGCTGCATCGCCTCGGTAGGCGTGACATCGGCGAGCGACTCCCGCGAACGCCCTCGGAATGGCCCGCCGCTGGCGGTGAGCACAAGCCGGCGAACCTCGCCCGGGCTGCCACAGGCGAGGGCCTGGTGGATCGCTGAATGCTCGCTGTCAACGGGGATGATCCGGGCACCAGTGTCGGCGGCCCGCCGCATCACGAGCGGCCCGGCCATGACGAGCGTCTCCTTGTTGGCCAAGGCCACGACCTTACCGGCCTCGACCGCCGCCCACGTGCTCCGGAGCCCCGCCGCCCCCACGATTGCTGAGACGACCCGGTCGATGGAGTCATCGGCCATGAGTTCGTCAAGCCGCGCTGGTCCGACCGCCAGGCTGGTGCCAGCGGGCAGAGCGCCGCTTCCGATCTCCGCCGCAGCCTCGGGATCGGTCACGACCAGCCAACGGGGCCGCAGTCGGCGGGCCTGCTCGAGAAGCGGCCCGACGCTCGTGTGGGCTGCCAGCAGAAAGGGCGACAGCCGACCGTCCGAGGCCTCGATCACGTCAATCGTGCTCTGGCCAATGCTGCCGGTCGAACCAAGCACCGCCACACGCACGCAATCTCCCTCTCGCTCGGCCGGGCCCGGTCGAGCGAGACCGTCCGGGGGGTCGCGGTGGGATGGAGGCATGACGGGCAGCAGGGGCGAAAAAACGGCGCCCCCTAGTCTAGAAGTACGAGCCCGGAAACTCCAATCGCCAAAAACGGCCCAAACGGGAGCGGGGCAGGACCGTTTGTCGCAGGGTTTTTCCCGGCATACCATGGCCTATGCCGCCGGGCGGGTGTCGCTGCTGGTGGGCCCCAGACCCCCACGGGACCAGGCATGAGCAAGAAGCGAGATTCCTCCAAGCGGCCAGCCGACCGAAAACCCTCTCTGGGAGGGAACCTCGTCTGGTCGCTTTTGGCGGCCGGTGTGGCCTGCCTATTTGCCCTGAGCCTGATCAGTTCCGCGCCCGAACTGGCGATTTCCTACAGCGATCTCCAGCGGCTCATCCGGGCCACAACGGCCCAGGGTGCCGACCGCCAGGTCTCGATTTCCTTCGGGGATGACGCCACCCAGTCGGCCTGGTTCTCGGACCTCCACGACGTGGTTATCGGTGCGTTTGAGGTCTCGGGCCGGGTGCGGCAGTCAGCGGGGGCTCACGCCGCCGGTGCGGAGGAGGAGCCGGCCGGTGGCTCGCCAACCGCTGCTGGTGCCGTCGATCGCAGGTTCCGCACCGCCAAACTCCCCAGCGAGACGTCCGAATCGGAACTGAAGCAAATGCTTCACGACCATTCGGTTTCCTTCCGCTATGAGGATCCGCCCAGCCCGTGGCGAAACTGGCTCCCGATGCTCCTCCTGACTGGGCTCTTCGGCCTGCTCTTTTTTCTGATGCTCAGGCGGCTGGGGGGGGCGGGGAGCCCGATGGCCTTTGGCCGGAGCCGGGGCAAGATGTATGCCCAGGAAGATCTCGGCATCACTTTCGAGGACGTTGCTGGTATCGACGAGGCCGTGGAGGAACTCCGCGAGGTGGTGGAGTTTCTCCGGAGTCCCGAGAAATACCAGGTGCTCGGTGGCCACATCCCCAAGGGCGTGCTCCTGGTTGGGCCGCCGGGCACTGGCAAGACACTGCTCGCCAAGGCGATTGCCGGCGAGGCAGGAGTGCCCTTTTTCGGGCTGTCGGGAAGCGACTTCGTCGAGATGTTCGTGGGCGTGGGGGCGGCGCGGGTTCGCGACATGTTTCAGCAGGCCGCCGCCAAGGCCCCCTGCATCATCTTCATCGACGAACTCGACGCCCTGGGCAAGACCCGGGGCACGAGCGTTGTCGGTGGTCATGATGAGCGGGAGCAGACCCTCAACGCGTTGCTGGTGGAGATGGACGGCTTTGGCAGCAATTCCGGTGTGATCGTGCTTGCGGCGACCAACCGTCCGGAAACGCTCGATCCGGCCCTCCTGCGGCCGGGTCGGTTCGACCGGCACGTGCTCGTCGACCGCCCCGATGTCCGCGGCCGGGAGGCGATCCTCCAAGTGCATGTGGCCAACGTGAAGCTTGATCCCGCGGTGCAACTCGGCCAGATCGCTCGGATCACGTCGGGCTTCGTGGGGGCCGATCTGGCAAACCTCGTCAACGAGGCCGCACTCCTGGCCGCCCGCAACAATAAGCAGTCGGTCGGGATGGACGAGTTCAACGAAGGTGTCGAGCGGGTGACCGCAGGCCTGGAGAAGAAGAAGCGGGTGATCCACGAGGACGAGAAGAAGCGAGTGGCCTACCACGAAGCGGCCCACGCACTGGTCGCCTTCTCACTGCCCAACACCGATCCCGTTCACAAGGTTTCAATCATCCCACGCGGGCTCGCCGCGCTGGGCTACACGATGCAGCGGCCGGAAGACGACCGCTATCTCCTGACCCAGACAGAACTCGAGAGCCGCATTCAGGTCTTGCTGGCCGGCACGATCGCCGAAGAGATGGTCTATGCCGACGTCTCCACCGGTGCCCAGAACGACCTCGAGCGGGCCAGCGAGATTGCCCGGGCGATGGTGATGGACTATGGCATGAGCCGGCTGGGGCGGGTGACCTATCGTGAGAGTCCGCGGTCACCATTCTTGGCGGCGGCCGGCGCCGACCTGCCTGCGGCTCGGAGCCACAGCGAGCAGACCGCCCGGGAGATTGACCAGGAAGTTCGTCGGATTATCGACACTGCGATGGAGGCGGTTCGGCAGATTCTCGCGGGCCGGCGGTCTGCTCTCGAGTCGGTAACCGGACGGCTGATGGAGATCGAGGTGATTGACGGGGACGAACTGCGGTCAATCGTCGAGAAGTCGACAGGAGCACCCCAACTCGTGCCCGGGACCACCACGGAGCGTCGGCCCGCCCGCCCGTCTGCTGTTGACCCGCCCGGCGTGACAGGAGGCTCGGCCGAGGCCTGAACGGTCGCATCAGCCGTATGACCGGCAGATCCGGCAATCTCGGGGCTCCGTGTGCAGTGTTTCAGTCCCAGTGCCGATCACTTCCTGCGAGCGGGCTGTGTGGGCGCGGTCCACCCCCGACCCGGGCTGACGAGCGGACCGGCGACACCGACTGGGCAAAGGGCACGCGGGATGTGGAAGAGTTTTTTTCTGGCTGGAGGCATCTTTGCCTGCCTGCTCGGTGCGGAGATGCTGTTGATCGACTCTGCAGAGATCGTGCCCTTGAGTGGCTCAGGCGCCGCCACCACGTTCCGGGCTCCCGATTGGGCTCCCTGGACGCTGCTCTCGGTCGGTGCGGCAACGATTCTCCATTTCTGCCAATTGCCGCGGCTTGGGGCTTCGTCACAGCCGCCACGGCTATCGTGAACCGCTGGTGGATCGGCCGCCGCAGTGGACAGTTAGGCCGGGCGGCTGTGAACGGTTCGAGGGGAAATGGGAGATCGTCACCTGCAGGCAGTTTCGTGAGGACCGCTTCTTCATGACCACTGCCGCCTCGATTACCACGGCAACGCAGCCCGAACGGGATACGGTGCTCTACGACGGGCAGTGCCGATTCTGCCGCGGCCAGATGGCGATCCTCCGGAGACTGGATCCCGGCCGACGGCTTCAACTCACGTCGCTCCACGACCCGAGCGTGGGCCGCGACTACCCGGAACTGCCCCCCGATCTGCTGCTCGACGAAATGGTCGTGATCGACCGGCACGGGCGGGCACGAGCCGGCGCCCAGGCCTGGCGGCACCTCGCCCGGCGGCTCCCGCTGCTCTGGCCACTGGCGATTCCGCTTCACATCCCAGGCAGTCTCCCGCTCTGGAACGGCCTCTATCGGCTGATCGCCAGGAACCGCTATCGATTTGCGGGCAAATGCGACGAAGGAACCTGTAGGCTTCCCTGACCAAGCTTCAGGCGAGACTCATCAGTCTTCCAAGCCACCGTCCGCGCTCTCTTCGAGTTCCTTGAGGAGACGGGTCATCGTGTTGGCATGCACGCCGAGCAGTTTGGCGGCGTTGGCCTTGTGGCCGCGGGTCACTGCGAGTGCCTCGCGGATCGCCTGCTCCCGGAGTTTTGCCAAATCGAGGCAGGGCAGCCGGCCTGGGCCGACGGGTCGGGCCGCCGATGTCTTGACAGGAACCTTGGGTTCTGTCTGAAGCACATACGACTGCTCGATCGAATGCTCCAACTGGCGGACGTTGCCCGGCCATTCGTAGGCACAGAATTCCGCAAGCAGTTCGGGGGTGAATTCCCAAGCCTGCAGGTGATACCGGTCGGCAAACCGCTGGGAAAAGAACTCGATGAACGAGGGGATGTCATCGGGCCGCTCGCGGAGCGGTGGCACCCGCAGTTCGATCATGTTGAGGCGGTAGTAGAGGTCTTCCCGGAAATTGCCCTTCTCGACCTCATCTTCCAGATCCCGGTTCGTGGCGGCGACGATCTGCACGTCGATCGGCACCGGTTCGGTGGCCCCGACCGGGGTGACCTCCCGCTGCTGGAGCACGCGGAGAAGTTTCGGCTGCAACTCCTGCGGCATCTCCCCAATCTCATCGAGGAAAACCACCCCCCCCTCGGCAGCCCGGAAGATCCCGAGCGAACGGCCGGCAGCACCGGTAAACGCGCCCTTCTCATGGCCGAAGAGTTGGCTCTCGGCGAGAGTCGGCGTGAGCGCTGCGCAGTTCACCGGGACGAAGGCCTTGTTGCGGCGGGGACCGCTGCGGTGGAGGAGCCGGGCCCAGAGTTCCTTGCCGGTTCCGGTCTCACCAACCACCAGCACCGTGCACTCGACCTCGGCAGCCCGTTCGATCGACTTGGCAATCCGCCGCATGGCTGGGTTTGAGCCCAGCACCCAGTTCGACCCGAAGGGGGACTTGGGCTCCGCAACAGCGGTCGAGGTTGATGGGTCGTCGACAACCGTCGGATCGAGAGATCCCCCGCGCGGGTCGCGGCCCGCCGAATCAGCGGCTCGGAAACTCAGAGGACGGATCGACATGAAGCAGGACCTCGTGATGCCCAACTACCTGCGGACGGCCAATCCGAAAGCTGCTGAGCCTGCTTTCCCGTAACGATGTCTAGTATCGCCCGGTCAGGAACGGGATGCAACAGCCCAGACGAGAAAAAACCGGGGTTTTTGCCACCCCAAAGCCCCTTTTTTATCCGCAAAAACCGGATTTTTGCACCTCCGGCTTGTCAGAATCAGGGCTGAGGGCCCTCCGATTCGCTTGCAAAAAACAGAAGATGCTGCCAGGGGAGCCGGTCGAAGGATCGGCTCAAGCTGAATCCCGCCGGCTCCAGCTCGGCCACAACCTGGGCCTTCGTCATCTTATGGAGGGGCTTGATGGGCACGGCCGGATCCTCCCCGCGAAACTCCGCCAGCACGAGCAGACCGTCGTCAGCCAGACTCTCCCGGATCCGGGCGAGCATCTCCGCCGGGTGGGAGAACTCGTGGTACACGTCCACGCAGAGCACGAGGTCGAGCTGGTCTTTCGGCAGTTGTGGATCGACAGCCGTTCCGAGGATCGGACGGATGTTGTGCATTCCCTCCTCCGCCGCTCGGTGGGCGAGCATTCGAAGCATTTCGGGCTGGATGTCAACGGCGTAGACAACTCCTTCAGGCCCCACCAGCCGTGCCAGTTCCAGCGTGTAAAAGCCGTTGCCACAGCCAATGTCGCAGACCTTCTGGCCCGGCTGGATCGCCAAGGCTGCAAGGAGCAGGCGGCAATCTTCCTCCCGCTGGCGGCTCTCGCGAACCAGCCACGGAGCGCCCGTGTAGTGCATGGTCTGGGCGATTTCGCGGCCCATGTAGTGCGTGGGACCGGGAGGAATCGAAACCGGCTCACGCGCCCGGACAGGATCGCCGGCGACCATGGCTGACACGGCAACCGCGGCGGCGAGAAACGCGAAGAGGCAGTGAACGGAACGCATCCCCACAGTATAGCGCTCCCGGCGGTTTCCCCCGCTTTTCCCCCACCCCCGTCAGGCCGCCGCAGCTGGCGCCAAGGCCGCCTCGCCGGCGGCGTCACAGATACTCGCGATGCTGATTCCACTGCTCTCCGCGAACGCGGTGAGTTCGGCACGGTCGACCAGGATCGTGCGGCCAGCTTCGATGGCCAGGACACGGGCCCCGGCGGTGCGGAGCGACTCGAGCGTGCCGATCCCCACGGTCGGCATGTCGAAGCGGAGATCCTGCTCGGGTTTGGCGACCTTGATAACCGTCATCCCACCGGCCGGACACAGGCGTCCGGCCCGCCGGATGCACTCGTCGGTGCCCTCGATCGCCTCGAGTGCCAGCGGTGCGCGGTTCTTGACCACGACAGTCTGGCCGATGTCCAGCCGGCCGAGTTCCTTGGCCAACTTCCAGCCGAAGGCCACATCGGCCACTTGCCGCGTGGAGAGCGGCGGGCCGGCGAGGAGCCCCTCTTCTGCGAGTAGTTCCGGCGCGAAATCGGTGGCTGGGCAGATCGCAACGCCCCGGGCGTCGAAGGCGGCGGCAATCGCCCCGAGAAGCGAATCGTCGCGGTTGTCCCGCCGCCGGCTCACCACGTGGGGCCAGAAGGTGCGGATGCCCGTCCAGTCGGGGAGGTGCCGGAGCCAGGCGTTTCTGCCGAAGAGTTTTGCCTTGTGGATCTTGCCCGCCATCGTGACCCGGCGGACGCCATGCCGCCTGAAGAAGTCGATGGCCGTGCCGATTTCAGCTACACCGATGCCGCCAGCGACATCGGCCAAAGGGGCCAATTCGGCGTCGGCGTGGTCGCGAATCGAGAGGATCGCCGGACGGCCGCCCCGGCGGCGAATCGCCTCTGCGACCACGACGGGGTAGCGGCCCCAGCCGGCGAGGATACCGATCCGTTCGCCGGCGAGTTCAGGGAGTGATGCAGCGGGGCTGGGCGGGTCCATAGGCGTCGCTGTCAGGCGGCTTCGGCGGACGGGGTGGCGGACCGTTCCAGGGCTTCGACCCGCCCCGCCAAGTGCTTGAGGTCCTTCCGCATCTCCGGAAGTTTCGAGATCGTCGCGAGCTGCAGCTTGCGATCGCGGAGGTCGATGGCCGGCTCGCCGAGCACCGTTTTGCCCGGCTCGACATCGTTTGACGCTCCGGAGCGGGCTCCGAGCACGGCCCGAGCG